>Ga0182024_10002837_pt1 | contig 42313 bp, 43 predicted proteins | sample P32metaG_FD_120480 | JGI IMG/M metagenome (GOLD analysis project Ga0182024, IMG submission 120480) | Permafrost microbial communities from Stordalen Mire, Sweden - P3-2 metaG (Illumina Assembly) | ecosystem: Environmental > Terrestrial > Soil > Wetlands > Permafrost | place: Sweden: Stordalen... | reverse complement strand
GCGCCCGTCACAACGCCTGATGGGTTCGCAAGAAGAGCCGTTCGCACCCTCCGGCGGCGCATAAGAGCGCACCCCCCAACGCATACCCGCCGAGAATATCCGTGAGATAGTGCGCGCCGAGCGCCGCGCGCGACCATCCGATGCCGATAATAAGCACAACGATACATGCCGCAAGCAATCGTCGCGCGGCGATCGGGGCATCGCCGCGCATAACAAACCGTACCCACAGCCCGTAAAACGTAAGCGCCAATGTCGCATGCCCGCTCGCGTATGAATACGACGTCTCATGAATCGCGATCCAATGGTCCATACGCGGTCGCGCGAAAAAGAACTTTCCCGCATCGCTCACGCACCAGGCGATGAGGAGCGCCGCAATCGAAAAAAACACGCGCGGCAACCACGCGCGACGCAACAAAGCGAAGACGAGAAGCGCGACGCATATCAGCGCGTATGAGGGCAACATTCCCAGCCTCGTTAGAATCGCAGCGAGCGGAACGCCGTGACCGATCAATCCCTCTCCTGCGCGGTCGAGCGCGCCGGGCGGCGCGTGCGACGAGAAGAGACCCAAAATGACGTAAGCCGCGAACAACAAGGAGCCGCACAGCGCGCCGCGTTGCTCACTGGTCATCGCCGGCTCATCCGCCTGCTGCGAAGAGATCCGCCTGCATCTCTCTTCCGTCTTTGTCGCGGCCAAGTCGGCCGGCGATTTTCTCCAGATCGCTAACGGAGACATTGATTCTTCGCGGTTTCGTGCCTTCGTGGACCCCCACGATGCCGAACTCCTCAAGTTGCTTCATGATGCGCACGGCGCGCGGATGGCCGATGGAGAATTGCGATTGCAATTGCGCCGTCGAGGCGTAATTGGTCTGGATGATGAACTTGGCGGCATCGTAACAAAGGGGATCGACGGCGCGCTGCTTATCGTCTTCATCGATCGGCGTCACCTCCACGTCGAGGAGATTAGCCGGACGCGCTTGCGCCGCCCAAAATTCCACGAGGCGATTGACTTCCAATCCGGTTATGAGCGCGCCCTGCGCGCGGACGGGTTTGGGCGCATCGATCGGAAGAAAGAGCATGTCGCCTCGACCTAACAAACGTTCCGCGCCGACCATATCGAGAATCGTACGAGAATCCACCTGCGAGCTAACCGCGAAAGCGATGCGGGAAGGAATGTTCGCCTTGATGATGCCGGTGATGACGTCCACCGAAGGGCGCTGCGTGGCGACAACGAGATGAATGCCCGTCGCGCGTGCGAGTTGAGCGAGGCGACAGATCGTCGTCTCCACCTTCGCCGGCGCGATCAACATCATATCGGCCAACTCGTCGATGACGATCACGACGTACGGCAACTTCTCCTCAGGGAACTTGACGTTGTACTCTTCGATTTTCCGCACGCCGGCTTTCGCGAAACGTTCGTACCGCGAATCCATTTCGCGCGTCATCTCATAAAGCGCGCCGGCGGCCATGCGCGCATCGGTGATGACTTCTTTTATAAGATGTGGAATACCATTGTAGACGGTAAGCTCAACGCGTTTTGGATCGATCATCAAAAGCTGCACTTGATCGGGCGTCGCGCTCACCAACAAGGAAGCGATGATTCCGTTCAAGCACACCGATTTGCCGCTGCCCGTCGCGCCGGCAACCAATAAGTGCGGCATACGCCCGAGATCGGCGAATACCGGACGACCGGTGATGTCTTTGCCCAGCGCCATGTTGAGCGGCGGCACCGTCCCGCGCTGCGGGAAGAATTGCAGGATTTCCGAGATCGCGACGTTAGAGACCTGGGCGTTCGGCACCTCGATGCCGACTGCGGATTTGCCCGGAATCGGGGCTTCTATACGAACGGAAACGGCGGCTAGCGCGAGCGCAAGATCGTCGGCTAAAGCCGAGATGCGCGAAATCTTCACGCCGCGATCAGGCTTGAGTTCGTAGCGAGTGATCGAGGGGCCGCGCTCGATATGCACGACCTTCGCAACGACGCCGAACGAGGCGAGCGTATCTTCAAGCAAGCCCGCACGCGAGGTTTCATCGTACATCCGCATCGGCGGCGGATCGAAGAGCGCCAGATCCGGCAGGCGATACACGCGGGCGCCCTCGCTCACGGCAGCCGGAGGATCATACTCGCCCACGATAACGTGCGCAGGAGCATCGCCTGCGTCCTCTAGCTCTTCGTCTTCCTCGTCGTCGTCCTCATATTCCTCGTCGTCTTCCTCCTCGTCGTCTTCCTCCACTTCGTCTTCCTCGGCGTCTTCCTCGTCATCGTCCTCCTCCTCATCCTCGACGTCGTCTTCGTTTTCTACCTCTTCATCTTCATCTTCGCCCGCGAGTTCTTCGTCCTCGTACTCCTCATCATCCGCAAGCTCTTCTTCAATTTCTTCTTCTTCATCCGCACGCGCTTGCGCTTGCGAGGCGGGCTTACTCGCGGCTGCGGCGCTCGCGACAAAGCCCGCACCGGCGGGCGTTAGCGTTGCCAAAGCGGACTTTTTTGAAGAAGCGGTCGTCGGTACGAGATGAAATGCTTCCAAGAGCGTCTTGGGGCCGGCGGATTGAATCGCAGCTTTCCCGTTTTTGCGATTGTCTTCTTCTTGAACTTGAACGCGATCACGCCATGCTTCTCGCATCTGCCCGTATGCGAGAATGCACCATCCGATGACGCGCTTGACCGAAACGTCGGTAATCACGATCGTCGTAACGATCCAGCCGAGGATGAGCGTCAACGCCGCGCCGATGCCGCCGACCATCCCCACAAGCCAATGACGCAGCGCCGCGCCCGCCGCGCCCCCGTTCGTGCCGAACGCCGTGACGATGATGAGAAAATACCCGCACGACGCCAATCCCAACGTCGCCATTAAGCGCGGCACGTCGATTTCGATAAAAATGATCGCGCCGATCACGGCGATCAACAACGGAAAAAGCCATGCCGTCGCCCCAAAACATCGGTGTAAACCATGTGCGGTCGACTCGCCCCAATGACCTGAGTGCGTCGGAAACGCCAACGCGACGCCTAACAAAATCGCGACGCCGAACGCCGTGATGCCTAGGACTTCAAGATTGAACCCGGTCGGCGATCGACGCATCGAGCTGCCGGCCTTCCGGCGCATGCGTGCCATCCTCACGCACCTTAGCGTAGTGGGAGGTAGCTCCCTGTAGCGATCAACGCCGTTCCGCTGACGGCGCATAAGACTCCCGCCCATTGAATCGGCGAGAGTCGCTCACGCAAGAAGACGGAGGCAAGGAGAATCGTGCTTAGCGGATAGAGCGAGATGAGCACCGCGACGACAGGGAGAACGCCCAGACGAAGGGCGAGGACGAACAACACGGCGCCCCCCGTACCGAGGACGCCGGCGAGCCCGATAAGCCCCCAAAGCGGCCGATCGGGACGAAACGGCGCGGGATGCGTAGCCGCCCAAATCCCGATCCCGACCATCGCGGATACCTCCGCCGCCGACAATGCCCATAAGCCGGTTTCATGGCTAGTGCGCGATAGCAAAAGCAGGCTTAAGCCGAACCCGACGCCGCTTCCCAGGGCCGGCGCAATGCCGGGATCGCGCACTGTCATCCGACCTTCATCCGTCGTGTCCGCCGAAAGAAGCGCCACGGCAAGAAGGGCCAATCCGACGCCGGTGCTTGCTATGAACGCTGGGCGCTCTCCCACGACATACCCGAAAAGCACAGGCACGCTCGCGCCGACTACCGCGGCGATCGGCGAAACGATCGCCATGCGCGATCGTGCCAGCGCCGTATAAAAAAGCACGATGCCGCCCGAATACGCGATGCCGCTACCGGCGCCCCAAGCGATATCCGCGAAATGCAAGCGCCCGGGGAAAAACGGAAAGACGAGCACGAACACAGCTATGCCGATCGCTTGAGTTGCGGCGGCAACTCCTACGGCGCTAACCCTACGGCTCGCTAAACCGCCCAGAAAATCGGCGATGCCGTAACACAATGAACTCGTTAGCGCCAAAACGACCGCCGTCATGATGGGCCTTTTCGCCTACGTTTCCGTTACGACCGCCTCCGATTATCCTCTCCCATCGTTCGCGGGCCGGCTCCTCTAGCGTATCCTGGGAGCTGTTGCCCGCGTCCGCGTCCGTAATCTGAAGACTGACTTACATTGGTTATGTTCGGCGGTCGAGTAAATGGACGCTGCCGCATCGGCTGCAGGGGAGAGGGCGCAAACGCGGGTGACGCATAGTCTGGCCGCCGGATACCCGGCGCCATGCTCGAGGGGCCAGGACTACCGTAAGACGACCCGCCGAACATTTGCGGCGCCGGCGGCAGTTGCGGTTGCCGTTGCAGACTCCCGAATTGAGCCGCAGAAGTTGACTGCAACGGTGCGTAACCCGACGGCGGATACCGAAGATCGGGGCCCCCAAAGTCTGATTTCCGCACCATTTCGGCCTCAGTATCGGACCCATAAAAATCAAACACGAACTGCTTTTGAAGCGCCACTCTGTTTTTGAGGGATTGATCCTCAGTATTCGCAGCGCATTTCTCAGCTTCCGTCGCCCAGATTTTCTTCTGCTCACCGTCCATTTCTGCACTCGACAGATGACATAAAGCGCTAGCTTGTATGTCCAAATTTCCAAGCTTGCGACCTATAGTAAGTTCTTCCTTTGCGTGATATACCCGATCGCTCCGCACCTCTGCGCCCCAGCTATCCAGGATGTGCGCACAAAACTCGTGACCTCTCGCTTGGATTTTGAGAAACTCCTCATCCTTCCCGAAATCCTGCTCAGCTTGCTTCCCGATCCCAATCGCTTTTTTTCCCAAGTCTATCGCCTGGTCTCGAGCCGCCCGATCTCCAGCACTCGTACTTAATGGGCGGAGCGAACTCGCCCACTGAATGTAACTCGAGGATATAAGGAAGGCTTTGGTTCTCTGGTCGACATACGTTTTAGGCTCGATCTTCTCCGCCGCCCGGACTGCCTTTTCCGCGAATGGCGCCGCCTTGTCGATGGACGACGTCTTTGACAACTTAAGATAGTCCCTTGCTTGAATCTCGGGATCGGTATCCACGAACAATGTATGTTCCTGCTCCGACTGCGACTGGGTGCTTCTTGCAGCTCCCCCTAGCCCGTTTTCTAAAACACGCGACCGATCGGCGGTTTTTTTTATGAGCTCCGCGTCGCCCGCAGCCTCTGCGTATTTTCTCCCTTGCGCCGCGTTTTCTGCCTTCATTGCCGAATCAGATGTCTGGGAGTACGAAAGCCTCAGGTAAATTCTGGCTAAGTGGGTAGGTTTGATTCGACGGTATCGCTCCTCGTTCGGGATAGCCGTTGCAAACGCCAGCGATTGCTGAGCGTGAACATCTGCTTCCTGTGGGTTTTTCTCTTTGTACGACAATTCAAGGTGACACTTGGCACAGAAGAGGAGTTTGTCCGGAACGAGGTCGCCCGTTTCCGGCATTTGCTCCAACGAACGCAGTGCAAGTTTCGCCCGGTGTACAGCTACTTCCGAATTTACCGGTCCTTGCACCAAGCGAAGGTTGGATTTGCCTTCGTTGAGACGTTTGATTGCGGCGAACTCCTCCTCGGTTTCCGGAATCTTATCCAGTTCGTCAAGCGCTTGCTGCGCGTAACTTTTCGCGACTTCTCCCTTCTCTTGATACGACATGCTAAGGAAATTTTCGGCTTGGGTAAGATATGCTTGATTTTTTTTCTGCCTCTCAGCAGCCGGTTCTTTGGGCACGCTAAAAGAAGAAACTGCAGCGGCGTTTTCCAACTGGTTAGCCTGCTCCGAACCGTATTCCCGCCTCGGATACGACGGCGAATCGGAAGTCGATCGCGACCTAAAGCCGCCGGGAACAAGGTCCATTTCCCGTTGCGGATTGCCTCCTCTAGGCGTCGCCTGCGAAGGCGTTCCCACTCCATGGAGTCCTCCCCGCCCGATCCGTCTACCTCTAGCGCTGTATCTGCCTCTAGGGCCTTGCGGTATTGGTAGCTGCAACCCATAAGTAGGAGCGGGAGGCGGGCCTAAGCCCTCAACGGCGGTATTCAGCGCATCCGAGGAACCGTACCCTACATCCCTGCCGGGCACGATGGGCGACTGGATCAAAGTAGGCGCAAAAGCGTCCGCAGTAGAGCGTCCCTGCGCAAGGTGCTGTTGAAATGCATTACCCCACGCAGAACCGGCCACGTACTTAAAATTTATCCCCTGTTGAGGCTGAGAATCCGCAGAGGCCGCAGCACGCAACGGAAGGCGCCCTACCGCCCCCGGCGTCTCCAAACCGCCGGCGCCAGGCTGTCTTGGTTCCGACTCCGACGAAAGAAGCGCCGGAGCGAACACTTTCAAATCGGCGTTTTCGCCATCACCTTTATACGAGCTATCCATTGTGATTTTGTCTCCCTTGAGGCCCAAAAATTCCAGGAGCTAGCTTGATACGCCGCAGAGATATGTTGTTCTCCGTGGATCCCGCGCCTGATTTGGTCCCGCTATTTCAGCCTTACCAAATTATTACATCGTAACTTGCGGTTTGCAAATGGGTATTAAGGGCAAGAAACGACCGCCGTTATGATGCGCCTCTTCGCTCACGTCGCGGTTACAACCGCCCCAAGTCGATCGTCCGCTCCATGAGCCGCTTCCCGGCGTCAAATACCGACGCATTCGCCTCGTACGCACGCTGCGCATCCACTACGGAGACCATTTCGGTAACGACGTCTACGCCTACGCCGCGTTGCGCTTGGGTTCCCAGATAACGAATAGGCGAGGCGTCATTATCAGTAGGCTCATCCGCAAAATCGCTAGCAAGCTCGTCCGTGAAATCACTCACGTCGACATCCGAAGCATCGCGCGTCGCGAAGCGCGGTACCATGCGCGTGAACTCGCCGTCGGCTTCGGAGGCCGCCACATTACGCGCCGCAACGTCCAACGAGATACGCTGCGCGTCCATGCCGCCGGCGGCGGTGCGGAGAACGTCGAACTCGGTCACGACTTGGCGCTCACCGACTTGAGTTCCTCAAGACGCGCATGCATCGCTTGCAACAACGCATCCGCGAAAATCGAGGCGTGAGCGGCGCCGGCCATGGCCGATTGCGTCGAAGACGCGGAGGAGGCTGCGTTCAGGTGCGCCGCCGCGGTTGCACGCGCAAAACCCGACAACTGATTGCGAGCGCCTAACCCGGCCGCAAGAATATCACGCGGGATCATTTCCATCCGCCTATGCTACGCCGCGTCCATGAACGCCGTGCGACGTCCATATTGCTGAAAAAAGCAAACGACCGAGGCGAAACCTCGGTCGTTTGCTTCTCTCGTACGCGGATTAACGCTTGGAGAACTGGAAACGTTTGCGAGCGCGCTTGCGCCCGTACTTCTTGGATTCTTTTTCGCGCGGATCGCGGGTGAGCAGCCCCCCTTTGCGCAACACGCCGCGCAGCTCCTCATCCATCTCAAGCAACGCGCGAGCGATGCCGTGACGCACCGCGCCTGCTTGCCCGGACGGCCCGCCGCCCTCAGCCTTCACGTCGATATCGAAGCGCGAAACGCTCTGCGTCGCCTCAAGCGGTTGGCGAACGATCTGCATCAACGTCGGGCGACCGAAATACTCGTCCGCGGGTTTCTTGTTGATAATGATGATGCCGTTACCAGGCGTCATCCGTACCCGCGCGACGGCACGCTTGCGGCGACCCGTCCCGATAAAATGATCAGTATTATGCACGTTCACTCCTAGAACAGCGCCTTGGGCTGCTGGGCAGCATGGGGGTGCTCGGTTCCCACGTAGACTTTGAGGCGATTGAGCCGCTCATCGCGCAAACGGTTCGTCGCGAGCATGCCGCGCACGGCGCGCTCGATCAGACGCTCGGGATGCTTGTCGCGCACCTGCTGCGCCGTCTCCGTCCGCAGACCCCCCGGAAATCCGCTGTGTCGATGGTACGCTTTCTGCGTCCACTTCTTGCCGCTGAGCTCCACCTTGTCGGCATTGAGCACGATGACGTGGTCGCCGTCGTCGGTGTGGGGAGTCCACGTCGGCTTGTGCTTGCCGGAGAGCGCCCAAGCGACGCGCACGGCGAGCGCGCCCAGGCGCTGCCCGGCCGCGTCGACCACGTACCAATCGTGCTGGGTTTCTTCCGCTTTTTGCTGGAACGTGCGACCTACCAAAGCCATAACCTCGGCATTTTACGGGACAAGGGAGAGCCTGTCAACGCAAAAAGCCGTAAAAAGCCGTAGCACAGCCTAGAACACCCTGTCCGTCGCATTCGAGTCGAAATCCGCGTACCGTGCGCCGGTGAAAAAGAGGCCGTGCGCCGGAGCGGTAGCCCCGGCCGCACGGCGATCCCTGGCCGCCAGGATATCCGGTATCGCATCGGGAGCTTTCCGACCGGCGGCGATCTCAAGCAGCGTTCCGGTCATGACGCGCACCATGCGATGCAGAAAACTGCGGGCGCGAAAGCGTAAACGGAGCATCGGCGGCTCCTCCTCGATCTCCACCCCGAACACCGTACGCTCGGTGTTGCCGTCATCGGGCAGCACGCCGCAAAAACTCAAAAAATCGTGCGTTCCCGAGAAATCGCGCGCGGCGCGGCGTAAAACGTCGAGATCGAGCGGACGGTACGCATGATGCGCGAAACGCCGCAGCGTAGCCGATCGCTCGCGACGATTGAGAATTATATACGTATAACGGCGTTCGAGCGCATGAAAGCGTGCCGAAAAACCATCCGCGACCGCCTCGGCGGAGCGCACGCTTACGTCTGGAGACAAGCAACCGTTTAACGCGAACGCAAGGTTCTCAATCGGCGACGGTCGCTGCGCCGTGAACGAGATCACTTGCCCGACCGCATGCACGCCCGCGTCGGTGCGCCCCGCGCCCGCTATTTTGACAGGCTGATCGAAAATGCGCGAGAGCGCGATTTCTAGCTCTCCGGCAACCGTGCGCAACAATGACGACTGATACTGAAAGCCATGCAAATTCGTGCCGTCGTACTCGACGACGGCACGATACGTATGCGTAGGCAGCGGTTACGTAGCTACGGGAACACGCTTGGGAACCTGACGCTTCTCGTCGAGATCAAGCAAATCAGGCCAAGATGTTACGTCGGTGCGATCGGGCGCCACTTCCCCGCGCAAGGTTAGGAAGTGCTTTTCGCTTTCGCTTCCCGAAGCAGGCCGATTTGCCAGCCACTCAGCGTTCCACTTCTCAAGCTCGGGTGCGGCCTTCTTGGCGACGAACGGTTTGACGTAATCGTATATTTCTTGATCGCTCTTCGATTTTTTGATAACGGCGAGCAATGCTTCGTGATCGATGCCGAGAAACTTAAATATCGCTTGGTCCATCGGGCAGTTATAATGGTACTCGCCGATGCTCCCCTTCCCCAGAGCCTTGCCCTTATCAATGGTCCGCTTGAGTTGCACGACGCCGTGCAGCTTCTCGCGTACGCTTGCCGGGTGTTCTTTTGTTAAATCCATACTTTCTTGTTTCCCCTCTCTCAAAGTCTTCAAACGCAAGGACGCACGCCGGGGTTTCAGGCCTGCTGGGGGCGCTGTAGGGGGAAAAGAATCACGTCACGGATCGATTGGTTGTTCGTCAACAGCATCACCAAGCGATCGACGCCCACGCCGATGCCGGCGGTCGGCGGCATGCCGTACTCCAGCGCGTTCACGAAATCCCAATCCGGCGGGGGAATTTCATCGTCTCCCGCCGCCCGCTCGGCGACCTGGGCCTCAAAGCGTACGCGCTGATCGTCAGGGTCATTGAGTTCGGTGAACGCATTGGACATCTCCATGCACGCGCAAAATAGCTCGTAACGATCCGTCAACTCCGGATCATCGGCCATGCGTTTGGCCAACGGCGATAGGATGACCGGATAATCATGCACGAAGGTGGGTTGCAGCAGTCGCGGTTCGACGATCTTCTCGAAAATTTTGTCCAACGCATGACCGTGCGAAAGCGCTTGTTGGGTAACGCCTAAACGCTCGCAAATTGCCTTGGCTCCCTCGAACGAAAGCAGTTCCTCTCGTTCCAAGCCGCCGTACGTCCTCAACGCGTCCAAATATCCTATGCGCGCAAAGGGACGTTTGAACGACAACGTCAGATCGCCGTAGACGACCTCGTCGCCGCCGTGAACCTCATGCGCCAAATACGCGAAGAGCTCTTCGTTAAATTGCAGCATCTCGGCACGGGACCAATACGCCGCATACAACTCCAACATCGTGAACTCGGGATTATGTTTTGTATCCACGCCCTCATTGCGGAAAATACGCCCTATCTCATAGACGCGCTCAAGACCGCCGACGATAAGGCGTTTGAGGTTGAGTTCCGTCGCGATACGCAAATCCAATGCGATATCCAACGCATTGTGATGCGTGCGAAACGGACGCGCCGCCGCTCCGCTTGCCGCATGCACCATCGTCGGCGTTTCGCATTCTAAAAACCCGCGCTCGTCGCAGAAACGACGCATCGCCGCGACGATCTTGGAACGCATGATGAAGACGGAACGCACGCGTTCATTCATGATGAGATCGACGTATCGCCGGCGGTAACGCTTCTCGACGTCAACCAAGCCGTGATGCTTGTCCGGCAGAGGCTGGAGATCTTTGGCCAACACCGCGAACGAGGAAACCCGCAGCGTCAACTCGCCGCTCTTGGTGCGGAAAACATGCCCGGCGACGCCGACGACGTCGCCGATATCCAAGAAGTCGAACTGTTCGAACGCCTCGTCGCCGACCGCATCCCTGCGAACATATATCTGCAACTTCCCCGAGCGATCCCGCAAGTCGGCGAAGAACACGTTCTTCCCCATCTTGCGCGAGGACATGATTCGCCCGGCGAGAGTCGCGCGCTCAACGCTCGGCGGATCGTCCGCGCGCACGCAATCGTACCGCGCAAGCACTTGCTCCGCGTGCGTATCCACCTCCCAACGCGTCATGCGAAACGGATCGCTTCCTCGCTCGCGCAAAGCGGCGAGGTTGTTTCTCCTCGCCGCTTTGAGCTCCGCTTCGCGCGAACCCAGCGTCTCTAAAGAATCGTGAGGTGAGAGCGTCACGACGCCTTTTTCACGGGTTTCTTTTTCGCGCTGGAGCTGATGGCCTCGATCTTGTAGGAGACCGGACCGCGAGGCGTGATCACCTCTACCGTATCGCCCTTTTTATGGCCCATGAGCGCCTTGCCCAACGGCGACTCGTTGGAAAGCCGATGATTGACCGGATCCGCTTCGGTGGAGCCGACAATGTGGAATTCCAACGTGTTGCCGCTCTTGACGTCCTTGACCCGAACGACGGCGCCGAAATGCACCTCGCCCGCGACGCCGTCGGATGCGTCGATCACGCGCGCGTTGCGAATCATCGCCTCGAGCTGAATGATTCGGCCTTCAACAAACGCCTGTTCCTGCTTGGCGTCTTCGTACTCCGCGTTTTCGGAGATGTCGCCGAACTCTTTGGCCTGACGAATGCGGTCGTTGACGTCGCGACGATGGACCGTCTTGAGATCGTCAAGCTCCTCTTGAAGCTTGAGCAGACCCTCGGTGGTTAGAAGCGTCTCTTTCTCGTTCACCAGATTCCCTCAGTCCATACGTAAAATGAGAGCCCTTTATTTTTGGGGCGTACCCCGCGTTTTCCCCCTTTGAATAGTCCTCAATCAGTCCGTCGGACTGCTACGGAGCAACGCGCCCTGCCCTCGCGGCGGTGAAAAGAAGCCCTGCCGACAACAAACCAAGATCAACCAACCGCACAGTCCTATCGGCTTGCAGCAAAGCAACGACGATGACGGAAAGCAGCGCAGCGCCCCCCGAAAACGCGACGATCCTACCCGTAATCCCGCTTCCTAGCAGCGACGCAAGGCGTACGGCCGCCGCACAACTGCCGACAAACAAGAGTCCCAAAAACACCGAGCTGCCCTCGACCACGAACTGCAACGCGCTGCCCGCCGTCGACCAAAACCCATTAAGCAGCGTTAAGACGACGACAAGGGCCGTCACCGCGACGAGCGCGCGGGTCGTGCCGCCCTTGTCGTCGAGGACGCCGAGCGCGCGCGGCAGAACGCCGTCGCGCCCCATCGCATAGACGCTTCGCGTGAGATAGAGCAATGTCGTCCAGAGCGCCGCGGAGGTGGAAAGCAACACGGTAGCAACGATTGCCCAGCGCCAATACCTTCCGCCCAAACGCTGCGCGACGTACGTCATCGCATCCGCCTGATGCGCGGAGAACCCGGCGATCGTACCGACGCGCATATAGGCGCTCATCGCAAACAAAAGCACCGCGCACGTTAGGAGCAATCCGATAAAGCCGCCGCGCCCGGCCGTAGCGTCGCGATTTCGCGTCTCTTCGGAAGCGGATGCCGAAACTTCCCATCCGTCGACCATCCAAACGGCAAGAACCATGGCCGAGACGATCCCGCCGATACCGGGCGCTATCTGCACGGCGGGCTCCGAAAGCGCAACCGGGTGAGCGAGCAGCGCCGCGATCGCGCTAGCTCCAAGCACGACCAGCTCGGCGATCACGAAGATCGCGGTCGTCAGCGCGGTCGGCCGCAAACCCAGATGCAACAGCAAAGCGCCGCCGATAATCCACACGGCGCCGACCGCCGCTTCCCATGCGGGGGAGCCCGCCGCGCCGGGCGCAAGCAAATCCAATGTATATATCCCGGCCGGCATCGCCGTAGCCGCCGTCGCGAACACATTGGAGATCAAGAGAATCCATGCCGCGTAAACGCCGGCCGTGCGGCCGAACGCCTTCCTCACCCACGCGTACGCGGAGCCCGCGTCGGGCAACACGCGCGAAAGCGCGGCATACGCAGCGGCGACGCAAAGCATGATTGCGGTAAGGAACAAGAGCGCAAGCGGCGCGACTGAGCCCGCCGCGACGACCATCAACCCCATCGTTGAAGCCAAGCTGTACGCGGGGCCCATCGAGGCCGACGCCAGCGCCGTGATATCGAAAAGCCTCAGGACGCGCGGCAACGCGCGCGGCGCTTGTGTCACGGCGCGGCCGTCTGTAAATCGACGACGCGCGGGCGAAAACGCAACACTGCAAGGATGCGTTCGTAATCCTCCGGCGTCGCCTCCTCCCAACGCTTTCCAAGCAACGCCAACAACGCGGCCTCCACGACGTTGGTTCCGAAAGAACGTCCGCCGAAATCCGGCGTGGTGCTGATCAAGCGCGCGACGCCGCGTTCGCGCAATGCCTGGATATCGTGCGGGGTCAGCGTGTTGGTGAGGATGAGCTTTCCGTCCAAACGGTCGGGCATGAATTGACGCATGAAATGGAAATCGCCGGCGATGATCTCCGCTTCTTCGTAATAGTGCGGATACTTGGGTTGCGGCGCGCGATCTTGTTTTTTGCCCGTGGGATAGAAGAATTGAAACGGCAATTTGCAGGCGTCAGGCAAATATTTTTCAGCCAGCGCTTCAAATTCCGGCAAACCGCGCACCGGCTTATCGAGATCGAGCGCGAAAATGAAATCCCCGAAAAGCACGTCGGCCCCGGCTTGGACCAAGGCTTGCGCCATGCCGAAGCGATCGAGCGCGCTCACCATCAAGATACGCTTGCCGCGCAACTCCACGCCGAGATCGTTTTGTAAAAAGCGCACCGCTTCGCGTTCGAGCGTGTTCTTCAAACCGCTGCCGTCGGCTACCGGCGTCCGCTTGACCGCTTCAAGCAAACGCACGCCGTCGCGAAGCGCATACCGTTTGCTTCCCGCGTATAAGTACACGTCGATGCCGCCCAAACCAATCGCATCGACGTTGCCGTCGAGTTCGCGTAGTTTGCCGATCGCCCGATCGATCGAGCCGTCCATGCCGATACGCGAAAGCGCGAACCGTTCGCCGAGCAACTCCGTTTCAACGCTATGATCGCGCGAAGACGAACCCAACGATACGCTAACGACGCGACGCAAACGCAGCATCTTTCACGCAAGCGATTTTCTCCGCGGTGATCGCTTTATCGAACGCCCGCATGTCCGCAGGCGTAAAGCCCGCGCGTTGCGCAAGCATAGAAATTTCGCGCACCTTGTGGAGATCGATGCCGCGACCAAGCGTGTAATGATCCAACCGGTTTTCCAAAGCGAGCACCATCGTCTCCGACATGCAGGCGAGCGCGGTCCCGCGCGGCAAGCCCAAATCAAATTCCTTACCCGGCTCGCGCATGCGCTCAAAACGCGGGGCTCCCGGCATACGAACGTTTCCGCCTTCGACGACCAGGACGTCAGGGCGTTCCCGCTCCACCCGAGCGCCGACGTCATGCGGTAATGAAAGCTCGCACACCACGGCCCCCGTTTGGAGATCGGCCGGCTCGATAATCTCCTGCGTCGAAGAGGTTGCCGTCAACACCAACCTGCCGAGCGAAAGCGCTTCGCGCACGTCCGCCGCAATCGAGCTTTCGCACGGCAATCGATCGCGAATCGATTCATGAAATTTCCGCAAACGCGTACAATTGCGCGCGACTAATACGATCCGGCGGACATGCGGAGCCGCTAACTCCACGCATGCCGATCCGATCGATCCGGTGGCGCCGATAACCGCCAGCGTCTCCTGCGCGGGATCGATCTCCATTTCCCGCGCGGCGGATAAGAGGCTGCGCACCCCCATATCGATCGTTAGGGAATTTCCGGTCGTCAGGGGGAGGGGGGAGCGTTCCGATAAGGTTATTCCCGCATCGCCGACGACGCCGTGAAAGCCGCCCAACCCCGCGACCCCCGCTCCCAGTTCAGCACCGATCTCAATGCCTCTGAGAATCTTCTCATAGACCCGCTCGCGGGGAAACGTAAGCATCTGTTCGGGCATGAACGGGGCCGCTATAAACCAACCCTCCGTTTCCCGTCCGTCCGGGGTTCGAACCCCGGTAACGTGCGCCGCGGCATACGCAGGCATCCACTCCATAATTTTCTCGATGATCGGGCGCCCCTTGCCGACGGCGCCCGGCTCATAGCGAGCGATGTCGTCAAGGGAAAGCGGGTGGATGATGAACGCGAATTTTGCCATGAATCCCAGGCAGCGTTCGGCGGAACGAACGCTTATTCCGTCGCGGCTTCCGCCTCGCGCTTGAGCGCGGCGAGCATCATCTCGCTGTTCTCTTGCACTTTTTTCCGTAATGTCGGCCCGATGAGCTCCGCCAACGTCGGTACGCCGAAATCATACTCCACGCCCAAGGTCACGAACGTTTTGCCGTCGCGCTCCTCAAACGTCCACGAGCCCTCGAATTTATCGAGATCCCCTTCGATGAGCCGATAGTCGATTCGCACGGCCGCGTCGTCGAAAATATCGACCTCCGTCCATTCGATGGGAGCTTCTTCCACCAACGTTTTCCAACGCGTGAGCATACGATCGCCGTTGCGTTCGAGCACCGTCACGGCCTCTACGTCGGGCATGTACTCCGGGAAACGCTCAAGATCTTTCGCTAGCGCATAGACGCTCCGGGCCGGCGCCTCAATAACGATTTTGACTTCAACAAACGGCAAAGCGCATTTACCCTGCGACGGGATCGGGCAGAAGGCCGAGCTTGGCGTGCGCGATCCGGACTCCTGCGCGCAAGGCGTCCAAAGCCCGATCGACCTCCGCCCGCGTGACGATCAACGGGGGTTCCATACGGATGACGCGTTGCGCGTTGAGCGTCCACGCCGCCGTGACCCCGGCCTTGAGCATTTCCGGAATAATCGTCCCGCCGTACCCCTCGTTGCGCAGCTCGACGCCCACGAGCAATCCGCGCCCGCGCACCTCGCGGATCACCTCCGGATACGCGTCGGCGATGCCCCGGGCGCCCGCGAGAAGCTGCTCGCCGCGCTCGCGCGCGTTGGAAACCAAATTCTCGTCGCGCAAAACGTCAAGCCCCGCGAGGGCCGCCGCGCACGCGAGCGGATTGCCGCCGAAGGTGGAGGTATGCAACAACGGCGCCTTGCCGTATGCCGCATTCCAAACAGAAGGCCGCGCAACGTAGGCGCCGATCGGCGCAACTCCGCCGGAAAGTCCCTTCGCCAAGGTCAAGACGTCGGGCACGACTCCCTCGGCATCGCATGCGAAAAGCGTACCGCAGCGCCCAAGGCCCGTTTGCACCTCATCCGCGATGAGCAAGGCGCCCGCCCGATCGCAAAGCTCGCGAGCGCGCGCGAGATACCCCCGGGGAGGAACGTTGACGCCGCCCTCGCCCTGCACCGGCTCGACGATGAACGCCGCCGCGCCGTCCAGGGCGCCCTCAAGCGCGCCCGCATCGCCGAATGGGACGTGCGCGACGTTCTCTAAGAGCGGCCGGTACGGCGCCTTATACGCTTCCCGGCCGCTGACGGAGAGCGCCCCCAGCGTCTTCCCGTGAAAAGCATTCTCGGTTGCCGCGATCTTCACGCGTTTGGTCGCGGCGCGCGCGAGCTTGAGCGCTCCTTCCACCGCCTCGGCGCCGCTGTTGCAAAAAAACGAGATCGCCAGATCTCCCGGCGTGATCTGCGCTAGCTCCCGCGCGAGTTTACCAACCAACGCGTCCGGCATCGTCTTGCAGGAGAGCGGCATCACGTCGAGCTGCGCCTTCACCGCCGCGACGACGCGCGGATGCGCGTGTCCCAACGTGAACACGCCGTACCCTCCCGCGAAATCCAAATACGCCTTGCCGGCGTGGTCCCATACCGTCGTTCCTTGCGCGCGCACGGCGACAGGGCTGCCGGAAAGCTTCATCACGCGAGCCAATCCGGGGTTTACGTACGCCTTGTAATTTTCGTACGTTTCTTCATAGAGCGTTCGCGTCATTTACGCCGCAATCGCTTTGGACGCTTCAAGCCGCGCGATCGTTTGCTCCGTCGCGTCGAGCGTCGCCGCCGCGGTTTCCGTGCGCATCACGCGCTCGCGCAGTTCGCTTGCGCCGGGAAACCCTTTGAGATAATAGCCCATGTGCTTGCGCATTTGCGGAACCGCGCGCGCCTCGCCCAACTCTTGCACCATGACGCGATAATGATGCATCGCGAAGCGCAGACGCTCCGCGGCATCGGGATACGGCCGCGGTTCTCGGCCTTCCGTCAGATCGCGAATTTGCCCAGCCAGCCAAGGATTCCCGAGCACCGCTCGTCCGAGCATGATCCCGTCGACCCCGCTTTCGCGCATGCGCGTTATCGCAACGCGCGCATCGCTTAGATCGCCGTTACCTATCACGGGGACTGAAACTGCGTGTTTGAGTTCGGCGATACGGTCCCAGTCGGCGCTTCCCTTGTAAAATTGTTTGGCCGTTCGCGCATGCAGCGTTACCGCCCGCACGCCGACCTCTTGCGCGCGTTTTGCCACGTCCAAGAAAACGTGCGAATCCTCCGTCCAGCCTAGGCGCATCTTCACCGTCACCGGGCAATCGACGGCCGCGACTACTGCTTTCATGATCGCCTCGCAACGACGCACGTCGCGCAGGCACGCGCTCCCGCCTTCCGTCTTGGTCACCTTCGGCGCGGGGCAACCAAAGTTGATGTCCACGATATCGGCGCCGCATTCGCGCACGAGCTTGGCGGCTTGGGCCATGACCGCCGGATCGTTCCCCCAAAGCTGCGTGGACACGGGCTTCTCAACGCCGTCCTGATCGATCATATCCATCGTGCGTTTGGCGCCGTACCGCAGCGCATCGGAGGAGACGAACTCCGTGACGGTAAGCCCGAACCCGAACGGCTTGTACAGCGCTCGCAAGGTGCGGTTGGTCACTCCGGACATCGGCGCAAGCACGACGGGAGGCCATATTGCGATATCGCCGATCTTCAGCGCGGGGATGGATGCGGGCATAACCCCATTAGTATACGACAAACGATGCGAACACACTGCGACGGCAATGCCGCCGTCGCTTACCCTCATTACCTACTAAGCCAAGCGACCTCACTCTTATGAGGCTGCGCCCCTTCCCCTGTTTCCCATGAAGCAATTTTTGGAAACAAGGTACGCAGCACCGAGGACTGCTATAGCCACGCCGGCCCCAATGCCCCCCTTGTCTCCTGCGGTCAATCTGGAGGGGGATCCGGTGGACGCCGCCGCCGCCGCGGATGACGGGGAAAGCGTCTGCGACACCGTAGTCGGCTCATTTACCGTTACCGTCCCGGAGGGGCCGGGAACAGTCGTGGGCTCTATACCTACAGTTACAGTGGGCTTCTCTGTTACCGTTACCTGAGAGTTCGCCCCAGTTACCGCCTCCGTTATCGTAGTGAGCACGCCCCCCGTCGCACCCGTCGGCGCCGACCCTTGACTCGTGGTGGACGACGCACTGCTTGGTACAGGATACTCATTTACTCCACAGTTCGAACCGGACGAATCGATTAGACACGCAGCATTACTGTATGAACTACCGCCTGGCGCAGGTCCATTCATCCCATACATTTGAACGGTTTTGTTTTGCGGGTTACTTACGTCAACTATTAAAGCAACGTCGCCGAGGCCGACATTGCCGCAAATTTTTGTTCCGTCATCCGCGGTGACCTTAGGATCGCAATTAGTGGATCCGCCCGAATACGCAAACGTTAAAACGCCGTATACTGGGCCAAAAGTTGCATCCTTTGTATTAGAATAAGCAGTAAACCCGTCGGCTACGCCGTTTTGAATGAAGGGGACCGACGGTCCGGGTACGGTGCTAAAGGGGATTGATTGCCGCTTATGAAGGGGCGAACTCTTCTCGCCGGCCGCGTCTGTTTGAAGAGCCTGGCCCGGGCCCGTGTGCCTTCCCGTAATCGGTCTCAACGGCGGTATCTCGAGCGGAAGATCAGCGACGACGCTCGCTTTCGTAGGGACGACGGCGGCCGTCGGCGTTGAACCGGAAGGGGTCAGTTGGACGAATATGTCCGCGGCCTTTCGCCTCGTCTCAAAGCTTGTCGGCGCAAACCTGCCGGAAGAGGGCGGTAAGTTCAAAAGCTGCGTAAAACGGTCCGTGGAGACTGAGGTTTCGGGTTGCGCTGTGCTAGCTGTATTATTGGTTAAACTAATCGAACGATCGTCATGATTCCTCGCTTTCGGCACAAGAGCCTGGGCAGCGCTCAAGAAGCCCAAACCAACCGTCAGCACTTTTGAAATAGAAGATTTCGGACTAGCCATAGTTGATCCCCTTATGATGCATTCGGCTTAGCGATGATAGCCCATTCGCTACCGCCGGCAAAGAAAGTATCTTGACGAATTCCGTTGTGAAACGCTATACAATCCTTTAACAAATCATAGAACCAGGGATCGCCGCCGTCAATTATTTTTTAGCAAAATGCCCCAAAGACCTAATGAGGACAATTTTCCCCCGCTTCCGCTTGCGCGCCCCTTGCCGCCGCGAACGCCGCCCAGGCGATCGCCGCGAGGGCGAACCACGTCGGCAGCTTGAGAGGCAAAAGCGCCAAAGCATGCTGCGAAAACTCCGAGATGACCGTCGGCTGCCAAGCGTCTTGGACGAACGCCGTTCCCGGAATCTCCACATGCGGAAGAGGGCGCTGGAAAGAGCGCGCTTCCCAAAATAGGAGGCCAAGCATCAGGATGAGCTGGCCGCAAGCCGCCGCCGCGGCGATGCGCCGATTATCAATGAACGTCCAAGCGAGTAACGCGATTCCCAATGCGACGAACGGCTGCAGTGCCTGAAGCTGCGGAGCGATGATCCAGGGAATCGCCAAGATGATAATAGACGCGCCCAATATCCCGCGGTATCGCGGCGCTTTGGTATATAAAAGAAAGGCGGCCGGCAAGGCGGCCGGCAACTGAAACGCATGGAGAAACGGCCCTCCGATAAGCGTATATGCGACCGGAACGACGATGAGGAATGCGTCCTCGCTTAAACGCGCACGCAATTTTGCCGCCGCGACGATCCCGACAATGAGAAAAATCACGTAGGAAAGGTCGCCGAGCAGTATCGCCGTGCGGTCGGGAACCGTTGCGAGGTGCAAAAGATGCGTGAGGCTATATTGCTCTTCAAACGCGACCTCCGCGAGAATCTGTCGAGGCAGAACCTCTTGGAAGAACTCCGCCGTCATAGTAATGCCCGCGGCCGCATAGGCGAGCATGCCCAGAGCCAAGGCGCCGCAAAACGCGATCAAGCGTGAAGACGGAATAAAAATACACCACGCGATAAGCGGGCCCAACGCGATATGCGGCTCGCACAACGCGAGCAGCAAGCTGATCGTCGCAAGGATGTAGCGACGTCGCGAAGCGCACAAAGCGGCGAACGCGATGCAAGCGATCGCGATAGGAGCGAGATTCCCGGAAACCGATGCCCGAAATCCGTCCGAAAAGGCAAAGGCGGCAATGAGTACCGCGGGCGCGACCCCCGTCAGCTTCCAGACTGCGGCGATGGTACCGGCGACGCAAAGCCAGAGAAGCATCTGCCAAAGGAAGCTAGCCGTCGCGTACGGTAAGGCGGCGATGATACGAAACGCGGCGATGTCATATCCGGGCAGCGGCGCGGGGACGGCGAAGCCTTGCTTCTTCGATATCCCGTGAACGCTTCCGGTATATTCGCAGGTGCGTAACGGTTCAACGCGATAAGGGTCGTAACCGGCGTTGATTACCGAGCCCGCGCAATAGAAAGCGCGAAAATCGTACGGAAGCGTTGCCGTGCGAATACTCATGGCCGCAACCATAAGAAATCCCGCCAAGCTTGCGATATGGATAAGATGCCGTAGTCGCTCATCCTTCATCAGAAGAGGCATACGCGGCGGTTCGTTCGTATCCCTGATTTTGTGAAAGGCAATGCCGGATGAACGCGCCTCAAGAAATCTTGCGGCAACGTTTTCCGGCCGCCGTCGCGGTCGTCGTCTTTCTAATCACCGCCGCTATAGGCATACGCCTCTCTCAAGTACATTCCGACGATTTTCATGCTTTCTACTGCGGGGGAGCCGCCGTCTCCGTCGGCGCCGATCCGTACCGCGTTGAACCGTTGCGAACATGCGAACATAATAGCGGCAATATTCACTCCCTTCCGCTCGGAGAGGGAACGGTTCTGCCCGTTGCTTTGCCCGGGTATGATCTTGCGCTGACGGCACTGTTAGCTCGGCTTCCGTACGGCATCGCCTTATTGCTATGGCAACTTCTCCTATGGTCTTCCGTGGGCGCGACAATTCTTTGCACCTGGCGGCTCACGAACATTCCCCTAGCCGCGGTCATTGCCGTTTTTCTCTTTTCCGACGGGTTTATCTCATCAATCCTCGGGCAAATTGCCCCGATGGCGCTTGCGGGCATTGCCTTTTCGGCATGGGCGATTTCCCGTCGCCGTCATGTGCTTGCCGTGTTAGGAGCGACGGTCGGCTTATGCGAACCTCACATCGGCATCGCATCCGTCGTCGCCTTGATCGCCTTTTCTCCCTCCGTGCGTTGGGGAGTGCTCGCATGCGTAAGTTTTCTCGGCTATCTCACGATTGCAACGATCGGTCCGATGCGAACCTTGGAATACGTTCATGACGTTCTCCCCGCTCACGCGGCTTCGGAGATTGCGCATAGAGGGCAGTATAGCCTTACAAACCTACTCCATGTCATGGGCGCTCCCGACAACGCGGCGCTCTTTCTTGGAGAACTTTCCTATGCGGCCTTCGTCATCGTCGGGATCATCGTCGCTTATCGATTGCGCCGATCGCTGCAAGAAGACGCTTTTCTCATCGTCATTCCTGCCGCTTTCGCTCTTCTAGGCGGAGTTTTTGTTCATAACACGCAAATGGCGACCGCCTTACCGGCGGGCCTTTTGCTTTTCGCCAAGCATCAGCGCCCAACTCCTTTGCTCGGCTGGGGAATTATTTTGCTTGCCGTCCCTTGGTCGTCCGCTGCGGACTTAGAACCTTTTCAACTCCTTGCCGCCATGAGTATTGCGGTACCTTCATTTTATTTTCTCGAAAACGCGACTGCCGCGGCGCAAGCGACTATTCTTCAAGGGATCGCATTAGTAGGATCTCCGTATATCTTTCGCGCCGAGCATGTATTCGACGCGGAATCCGTATCGCAAGCAACGTTTATTTGGAAACACCTTGCGATACCTTCAGACGCATTGAGCGAGGACGCATGGCGTTTGTACGTTTCCGAAGTTTACAGCAGAAATGCAATACTTTTCACGGTTTTTAAAATACCTACGTGGTTCGGAGCATCGACGATCGCGGCGCACGCGCTTTTGCGAGGCGGGGCGTTCTCCGGCTCGCCGCCGCGCGACGCGCTATAACAAGAATTTCCGCATGACGGCGCAATCTAACTTAAAGACATGTTGCGGCAAGATCGCCTCCGTCTTATAGCCGCATGCCGTCAGAAACGCTTGGGCGGCGCCGGACGCCGGGACTTCCAGAGTAACTTTATGACAATTGTAATACTTGGCAAGCTCCTCGCAGCGCGCCAGCAACGCGCGCCCGATTCCTCGCCGCCGCTGCGCGGGAGCCGTGATCAGCATCTCAAGGCGAGCGAGCGACGCCGCGATTCGCAAGCGCGCGGCGCCGACGATCTCCCCTTCCGACGTAGCCGCCAATTCATGCGTTTGCTCATGCCAAACCACGCGGAAATCATAGAGCGCGCTAAGCCCCTCGCGCTCATGCTCGCTCCAGAACGCGCGCGTCCGCTCGGCCTGCACGCTCTCAATCTCAATCACGCTTCCAATACCCATCCGTCGTACGCGGCGAACACATGCAAGCCCAACTCCTCTTCCAAGGCTCGCGCGAGCTTGGCCGGCTGTTGTTCGAGCATCTTCGTACCAAAGTGCGTCATCACGGCGATGCGCGGCCGGATGCCGGCGATCAGAAGACGGGCGTCGTCGAAGGCTAGGTGATCCGCCTCCGACGCGTCGCGATAGCGCAGAACGTTGAGAATCAATACGTCCGGCGCATGCGCGCGATAATCTTCAATGAGACCCTCGAAAAAGCGGCCGCAAGGAAGGTACGAAACGGTTGTACCGGCATGGCGAAAGTGCAGCCCGTACGTTTCCACCGCGTGAACGTGCGCGCGAGAAGTACGTATCTCGACATCGTTGACGCGGTGCGGTCCGCCGCTTGCTTCCAGCATGACCTCGCGCGATACGAATGCACGGACATATGGGAGAATGACCGGCTCCCCTTCAAATGCATCGCGCGGCGCAAGCAACGCGCCGCGCGGCTTCCAGCCGCCTTGGCTCATCGCCTCAACCATCACGTTGACGTCGTTGGAATGATCGAGGTGCTTATGCGAGAGGACGATCGCATCAAGCTCCGGAGGAACGCAAGGCGGCACGCTCCCCAACGCGCGCACGAGCGCCCCGGGTCCTGGATCAACATGGATTTGCGTCGCGCCCAAGCACATCCACATGCCGCCCGAGGCGCGGATTTGGCGCGCGACCACAAAGCGCGCGCCTCCAGTCCCCAAAAAACGTACCGTAATCATTTCGGCAGCACGGCCTCGTTCATCCCATGTAGATGCCGCCGTTGATATTCAACGACTGTCCCGTCATGTAATCGCCTTCAACGGTCAAGAATCGCACCCCGCGAGCGATCTCCTCCGGGCGCGCTACCCGATGCATCGGAACGCGCTCGAGAATCTTCTCCTGAATGGCGGCGGGCACCGAACGCCACATCTCCGTGTCCACGAATCCCGGACATACGGCATTAACCGTGATGTTATGCCCTCCCAGTTCAATGGCGAGCGTCTTGGTGAAGCCGAGGATACCCGCCTTGGCGGCAGCGTAATTAGCTTGGCCGAAATTGCCCATTTGACCGACGAAAGACGAGATGTTCACGATACGGCCCCAGCCGTTTTCCAACAACATCGGCACGGCGTAATGACAGGCGTTCATCACGGAGCTAAGGTTGGTGTTGATAACCGTATGCCAATCCTCAAGCGACATTTTTTTAAACGAACGATCCCGCAGGATGCCGGCGTTATTCACCAAGACGTCAAGGCGACCGTACTTACTCTTGATGCGCTCGAAGAGCGTCCGTACCTCCTCCGATTTGGAAACGTCCGCGGCTTGCGCGTCCGCGCCGCCGCCGCCCGCCTCGATCTGGGCGACGACTCCCGCCGCGGCTTCCGCTCCGTTGAGATAATTCACCACGACATGCGCTCCCGCGGCCCCCAACTCGCGCGCGATCGAGGAACCTATGCCCCGCGACCCGCCGGTTACCACCGCAACGCGACCTAGTAAAGGCTTGGGATGCGACGGATCGGGAGCAACGGCGGCGCCGAAAGCCAGGTTCTTCATTATTCGCAAACCCCTTCTCATGAAAACGCTAGGAACGCCGAAAGTTCGTAATCCGCCCAGCGCTTCCTCAAGGTGCGATACGCATCTAGAGCACTTTACCGAAAGCCAGGAGCGCCCAAGCGGCACGTCCTCATGTACGCTAGTACACTTCGGTCGTCTCCCGCCCATCCATGGGCTTCGACGACACTAGCGCATCCTGCGCGTCGGAGTGCCGCTTGGACGCTCCTGACTTCCGGTAAAGCACTCTAGAGATTAGCCGATGGCCGCAGCAGGCCTTGGCGTCGGAGTCTGCCAACATAGCGGGTTTGTGAGGCACTCTCTACAGCGCTTTATCGGAGGTCATGACCATTCAAGCGGGCCGATGAAGCGTATTATAATTCATGATTCGGCCCGCTTGGGTGGTCATGGCCTTCGAGAAAGTGCTGTATGATCGCGCTAGATGCGATCAGGTTCAATCTCCAAACCGTCGTCGCCAGCGGCCCGCTCAACGTCCGGAAAAATGCTACGGATTGGATTGCCTTACCCGAATGGCGACGCAAAGGCTGCGTCAACGTCGAAGATTCGCTCGCGGTATTCGCGATCGCTTCTCTGGTCGACGACGTGATCTCCGTAGGGGCGTGGTTCAGCAACGACGACGCCGCGATCCGCAATGCGGATATCCGCGCGATCGACAACGCATATTTTCCTCCCCAAGGTAAAGGCGGTCGCGTCGCCTCGATCTTCCAACGCGTCTCGGCCGCAGGCGCCGACCCCTCGATCGTGCTGCGCGAACAGAGCGTTGCTTTCCGTGACGGCGAGACGGGGATGTTGCGCTTCGATCTGGTCGACCCGCGGATCGATCGCACGCGCGTAGGCATGTACGACTGTGAATGGCAATGGCAGTACCGCCTCCCAGAGGACGGAACGTGGCGCAAATTCGCCGTGAGCCGCCATCGTATCTACATTACCCTGGACATCCCCTATCAGCCGTGGCAACAAACCCCATACGCTTTCGAGAACACGCAACTTCTTTGGAGCGACGTTCTCGATTACTCATGCCGCTGGGCGGCGGGCTCGCGCAATAAGCACGAAGTCGCCGTTGCGATCACCCGCGGCGTCAACGCATTGGCGCCGGAAATCATCACTTTCGACGCTCCCGGAGGCGCTAGCTCTCACTACGCGTGGTCGAGTTTCGATTGCACCGCGTTCCTCGATAGGCTGGCAGGCGGGATAGGCAACGGCCCGTACGTGAACGGCTCCGACTGCGCGGCGATCGTCGTAACGTTCGCCAACGCGCTCGGGTGCGATCTGTGGCAAGCGCGCATGGGCTTCGGTTTCAGCGTCAACGAGGTGCGAACGTTGGGCAGCCGGGCATGGCAGAAACCTGGCTTGTGGCCGGGCCTAACGTATCACGAAGTCGCATGGGAAGAGGCCTGCGGAGATGACGACCCCGTGTACGACGCGTGCATCGATTTCCAAGAGGGGCTCGCGGCGGGTTTGCGTTTCGGCCATGCGACGGCGCACGCCGAGGATTCCTATCGCAATCGTTTAGCCGCGCGTTCCGGACGTTACCAATGCGACGCGCAGCCGCAAACCCGCGTCCGCCTCCCCGTGAAATAACACCCATGATTTCCAACGAACAACGCGTGTTTATCGCGAACCACTACGGAGTTCAAAGTTGGCGCGGGGAAAGCCCGTACGCCGCATCTCCCATTCGCCACTTCGCCCTGAGCGCTATATACTTGCACGGCTGGCGACTTCATCGTCTTTGGCGCAATCCCTCGCCTCCGATATCAACCGGCATGATCGTGCGCTCGGGAGACAAGCTCGACGAAATCACGTCCGCAGCCTCAATCGTTCTCTGGGAATGCGCTAGCGTCGACGTCGCGCACGATCAGCTTCTCGACGTTCTCTGCGAGATGCAGAGCAACGCGATCACGCGCGATCGTCAACGCGAAATCGGCGACGTATCGTTCTCGCTAGCCGACGCCATGTTTTTATTTGCGCGCGCGAATCTCGTGGTGCTCGTCCGCAATGCCGGACCCCAGGTTCTAAGCCTCGAAGAAATGGCGAGCACGATTGATTCCGCAATCCTTCGGCATTTGCAGAAAGCAGGCTAAAGCGGTTGCGTGAGGCGGCCGTTGCCTTTCCTCGGCGTCCTTTGGACGGCACGGAAAAGCTCTCGTTGCTTGCCGGAATCGCTTTGGCCGAGATTTGGGGCGCCCTGCGCAGCCCCCACGAACTCCACGTTTGGGTTCCGATCCTCATGCTCGTCGGCGCGATCGCCGGGTGCTTAGCGATTTGCTCGGCGCCGGCGGCGCGCTCTTTGTGCCTCGCGTACTTCATAATCGTCGGAATTGCAGATCGTATCGTACGGGCGCCCTTCCCGGGAAGCGACGTCTTGGATGCGACAAAAGAGGCTATTCAGGTCGTTCTCACCGGAAGTAACCCGTACGTACACGCTTTCGTCAGCACGCGTTATCCGTTGGAGCCGTTCCCTTATCTACCCGGTGAAATGCTTTTCTACGGCATTCCGTTTTGCTTTCATGTTTCGCTTGAATCGGTTGAAAAATTCGCCGGCATCGGGATTCTCTTCCTACTAGCCGCGGCGACGTCAATCGCGGGGGCTGCTCGCGCGGCGTTTTGCACGGCGCTGTACGCTGCTTTTTCCGGCACCGCCGTCATTGCCGTTTCCGGCGCCAACGACGTGGGCCTCGCATTCGTGTCGTTGATCGCGATTCTCACGCTTGCCTGGAGCGAGACGCTCGCGCAAAGAGGAGCTCCGCCGCGCGCCGTCGCGGCGTGGTTCCGTACGAGCGCCGTTTTCCTGGCGTGGGCGCTCGCGTTCAAGGCCCTCTTATGGCCGCTTTTCCCATTCATCGTCGCGTATCTTTGGAACAAAAACGCACGCACGGCAAAGAGCTATCTCATCACGACGCTCGGTATTTGCGGATGCATGGTCGCCCCATTTCTTTTTTCGGCGCCCATCGGCTTCCTGACTAACGTGTATCAAGGGTTCGTGCACGGCAACAATGGATTTTGGGGACTCAATATTTGGAGCGCGCTGCAAGCGGCGCATATTCCGGCGGATCCTCACAGCATTGGAACGAAAATCACCGACGTCGGCATCACTGCGGCGACGTGCGCGGCTCTCCTGATACGCCCGATCGCGTCGTTGAGCGGAGCGCTTATGCGCGGGTCGGCAACCTTGACGATCGCACTGTTATTATCGCAGTACACCAGCGGTTCTTATTGGGCTTTCGCCATAACGATCTTCATCAGCGCATTGGCGATTATGCCGATCGGCGAGAATAAGCGCTGGAGACAGAGCTGTATATACCTCACTATCGCGTGCGCTCTTGCCGCAATTACATGACCGCGCCGCGCGTCTCACGGAGAGGCGCGCGGCGAAGCCTGCCTTCCTAGTTCTTGCTCGTGGCTCCCGCCGCGGCAGTCGCACGCTTTTGGATCTCTTGAACTTCTTCAACCCGCTTGGCGAACGTGTCGATGTGCGCGTTCGTCGTATCTTTCACGTAGTTGAGGTTCGAAAGACCCGTGGTCGACATCCCGTGGCATGCATGCAGCAATGTATCATGCAGCTTCGAGGCATTCGCCAAAAGCTTCTCAGCAAGTTCCGCGTTTTTTTGAGCGGTCGTCTGCAACTCGGCCGAGACGATCGTCCCTATCTGATTCGCGCGATCAAAAGCTTCCCGAATGTTCGCATCGGGAGAAGTCCCCGTGTAGGGACGAGCGATGATATCGTAGTGATTCTTCGCATGATCGATTATGCGCTTGTGCGTCGACGCAGCGGCGTCGAGCAGCAGCTTGTACGTCTGGGTCGTGACTTCGATGTAGCTTGCGCTGCTCTCAGTGTTAGCCATCAGTTACTCCTCGTGAGGGTCCTCGGGCCGCTCTTTGACCCAAGTTCCGGTGTAAAGACTAAAGAATGCATCTAGATTGGCGCGGTATTGCTCGAGCGCGGAACTCCACAGCTTTAAAGCGTCTTGCCCCGAGCACGTGAGCGTGTAGACTCGGCGCGCCGGACCTTGCTCTTTGGGATCCCACCAGGATGTAATGTACCCGTCACGCTCAAGTTGACGCAATGCGCGATAGACCGTCCCCGGGTCGGAGACGACGGCGAAGTTCTCCTTGAGCGCCTTCATGATCTCATAACCGTGCAGGTTAAGATCTTTGAGCATCACGAGCAACCAAGCCATGAGGTAATTCTTGGGCGTGCCTCGCGGGGGAAGGCCTGCCTCTCCCTCGCTTACAGGGTTTTTCATCCCGGTATGAGCATTTTGCACATAGCTGCGACTCTTTGTCAAGGCTTCTCCACATCCGCGACCAAACAGACCGCTTCTCCCGAGATGACCTTCTCTCCGCGTTGGTTGATGCAATCCGTCTCCAGCGTAAGAATCTGCTTATCCGCCCGAAACTGCGTGACCGTCGCACGAACTTCAATCGTATCGCCAAGGTACACCGGGCGCAAAAAAGCAAGCTCTTGTTTAAGATATATCGTTCCCGGGCCGGGAAAACGCGAACCGAGCAGCGCGGATATATAGGAAGCGGTCAACATGCCGTGAGCGATGCGTTTCTTAAAGCGCGTCGTCGCCGCGTACGCTTCATCAAGATGGACCGGATTGTCGTCTCCGCTCACGCGAGCGAACGTCTCCACATCCTGCGCCGTAACGACGCGCGAAAGCGAGGCCGTTTCTCCAATCGAAAATTTCTCCAAGCACGATCTCCCTTTCGGCTCCGTGTCCGATATATGCATTTCTTCGATATCGCCCGCAACGCATCTATCCTTTAGGCGGCAGCCGTGCCGGTCTTCACGGCTCCGGCCCCGAAGCGCTTAGCGATGAAGCCTATCGAATCACGGATCGCGCGCGAATCGCAGGAGTACCGGCGCAACGCCGCGCACATGCGCGAGCTTGTCGACGATCTTCGGGCACGGTTGCTCCGCGTGCGCGAAGGCGGGGGCACGGAAGCGCAGGATAAGCACCACGCACGCGGCAAACTCACCGCGCGCGAGCGCATCGATCGCCTCTGTGATCCGCTTTCGCCGTTTTTGGAATTCTCAACCTTGGCGGCGGATCGCGTCTATCCCGATCCTACTCCTGCCGCCGGCGTGATAACCGGAATCGCGATCGTGGAAGGGCGGCACTGCGTGATCGTCGCCAACGATGCGACCGTCAAAGGCGGAACGTACTACCCGCTTACGGCGAAGAAACATTTACGCGCGCAGGAAATCGCAGAACAGAACTATCTTCCGTGTATCTATCTCGTCGATTCCGGCGGCGCGTTTTTGCCGATGCAAGACGAGGTTTTTCCCGACCGCGATCATTTCGGACGAATATTTTTCAATCAAGCGCGCATGTCGGCCAAAGGGATACCGCAGATCGCCGCGGTGATGGGGTCCTGCACCGCCGGCGGCGCGTACGTTCCGGCGATGTCGGATGAAGCGATTATCGTGCGCGGTACGGGCACGATCTTTCTGGGCGGCCCCCCGCTGGTGCAAGCCGCGACCGGGGAGATCGTCACGGCCGAGGAGCTGGGGGGCGCGGACGTGCACGCGCGCATCTCCGGCGTTGCGGATCATCTAGCGGAAAACGACGAAGAAGCGATTGAACTGGTGCGCTCAAGTATCGAAACCCTGGCGCCTGCGCGGAAAGCGCCGCTCGCCGCCGAAGCGCTGCCTCCCGCGTATCCGCAAGAAGATATCTACGGCATCATTCCAACCGACGCGCGAACCCCGTACGACGTGCGCGAAGCGATCGCGCGCCTAGTCGACGGATCGCTCTTCGGCGAGTTTAAGTCGCTCTACGGAACAACGCTGGTTTGCGGGTTCGCTCGCATCGAAGGGCATGCCGTCGGCATCCTCGCGAATAACGGCATTCTCTTTAGCGAAAGCGCGCTGAAAGGAGCGCATTTTATCGAACTATGCGCGCAACGCGGCACGCCGCTTATATTTTTGCAAAACATCACCGGCTTCATGGTCGGTAAAGAATACGAACATCACGGTATCGCCAAGGACGGCGCCAAGCTAGTTACGGCCGTCGCATGCGCGGACGTGCCGAAATTCACCGTCATTATCGGCGGCAGTTTCGGCGCCGGAAATTACGGTATGTGCGGACGAGCGTACGGGCCGCGTCAACTTTGGATGTGGCCCAACGCGCGGATATCGGTGATGGGCGGCAGGCAAGCGGCAAGCGTCTTATCGGCGGTCAAGGGAGAGATGACGGCCGATGCCAAAGCGGCGTTCGAGGCGCCTATTCTTGAGAAGTACGAGCGCGAAGGCAACCCGTATTACGCAACCGCGCGATTATGGGATGACGGAGTGATCGATCCGCTGGATACGCGGCGCGTGCTTGCGATGGGGCTCGACGCCGCAGCTTGCGCGCCCGAAGCCCGCACGCGTTTCGGAATCTTTCGGATGTAGCTTTGTTCTTGCGCTGCCTCAGCTGGGTTCCGCCGGCTGATCGGCGGCTTTGCTCTGCCCGTCCGCCTTGGTTATAAACTCGCCGACGAGAACCAACGTAAGATATACGTTGCCGATTTGGAGGAGAAGCGATGCTAAAGGCGTTCCGATAAACGGCAACATGCTTAAAACTACATAGACGCCGGTGACGACGAGATAGCCTGCAGCAACAACGCTCGTTGTTCTGATGCTCCGTGATAGTATTTTTACGGACTCGCGGAACGCTCCGAAAATGGTACGTTTATGCACGATGATCGCAGACATGCCGTAGGTGTAAAAACAAATGTAAAAGACCCCTGATATGAAAAACACCGCTGCGGCAATTGACGTCCAAACGTTATTGAAGCTCGGAAGGAAGCGCATGAGAAATCCAATGGGAACCGCATAGACGATGAACGACGCGAAGGTCCAAATGAGAGCTGCTCCTCCATTTTTAGAGAGCGCTTGACCGCCGTCGGCAAAGGTTACGCTCTTGCCTTCCCAAGCCGCCGCTCCTATTCCGATCGTGTATATGATGCCTAACATACCGACGAAAGGAGAGTAAACACGCGGTACGATAAGCGCAATGATACCGATAATAACGGCAAGGGCGAAGAGAATCGGGTTGGCCGTGAGGACTGTCCACGATCGTCTGAAGATATTGTCCGCGGGGCTGCCTTGCACTCTCTAGTACCTCGGCCGTTCACTACGAATACTGAAGCTTTCGGACCTACTACAGCGCTTTATCGGAGGTCAGGAGCGGGCCGATGAAGCGTATTGTAATACATTATTCGGCCCGCTTGGGCGGTCATGGCCTTCGAGAAAGTGCTATAATCTCTGTCGTCTTGCCGAGGGCCTGCCGCATCAGGGACTTTTCCACACGGCTTGCGCGGCGGCAGGCAAACGATCCATCTGCTGCAAAAACGCCGTGATTTGCCAAACCTGCGTCGGGCTCAACGTCGGCGAGAACGCGGGCATTCCGGTCAGCCGGATGCCGTGATCGACCTTCCAGAACGTCTCCCCGGCCGGATCTTCTTCAACCCCGTGTTTTGCGAATCGCGGAGGCCGTTGGTATAATCCACGCGCGATATTCGAAGGATTCGTATCGGCGCCGCCATGGCAAACAGCGCAGTTTTGCTTGTACAGGCGGATGCCGGCGATGAGGTTCTCATCCGTAGCCGCGACCGGATTGGGTTGCTTGGGCGCCAGGCGTCGCACGGCCGCGCTCAGCGCCTTCTTTGCAAACCAGCGCTCCGCCGTGCTAGGCTTCGCATCCGCATTAGCGGGAATAAACCCTGTAGCGGCAGCAACATATCCCGCGATCCCAAGCGCCGCGAACGTCGCCGCTACGCCTCCGAAAAATGATTTCATCTCCGACTCCTCCTGCTTCTCTGCCCTACAACACCCACGCCATAAACTCCGGTACAGCACTTTCTCGAAGGCCATGACCATCCAAGCGGGCCGAATCATGTATCAAAATACGCCTCATCGGCCCGCTTGAATGCTCCTGACCTCCGATAAAGCGCGGTAAGGGAGCCGTGAGCGATCCGCGAATGCCGCAGCGATGGATGCCGCCTTCGTTCATGTGCGCCGCGAAAGCGCCGTTGCTCGCGTTTTCTTGGCGCGACCGCGAACGCGCAACGCATTCAACGCCGAGCTGATCGCGCAATTGCGAAGCGTATTCCAACAGCTTGATAAGGAAGACGACGTTCGCGTAATCACCTTGCAAGGCGAGGGGAAAATTTTCTGCGGCGGCGCCGACATCGCTTGGATGCAAGCCTCGCAAACGCTCACGCGCGAGGAGAATATCGAAGAGGCGCGAGCAATGGCACGGATGTTTCGCACGATCGATCGCATGTCCAAACCCGTCGTCGGCCGCATTCACGGAGCCGCCCTCGGAGGCGGCGCGGGGTTGGCCGCCGTTTGCGATATCGTGATTGCGAGCGAAGACACGGTTTTCGGTTTCACGGAGAGCAAATTCGGCCTTCTTCCCGCCGTGATTTCACCGTTCGTCGCGGCCAAAATCGGACACTCGCACCTGCGCGCATTAGCGCTCACCGGCGAACGTTTCGATGCGCGCAGAGCACTGCATATCGGCCTCGCGCATTTCGTCGTTCCGCATCCGAAATTGGATAGGACCGTTGCGCGCACGGTAGCCGAGCTGCTCACGGCGAGCCCGACGGCAATTGCCGCCGCCAAAGCGCTCTTTGCGCAAGTAGCGTACACGCCCGACGAAGAAACGGTCGACCTAACGGCGCGCGCGATCGCCGCGCAACGCATGACCCCCGAAGGTCAAGACGGCATGCTCGCATTCCTAGAAAAACGACCGGCATCTTGGGTGCGCTAGCGCGGCTGCTCATTGCCAATCGCGGCGAGATCGCCGTCCGCATCGCCCGCGCCGCGCGCGAAGAAGGCCTCATCCCTCTTGGCGTCTACTCCGAAGCCGACCGCGACGCCGCCTTCCTCAAAGCGATGGAAGACGCCGCGCCGATCGGCCCCGCTCAAGCAAGCGAATCGTATCTCCGAATTGAGAATATCCTCGCGGCGGCCCGAACGTTGGGCGCCGACGCGGTGCATCCGGGATACGGATTTCTCTCCGAGCGTCCCTCGTTCGCGCAAGCCGTTATCAACGCGGGACTCGTCTTCATAGGGCCGCCGCCGGCCGCGATGCGCGCCTTAGGCGACAAAAGCGATGCGAAACGCCGCGCCCGCGCGTGCGAAGTTCCCGTTCTTCCCGGCTACGAGGGCGAAGATCAATCGCCCCTGCTCCTACGCGCGCAAGCAACGCTCATCGGCACGCCGTTCCTCATCAAAGCCGCGGCAGGCGGCGGCGGTCGCGGCATCCGGCTAGTAAACGACCTTCTCCTCTTCGATCAAGCGCTTGAAGAAGCCAAACGCGAGGCTCTCGCCGGATTCGGCGACGATCGCGTGATTCTCGAACGCTATCTCGCACATCCGCGACACATAGAATTCCAACTTCTCGCCGACGCGCACGGCAACACGATCTACGTGGGAGAACGAGACTGCTCGATTCAGCGCCGACGTCAAAAGATCATCGAAGAAGCTCCTTCTTGCGCCCTGACGGCTGAATTGCGCGCGCGCATGGGCGAAGCGGCCGTGCGCATCGCACGTTCCGCAGGCTACCTCAACGCCGGAACGGCGGAATTCTTACTCGATAGCGACGGCTCGTTTTACTTTCTCGAAATGAATGCGCGCCTTCAAGTCGAGCACCCGGTCACCGAAGAAGCCTACGGCGTGGATATCGTGCGTCAACAGCTTCGCATCGCGTCGGGCGAGCCTCTAACGATAACGCAAGCGGATATCATTGCGCGCGGTTGGGCCGTTGAAGCGCGCATCAACGCCGAAGAAGCGTCATTTGAAGCGCTGCCCGCAACCGGCACGATCACCGAATGGAACATGCCCATCGGCCCAGGCATCCGCATCGACTCCGGCGTCGCTTGCGGCAGCGAGATCACCGTTTATTACGATTCGTTGCTCGCGAAACTCATCGTATCCGCCCCGGATCGAGCAGGCGCGATCGAACGACTAACCGCCGCGCTCGATTCCGCTTACGTAAGCGGCCTGTCGACCAACATCCCCATGCTGCTTGCGATTGCCGGAAACGTCGATTTCCGTTCCGGCAATGCGACGACGACGTTTCTTGAGGAGCATGAAACGGTTTTGAACATCGATGCATCCGTCGATCTGCGTTCTTCGTTTTTGTTAGCGCTCGGCGCTATCGCGGCGGATGCGCGCACTTGGCGCATCGGATCGATCGGCGTTCCTATCGCCTTACGATGCGAAGACGTCGTCTTCAGCGTGCTTGCATCGCGCACGTCCGCAAGCGATGCGTGGCGGCTTACCGGCGATTTTACCGATATAGTAACAATCAAACGCGACGGGCAACGCGTATTTGTTACCGGCCAAACCGCCGACGCGAGCGGTCGCGCGCATATTCTGAAAAACGGAATCGACGTTTTTCATAACGGAGCGCATACGCGCTTCGCCTTCGCCCGCGCTCAAGAGCGAACGAGCGCGCGCAGGCAGGCCGGCGCATTCGAACAAAGTCGCGTCGTTTCGCCCATGCCCGGAAAAATCGCAAGCATCGCCGTGCAAACGGGCGAAGCCGTGCACGAACGCGACCTTCTTCTCATCCTTGAAGCCATGAAAATGGACCATCGCATCGAGGCTCCGCGCTCGGGAATCGTTCGAACAATCCATGTCTCTCCAAACGCGATCGTCGCAAAAAACGCGATTTTGATCGACCTCGCGTAACGATCCGCGAACACGGATGCTTTATTCTCTGCTCCAATGCAGCAATGCGGAGCAAGCCTGCGCCTTCGCCAACGCTTCTTCAACCGTAGGCGCCGTCACCGTGAAATGACCCATCTTGCGACGCAGCGCAGCATGCGCTTTTCCGTACATGTGCAATTTTACGGCGGGATCGCGCAAAAGTTCATCCGTTCCCGCCAACGCATCTCCGGCGTCCGCTCCCAAAATATTCACCATAACCGCCGGCGTCAGAAGCTTAGGCTCCTCGAGCGGGAGATCGCAAATCGCCCGCACGTGCGCTTCATATTGCGATAGCTGCGCGGCATCCAAGGAATAGTGCCCGCTGTTATGCACGCGCGGCGCGATCTCATTCACGTACACGGCATCGCCGACTACAAAAAACTCCACGCAATACGCGCCGATGATACCGAGCTTCGCGCCGATCATTTCAGCCGTCGCACGCACTCGCCGCGCCGCGTCCGCCGCGATGCGCGCCGGAACGATCGTCGTGCAAAGAACGCCGCGATCGTGGATGTTCTCCGCGACGGGAAACGCGATCGCTTCTCCGCACGCATTGCGCGCGCAAACAATCGATACTTCGCAATCGAAGGCGATAAAGCGCTCGTAAATCAATCGCTTGCCGCCCGCAGCCGCGAAGGCCTCTCCGGCGCCGGCCTGATCGCGTATCAGCCATTGCCCCTTGCCGTCGTACCCGCCTTGCGCCGTCTTCAGAACGCCGGGCATGCCGATCGTACGAATCGCATGCTGCAAATCGCCAAGGGCGCTCGCTTGCGCGAACTCCGCCGTCTGCCCGCCCGCGTCGCGAACAAACGATTTCTCAAGCATGCGATCCTGTGCGACGCGCAGAACCTGCGCGCTCGGGCGCACGCGATATCCCGCCTCTTCCAACAGTGCGACCGAACGCAGCATGATATTCTCGAACTCATACGTGACGACGTCGCTGCATGCTCCTAGCGCCGTCACCGCTCGCTCGTCATCGTAGGCCGCGAGAATCTGGTCGTCGGCTACCTGACCCGCGGGCGAGTTCGGCGTGGGATCCAAGATCGTAACGCGGTAGCCCATGCGTTTGGCCGCAAGACAAAGCATGCGGCCGAGCTGGCCGCCTCCTAAGATGCCGATCGAACGGATCATCTCAGATCGATATTCTCCACCGCGTCCGCTTCTCGCGCCGTACGTTCGCTCAAGCGGCGCGCCAAGACGTCATCCGTAAGCGCGAGAATGCGCGCGGCGAACAGCGCCGCGTTCGCCGCGTTACCGATACCCATCGTTGCCGTCGGAACGCCCACGGGCATCTGCACGATGGACAGCAACGAATCCAACCCGTTGAGATGCGAGGAGCGCACGGGCACGCCGATTACGGGAAGCTGCGTCTTGGAAGCGGTCATGCCCGGCAGATGCGCCGCGCCGCCGGCGCCGGCGATGATGACCTTCAATCCCCGGCCCTGCGCCGAGGACGCGTATGCGAAGAGGAGATCCGGCGTGCGATGCGCGGAAACGACGCGCGTCTCGTACGGAATGCCCAGCTCCGCTAGAATCGTCGACGCGCTCGCCATCGTCTCCAGATCGGAGGAACTTCCCATAATGATGCCGACCAGCGGCGCTTGCTCGCCCATTTCTTAGACCCTTCGCCCGCAACGAAGGGTCGCCCTCGATACCGCGTATAAGACACAGGACCCATGCTTCGCTATCTCCCCGGTTTCCGCTCCCGGCAAGCTCGCCCCGAATGAGCGCCGGTAAGGTCCTGATCGTTACCGGCGCCTCCTCCGGCATCGGCCGCAGCCTCGCCGAGCAAGCCGTGCGCGCCGGGTACAACGTCGTCGCCGTGGGGCGCCGCTCGCAGCGGCTTGACGAGCTCGAAGCATCGCTCGGGATGATGGCCGCGTCATTGCGCACGCTAACCCTCGACGTGCGTCGACACGACGCGGCGAAAACGATCGCCGGTACGGCTCTGGATACCTTCGGCCGTATCGACATCGTCATCAACAACGCAGGCGCCGGATCCGCCGGGTTCCTCAAACAGCAAACCAGTACGGCGCTGCGCGAACAAATCGACACCCATGTTCTGGCCCCGCTCTCGCTCCTGCGCGAAACGTACGACGCGTTACGCGTCACGCACGGGCAAGTCTTCTTCGTGGGTTCCGGAGTCGCGCGCGTGCCGATCTCCGGTTTCGGCCTTTATCCATGCGCGAAAGCCGCCGTGCGTTCGCTCTCGCGCATCGCGCGCATGGAACTCAAGCGGGACGGCATCGCCGTTACCTACGTCGATCCCGGAGCGGTCGCAACGGAGTTTCACACTCGCTTAGGGTATGCTCCGCCGCCGGCGTTTATCACCACCACGCCGGAGCGCGTCGCACGGCGGATACTACGGGCCGTGAAGACGCGTCCGCGCGTGGTCAACGCCGTTCCTTGGCAAACGTTTCTCGTGGGCTTGGCGGAGATGGCGCCGATACTCACCGACGCCATTCTCGAACGCGCATCTTCATTCTTGGGAAGCAAAGCGCTCCAAACGCCGGCGGTGCTTCCCTCGCAGCAACAAGCGGCGCTTCCCTCCGCCGCCGCTCCGCAGAGCGCGGAGGAACCCGCGGACCGAACGCCCCTGGAGATCGCGTTGGAACCTTATGAGCGGCGCATGAGCAAGATGAATCTCCCGCGTGAGTTCGTCCAGGCTCTTCTAGTCCCGAACACGGATATGGAAAACGCCGATGAGATCGCATTGCGTTGGGCGGGAATGCCGAACAAAAACGAGCGTGCGCTTATACGCGACATCTTGCAAGCGCTAACGGAAGCCGGATTCCTAGAGCCGGCCGATGAGAAAGACGGTTACCACGTCATCCGCGCTGCCGATTCAAAATAAGTATTCGATATCCCATAGCCGTGAAAAAGACTAGGGTCGCCAGCAGGACGATCGTCGCTCCGCTGGCCGCGTGAAGATAATACGAGGCATATAAGCCGACGACGCCGCACGTCGCTCCGATGCAGCCGGAAAGCACGATCATCCGCGTGAAGCGGCGCGTGAGTTGATACGCCGCGGCGGGCGGCGTGACTAAGAGCGCCGCGACCAACACGATGCCGACGGCCTCAAGCGAGATGATTATGGTGAGCGCGAGCAGCACGAGCAGCGCGTACTCAATGAAACCCGCACGGATGCCGCTCGCTTGCGCTACCACCGGATCGAACGACGTATACAGCAACGGTCGATAGAGTAGCGTGAGGCAGACGCAAACCGCCAGCGCGAGCGTGAGGATCAGCTCCAAATCGCCGCGCGACACCGCCAAAATGTTCCCGAATAAGAAACTCTGCAAATCGACGCTATAATTGGGCAGGCGGCTCATAAGAAAAACCCCAAGCGCGAAGGCTGCCGTGAAGAGCACGCCGATTGCCGTATCCAACGACACGAGACCGCGCCGATTCACATAGCCGATCCCCAACGCCGTAAGCACGGCGACGATCGCGGCGCCGATGTAGTAGTCAAAACCGCGTAAATAGGCAACGACGATGCCGGCGAACGACGCGTGCGCGAGCCCGTCGCCGATGAACGACAGCTTACGCAACACGACATAAGTACCGATAACCGAACACAATGTGCCGACGATCAACGCGGCGACGAAAGCTCGTTGCATGAACGCGAATTGAAACGGAGCAAGCAATGCGTCGATCATCTCGCGTGCCCGTGCGTATGCGCGTGTTCGCGAATTGCGGCGTAAGCGCCGCTAGCCAGCACTTCGCCGGGGTCTCCGATCGCTAACACGCGACGATCCAACACCATCAAGCGATCGAACCAATCGACCGCGCGATCGAGATCGTGCGTCGTCATGAGCACCGGCAATCCTTGAGCAACCAAGCCGCGCACGAGTTCGCGCAATGCTTCTTCCGTGGCGGCGTCAACCCCGGTCGTGGGTTCATCGAGCAGAAGCAGGCGCGGATCCTGCGCAATCGCGCGGGCCACGAACGCTCGTTGCTGCTGACCGCCGGAAAGCTGCGAAATATGGCGATGCCGCAAATCTCCCAAACGCAATGCGTCCAACGCTCGATCCACCGCCGCGCGATCGCGCTTGGGAAACCGCGCGAGCAGCCCCATGCGCGGAAAGCGCCCCATCGCCACGACGTCGTACACGTCGGCCGGGAAACTCCAATCCACCGCTTCCACCTGGGGAACGTACGCGATTGTACCGGGTTCCAGCGCGTTGGGCAAAACGCCGAACACTTCAAGGATGCCGCTCTCGGGGGTCACAAGCCCCGCGATAGTTTTGAGGAGCGTTGATTTCCCCGAGCCGTTAGGACCGACGATCCCTAGCGCTTGGCCTCGATCCAGCGTGAGATCCATGCGCTCCAACGCGAGGATGCGTTCGTACCGCACGGTGATTTCGCGTAATCGAACCGCCGTCACGGGCGACCGCCGAGCGACCGCACGATGACGTTCGTATCGTAGCGAATCATCGCGACATAGTCTTTCGCGCGCGCGTCTTGACTGAGCGAGTCATCGTAGAGATTATCAACGCCGGCAATTCCCGCGCTTTCCGCCAGCGCCCGCATGAGTTTCGGGCTATATTCAGGCTCGGAGAAAATCGCATGCACATGCTCGCGTTCCGCCAATGCGACTAAATCGGAAACGCGACGCGGATTGGGCTCCTGCCCCGGCGACAATTCCAAAATCCCCAGGGTACGTATGCCGAATCGATCGTTATAATATTGCCAAGCATTATGGAAGACGATCATCGTACGCTGCCGAGTAGGGATCGTCGCAATGCGCTCCCTGACCTCGCGTTCAAGCGCAAGCAACCTACGATCATACGCGGCGGCATTGCGCGCGTACGTCGTGCAATGCGCCGGATCAGCGTCGCATAGGGCGTCGCGAATCTTGCGAACGTATGCGCGCGCGAACTCCGGATCCATCCAGAGGTGCGGGTTCGCGTTCTTCACGGGCAAACCGTCGCTGAGCACGACGACGCGCAAATGCGCGTTGCTCGCATTCTCGATCGTTCGATCCAGCCAAATCTCCAGGTTCACGCCGTTTTTCACCAATACGTCCGCGTCGTGAAGGCGAATGATATCCGTTGGGGCGGGCTGGTAATCTTCCGGACTAGAGCCGATCGGCACAAGCGTATCGACCACGACGGCATCCCCGCCCACGGCGCGCACGAACGAAGCCAACGTGGAAATCGTGGCGACGACGTGAAGCGGGCGGCTTGACGCCCCGTATAGGGATACCGCAAGGCAAGCGAGCGCAACCGCCCCTGCGACATGCTTTCTCATCCTGCGAATCGTAGCCAAATTGCCCTTCTTACTTGCTTGCCGATTGCTAGTTTTGCAAGTAATTTCCAAATACCTATCGCCGCCCGCTCCGGCGAGGCTTCGGCGGGCGCCGGGGCGTACACCCTATCATCATGAAACCGGCTCGTTTGTACGGCGCAATCTTCGCCGCCTTCGCACTTATAGCCGCCGCCGTGGTCTGCGTTCATTCGCCGGCGCCGGGCGCCGACGCTTATGACTCGGCGACGACGATCGCGCGGCCGGGCGCCGACATCAGCGACGCGTATCTATTCCCAAGCCCGGCGAATACGGGCAACATCGTCGCGGTGATGGACGTCAACCCCGGCATCGCGGCAGGACAAGGTTTGAACGCGTACTTCGATCAGCACGTGCTGTATCAGATGAAATTCGACAACCTCGTTGCGAGCGAAGCCCAAGGCGCGGCGCCGACGGAGAATATGGTCGTTCAATTTTCCGTAGGCGCCGCCGGCAGCGGCACGCAACAGATTTTCGTTTACGGCCCATCGGCGCCCAACCAGACCGGAGCGAACGATACGCTACTCCCGCAAACGGGTTCCGGTTACATCAACAAAGCCTTCCAAACGACGAACGGCCTAACCGTTTTCGCGGGCGCGCGCGAGGACCCGTTCTTTTTTGACTCGACGCAGTTCTACAAAATGTTCCCCGATCGCAACGGCGGTTCAACGGCGCAAAGCTGTTTGCCGGTATCGTTGGGCGGCAACGATACATGCCCGCAAGGCTTCAACAATCCCGGCACGGACGGACAGGCGAACGCCAATGTTCTCTCAATCGTCGTCGAAATGCCTAGAACGCTGATAATGCCCAACGGGGTAGGGAAAATCGCGTACTGGGCCACGACCGGCACGACGACCGGACAGTAGGAACCATGATGATCTCACGCACCTTTGTCGCGGCGTTCGCCGCCGGATGTACCCTCCTCGCTCTCGCGGGATGCAGCAACGATCCGACGCTCGCCGGCACGAACACGGGAACCTTCATCCAGATTGACCGCGTAGGGCGGCCCGCGCTCGACACGATCTTCGTGCCGTTTGCTCAACACGCCGCGAACGATCGGGGCACGCCCGCCACGGATGTGAAGGTACTTGGCCCGGAGATTTCAACCTTCATGACGCAGACGGCGGGGCGTAGCGCGGCCGTCGCGGCCGCAGGGGAAAGCTTGCTGCTTACGCACAACGCCGACGTGTTGCTCGCGGATTTCTCCCAATCTGGAAACGCCGGGTATCTCGGCGTTGAGACGAGCGGGAAGATCGGGCAAGTATTCGGCGGGCGCGGCCTTACCGACGACGTGATGACCGCCGATTTGGGCATCGCGTTCGGAAACGCCCTTGTAACCGCCGGCCTCGTTGCCGACGACGGCAAGGAAAACAACGGGCAGGCAGGCACGCCGAACCTGACGAGCGCCGGCGTCGTGCCGGTCAGGCATATCACCGCAGTCTTCCCGTATCTCGGGGCCCCGCAATAACGCGCGGCGCGGGGTCGAGCTCAAGAAGGGAGCGGCCGGCGTAAGACGTATAGGCGTGGTTCGGCCCGAGAGCGTTGCGGCGAGGGCCGCTTGGGGATGTAGCTCAGCTGGTAGAGCACTTGCTTCGCATGTAAGGGGTCAGCGGTTCGAATCCGCTCATCTCCACCAAGATCAAACGTCCGTTGCGTAAGCCTTTGCGGGCGTTTTTTGTTTCTATAAGTGAAAGTTTGAAACGGCGTTTCATGGCCAATGAGAACGAAGCTTTGGCTGGCGCGGCCGGTTTGTAAGGGGTCAGGTACCGAAAATTTCACCTCCTTTTCGGGCGGCTTCTTTCTATGCGCCGGGTAGGACGCGGCTGTACTGATCACATCGCGCGCGTTGTGGAGTAACCGAAACGATCCCGCCAAAAGACGGATATTGGGCCCCGTGTGCGAGCAAGATCGAGTTCACCGCATGCCGGAGGGTATAGAACGTAATCCTGGGGAGATTCGCCTTCTCCAAGAGTCGGTGAAAATGCCGCCGCAGGAAGTTGCGGCTCTTGCGAATCGTTTCGCCGGTTAAATCCCGGAGAAGGTACCCCCCCCTCGCCTTGGCTCCATACGCGATGCTCCCGAAGCGCAACTACGACGGTTTCCGGTAGATATTCTTAACGCAGGAGCCTCTGGATATGTACGTGAGCAGCCTGATGGAGGCATGAGCAATACAAGCAAACGATAAATAGCACGCCTGTGGACAAATTTACGCGTAAATGTTAGAAATAGTTATGGTTTTTTCTAACAAAAAGCCGCATCCCCCAT
>Ga0182024_10002836_pt1 | contig 42314 bp, 40 predicted proteins | sample P32metaG_FD_120480 | JGI IMG/M metagenome (GOLD analysis project Ga0182024, IMG submission 120480) | Permafrost microbial communities from Stordalen Mire, Sweden - P3-2 metaG (Illumina Assembly) | ecosystem: Environmental > Terrestrial > Soil > Wetlands > Permafrost | place: Sweden: Stordalen... | reverse complement strand
AAGCGCACCGGATGCTTGAGACTTCCTACGACGTCGCGAATCTCGACCCGTTTGCCGCCGGCCTCTCGGTGGCGGAGCGCGGGCGGCGGGCTGCGCAGGATTTCACGGTCGCGCTGGACCGCCTGAGGTCTTGTGCGCAGTCGCAGGGAGTGCCTCTGGACGATTCTGCCGCTGAGTCCACTTCGCCGCTCGCACAGCTCTACGCGCAAGCGGGGCAAAAAGGCCCGCGCGCGACGGAACAGGCGATGCGCCTGCATCCCGATGACGTCGCGCCGGTCATGAGCCTGGCGTTTGCGATGGAGACTGGTGCGGCGAAGTTGTGCGGGGCGCCCGCCGCCGCTGCTGATTCTGCACTGCTGCTCATCGCGCGCAGCCACGCAGGTGCGAATCAGTGAGTCCACAGGAGCCCACTTCAGAGTTGCCGTTCGGCGACGCTTCCGTGGACGCGCTCGGCAGCGCTTCGGCCGCCAAAGCGCCAAGTCCGTCTTCAGCGGTCCCGCTGCCGGACGTAAACCCGCTTGCCGGGACGCCGAAGCCCAGCCCAGTGGTCCAATGGTTCAACCGCTTGCGGAGCGCGCTGGCAATGCGCGAGGGCAGCCTTTTTCTGCTGCTGGCCGTGATCATCGGGCTCTTCTCGGGGCTTTCGGTGGTCTGTTTTCGAATTCTTATTGATTGGACGCGCATCAGTCTTTTCGGATCGGCCTTGTATCCGGGATATCCGCGCGTCGTGATCGTGCCCGCTCTTGCGGGGTTGGTGTTGGCTTTTCTGGTAGTGCGCTTTTTCCCGAGCGTGCGCGGAAGCGGGGTGACGCAGACGAAGTCCGCGGTCTACGTCTACGACGGATACATTCCGTTTGACACCGTTATCGGAAAGTTCATTTGCTGCGCGCTGGCGATCGGAAGCGGGCAATCGCTTGGGCCGGAGGACCCTTCGCTGCAAATGGGCGCGGGGATTGCGTCGCTACTCGGCCGTAAGTTGCGTCTCTCACGGGAAAAAATTCGGCTGATCGCGCCGGTCGGTGCGGCGGCAGGGTTGGCCGCTGCCTTCAATTCGCCGATTGCTGCGGTAATCTTCGTCATCGAAGAAGTGATCGGCACATGGACGGCTGGAGTGCTGGGCGCGATCGTCCTCGCCGCCGTTTCGAGCGTGGTGGTCAGCCGTTGGTTCCTCGGTGCGGAGCCGCTGTTCCGTACGCCGACGTACACGCTTGTTCATCCCGCCGAACTGCTCTCCTACGCCGCGCTGGGTGTCGCCGGTGGATTCACGTCGCTATTCTTCGCGAAGCTGATCAGCTATACGCGCCCCAAGATGCGCGCGCTGCCCGGCTACTGGCGCTATCTGCTGCCTGCTGCGGCCGGTCTGGTGATCGGCGTGATCGGGATTCGTCTGCCGCAGGTGATGGGCGCAGGCTACGATTTCATGGACCAGGCCATGCACGGGCAGTTTGTCTGGTACATGCTGTTCGTGCTGGCCCTGGGGAAGATCGTGGCCACAACGATTTCATTTTCGTCGGGCGCTCCAGGCGGAATGTTTGCGCCGACCCTGTTCGTCGGGGCGATGCTCGGCGCGGCGATCGGCAGCACACAGCACCACTTCTTTCCTGCGACCGCTGGACCGATTGGAGCCTATGCGTTGGTCGGCATGGGTACCCTCTTCGCCGGATTCTTGCGTGTGCCGTTGACTTCGGTCTTCATGGTGCTAGAGGTCAGCGGAAACTATTCGATCATCTTGCCCGTGATCATTTCGAATGCGCTGGCCTACCTGATTTCGCTTCGCTTTCAGCCGACCCCGATTTTCGACGTCCTTGCGCGCCAGGATGGCATTGACCTGCCCTCGATGGAAGAGCTGCGCGAGGGGCACGCCTTGCGCGTGGAAGACGCCATGCGCGCTCCAGTGACTCCTGTGCTCTCTGCCGACGATACGGTGGACGAAGCCTTAGCGCGGCTGGAGGCGCGGACCGAAGATCCGGCGGAGGAATTCTTCCTGGTGAGCTTCCCAACAGGGCGCTGGGCCGGAATTCGAATTCCTGCGCTGCACAAGTTGGCCTCGGAAGGGAAGGGCGCTACGCCGCTGAAAGACCTTCTGGGTACCCAGCGCCTGCCCCGCCTGCATCCCGACCAATCTGTGGATTTAGCGATGCGGCTGATGCGGGACTGGCCCCATCTGCCCGTAGTTCATCGGGCCGACGCGCGGCGCCTGGAAGGCGTACTCTCCCTCTCGGACGTGCTGAATTCTTATCTTCGCAACTCCACGTAACGGCCCCGCCTGACTGCATTGTCGTCATAAGCTATTGATTATAAGATGCTTAACTATTAGTAGCGTTTATGGTTGTCTCAAACGGAGCCACGATTGCTGCTGTGGCGAAGGCACGCCGCGGTTGAAATCCTGTGGGAATTCTGAGCAAAAACCTCCCTGGTACCGGGGTACCGATTTCGCGGCCTCCAAATTGAGCCTGTTGGCCTATTGAGCGGCAGAGTCCCTTGCAATATTCTTGGTCCATCGCGGGGGGCCTTGTTAACCGGCTGGTGGCCGCCCTTGCGCATAGCCAGGAGTCCGTGACCGCCATGGAACGACGAATGAACCAACGTTTTCAGATTCGCCTGCCGATGACGGTGCGCTGGACAAGCGGCTCGTCCGTCGGCGAGATCCTCACGGAATCCAAGAACGTCAGCTCCCGCGGCGTTTATTTCTTCCTGCCGAAGGAAGTGAAAGAAACCTCGCGCGTGGAAATCCTGCTGACGCTGCCCCACGAGATTACATTGGCCGGGCCGGTGCGCGTGCGCTGCCTGGGACGCGTTTCGCGCAACGAATGCAAGGACGCGAACACGGTCGGCATTGTTGCCCAAATCGAACGCTACGAGTTTTTGCGCGGCAGCGACGAATACGCCGCGTAACCAAGCTTGCCCAAATCCTGCGGATGCGGGCAGGAACCGCCGGGACGCCTCGACCCCTCAGCGACGCGTCCCGGCCGAATTATTTTTGGAGACCATTTGCATACCGCCGCAGAAACTCCCTCGAAAAGCAATGGGTTTATTGCCGCAGCGACGGCCTACTCATGACGCAGCGCGATCATCGGGTCGACGCGCGTCGCTCGGCGCGCCGGAACGTAACACGCCACTAGGGCAACAGCGATGAACAGGGCAGCGGCAGCCAAGAAGGCGGGAAAATCCGCCGGTGGCGTTCCGTAGAGCAAGCTCGCGAGGCTCCTGGCAAAACCGTAAGCCAGGATGAGACCAAAGGCCGCTCCCAACCCGACCAACGACATTCCATCTTTCAAGACGAGACGCAGCACGTTGTGTGGCGTTGCGCCAAGCGCCATGCGAACGCCGATCTCGCGCGTGCGTTGGGCGGTGTAATAGGAGATGAGTCCGTAGATTCCGATCACGCCGAGGATCAAGGCCAGTCCTGCAAAACACGTGAGGAGCATGGCCGTGACGCGGGACCGCGCACTCGATTCCGAAACCAGATCACTGCCAGTCCGCACGTTGCTCACAAACATCTGGCCGGGCGCCAATTTGAGCGCTGCGTCGCGCAAGGGGCCTGCGACGCTGCGCGGGTCTCCCGAGGTGCGCACCAGGACAGAATAGAAATTTAGCGGCACTTGACCTGTAGACAAATAGACCGCCGGTTCGGGCGCTTCTCCAGTTCCGAAGCGCTTTGGCTCCCTTACGATACCCACGATGGCGTAAGACTCTCTGTGGTCCGTGAACACCAAGAAGGGTGCAATCCGGTGCCCCAGTGGATCGGAGTCCGGCCAGTAACGCTGCGCCATCGCTTGATTGATGACGGCCACGAGTAGGGACTTCGGAGTGTCCGCGTCAGCAAGCCAACGTCCACGTTGCAGGCTCATTCCCATCAACTCGAAGAAATTCGGAGTAACGATGTGTTGTTCGGCCGGCTGAAAGTTCTCGGAAATTGGCCCGCTGCCAGCTGCCTCTTTGAAGCCCTGGGCCAAGCCACGCAGTTTCGGCAAGGGGAATTGATCCAAAAATGCGACCGAGCGTACCCCGGGCATCCCCTCCATTTGCTGCTGGAATTGAGAGTAGAGCGCGACTCCACGCTCTGAGAAATCCGGCGTTGCCTTCACGTATGCATTCGAGAAAGAGACATCCATGACCAGCAGGTGTTCCGGCTGGAAGTGCAGATTCACGTCAATCAGTTTCTTCAAGCTCTTTGTCAGCAGCGCGGTGCCGATAAGCAGAACGACCGCAAGGGATACCTCCCCGATCAGCAGCAGGCTGCCCGGACGGCGGAGGATGGACGGCGCGGTGCGATCCTGGGCGGGCGCCGCATTGATGACGCGATTCAGGTCTGGCCGCGAAAGCCGCAGGCTCCGAAGAACGCCGAAAAAAGCAGCAACGATCGTGGATACAATTGCCGTGAACGCGAGAACCTTTGAATCAATCGCGAGCGACTCTAGGCGCGGGATATAAATGGAGGCCGGCAGCCCCGCAAGGATTGCATGCATGCTCCAATGCGCCAGCAGGAATCCGAGCGCACCTCCGCCGAACGCAACCAGCATGGCTTCCATCAACATCTGGCGGACCAGGGCCAGCCTTCCAGCGCCGAGCGCCGACTGTACCGCCATTTCCTTCTCGCGAGAAACGGGCGCATCAGCATCAGGTTGCCGACATTCGCACAGCCGATCAGCAAAACCAGACCGAGCGCGACTAGGAGTACCCAGAGGATCGTGCGCGCGTCGCGGATTAACTCCGACTGCAACGGAGTCACAGTTACGTATTCGCTTTTGTAGTATTTCGGATACTCCCTTTGCAGTCGGTCCGAGATCGTGTTCAGCTCGGCTTGCGCCCTTCGCAGACTCGCTCCTGGTTGAAGGCGGGCAACGACTGCGAAATTATTTCCTGGCGAGAAGCGCGTATTCGAATAGGCCAAAGGTAGCCAGACATCCGGCTTTTCTGAGCGCATTGGATAAGGAAAGTCAAACCCCTGCGGCATCACTCCGACGATCGTGTATTCTTCCCTTTCGCCAAACTGATTCAGCGTGAGTGTTTTCCCAATCGCGTCGGCGCTCGCCCCGTAATGTTGCTGCCAGAAGGTGTAACTTAGAATCGCGACACTCGAGAGTGAAGGCGTGGCCCCATGCTCATCGTAAGTATCATCTCGCGGGAAGAATGCTTGTCCAAGAAAAGGCGCAACACCCAGCACCGAAAACAGTTGCGAAGTGCAGGAGATGGTCGAGACACGCTCCTCGGTTCCCCAGAGTTTGTCCGCATACATTGATCCAAGCGCGGACACGCCGCCGAAGGCACCCATTCCAGCGAAGCTTTTTGCCTCACTCTGCAGAATCGGGAATGACCCTTCCATTACGCCAATGTGTTCCTGCCCGGTGTGACGGTTGCCATCCCATAGCATGACGAGCCGGCCCGGGTCGCCATAGGGCAGGCTGCGGAAGAGCAGACCGTAAATGGCGCTGAAGATGGCTGTGTTGGCCCCTATGACGAGGGCGAAGGTCAAGACCGACACGATCGCGAATCCGGAGTTCTTTCGAAGCGTACGCAGGCTGATGCGAATATCGCGAATGACGTCATTGAATAAATTCATGCGTCGCTTGTCGCGACATTCCTCGCGGAAGCTTTGCACGCTGCCAAATTCAAGGGATGCCGCGCGGCGGGCTTCGTCCGGCGGCATTCCGGCGGCGATGTTTTCCTGGATTTGGCGCTCGAGATGGAAGCGCATCTCCTGATCGAGTTCTCCGTTCACGGTGGATTTGCGGAAGAGGGAGCGGAGAGGAAGCCGAGTTTTGTCGAGCCAGCGCACGGTATTACCTTGCGACCTTGCGGTTCAAACCATTCTTAAAACCAAGACTATGGCTTGTGACAGCCGCTCCCAGTTTGCTTCTTCTTTTTGCAGGAATTTCTTCCCGGCGGAGGTGAGCGAATAGTATTTCGCGCGGCGGTTGTTTTCCGACTCGCCCCATTCCGCCTTGATCCAACCCTGCTGTTCGAGGCGGTGAAGCGCGGGGTACAAAGCCCCTTGATTCACGCGGAGGACGTTGTTCGAAACTTGACGGATGCGCTGAGCGATGGCCCAACCGTGCGAAGGCTCAAGACGGATGGTCGTGAGGATGAGAAGGTCCAGGGTTCCCTGGACGAGTTCGGTGGGCTTGCTCAACTGCGGTCCTCTCAGTAACTGACAAGGACGGTACGGTTACCCTCAGTTATCGTCAAGAGCAAAGCGACAATGCCATCGGCCAGGGACGCGGAGCGCTACTCGTAGCGCAGGGCCTGCACTGGGTCTAGGCGCGCGGCGCGCGCGGCAGGGTAGAGGCCCGCTGCGAGGCTTACCACGACGGAGAAGGCAATCGCCGCGCCAACCAGCCACAGCGGTACCGACCAGATTTTCTCCGCGGGAAGATCCTGGCGGGCAAGATACACGTTCGTTCCGAGATTTATGATTTTTCCGATAGCCCAACCCAGAAACACGCCGAATGCCCCGCCAACGAATCCCATCACGCCGGCTTCGGCGAAGAACAACCGGCGCACGTCGCGATCCGCCGCGCCCAAAGCCTTGAGCACGCCGATTTCGCGGCGGCGCTCGAGAATCGCCATCACGAGCGTATTGATGATTCCAAGCGACGCGACGGCAAGGGCCAGGCTGCCAAAAATTCCGAGGAACAGATCGAGCACGGCGAAGAAGCGCTGCAAGCTGCGCGCGGCGTCGAAAAGCGAAAACGTCGCGAAGCCCATCTGCTTGATCGAGTCTTCCAGGGCGCTCACATACTTCGGGTCGGTGAGCTTTACCGTCAGGCTCACATACATATGTTTGTCGGGGCTCTGCACCACCGAGCGCACGTCCGAGCCCTGCACGGGGTTCAACTGTTCCACAAATTGAAGCGGCAGCAACATGCGGACGCCGCCAAGCCCACCGGGGCCAGCCTGCTCGTTTTCCACCAGGCCGACAATGCGCACCTTTGCTTCCGCCGGCGCAATTGTGAAGCCCATGCCGAATTCGTCATTGGCCGCGAGATCGGCGGAGCTTTGATTGGGAGCGGCAACCACCGGCTTGCGCTGCGGATACCTCAGCGTCACTTCCTGGCCGATCAAGTCCTTCGGCTGAATCTTGCCCTCTTCGGCCAATTCCTTGGCGAGGTCCATGTGCAAGATCACTTCGGCGGCGGATTCGCTTGAGAAGAACGATCCTTGCACCGCATCGAACTGACCGGTCCCCTTTGCCGAAGCGGCAACGCTGGCAGCGGAAGTGACATGGCCGCCGCCGGCATAGCGCAAATCCGCGGTGAAGCGTAACTCGGGAAATACTTCGACAACATTGGGAAGAGACGCGAGTTGCTGACGCGTCTCATCGGTCAACATCTTGATGTCGCCCGGCCGCGACTCGTCCGGCGGCCCACCTCCGCGCCCGCCGCGGCCTCCGCCGGCGCGATTCGTCTTTGGATACACGTAGATCGTGTTGAACAGCCCGGTGCCCGCGAGGCGATTTTGCGCGAGTTGCTGCAGGCCAATGCCGAGTGAAAGCATGGCCACCAGGGAGGCCACACCCACGGCGATTCCCGCCGTGGTCAATGAGTTTCGCAATGCCGATTCGCGCAGATTTCGCGATGCAAGCTCGGCTAAGTCTCGCGTCTTCACGCCCCGCCTCCGTTCATGCTCAGCGCGTCGCTCAATTTTCCGTCCTTGAGATAGAACTGGCGCTGCGTGTAACGCTCGGCCAGCCGCGGCTCGTGCGTGACCATCACCACCGTCATTCCGAGTTCGCGATTGAATTGCGCGATGTAGTTCATGATTTCTTCACCCGTGCGGCTATCGAGATTCCCGGTGGGCTCGTCGGCCAGCAGAATTGTGGGGCGATTCACCAGCGCGCGGGCCAGCGAAGCGCGCTGCTGCTCGCCGCCGCTCAATTCGCTCGGACGATGGGTGAGCCGCGCGCCGAGCCCGACCCGCTCGAGCGACTCGCGCACACGCCCGGGACGCATGGCGTAATCGGTTTCCGCCAAGCGCAGCGGCAGCTCGACATTTTCCTCGAGCGTCATGCGCGGCAGCAGGTTGAACGCTTGAAAGACCATACCGACCGTGCGGTTCCTGTGCCGCGCCAGGTCGTCGCCCGACATTTCAGCCAGATTGCGTCCGTGGGCCAGGATCGCGCCGCCGGTTGGCCGGTCGAGGCCGGCAATCAGATTCAGCAGGGTGGATTTTCCCGACCCGGAAGTACCCAGCAGCGAGACAAATTCACCGGGGGCGACGCTGAGCGAGACTCCGTCCACGGCGCGGATCACGGCCTCACCCATCGTGTAATGCCGCGTGACTTCCCTGGTTTCCAACGCCGGCTGACGATCGGTCATGGATTTCCTTGATTATCCCTTCCTCTATTTCTACGTATGCGCGGTGCAAAGAGTTGCACCCGTTTGGCTTGTCAAATTCAGGAAGGGAGACGTTTGGCCAGCAGGCTCCCCGCAATTCCGCTGAACGTATCTTGCCAGGCATGAGCGATCATGCCCGGGCGCAGACTCCGGCGCGTCTCCGCCAGGATGCCAAACAGCACCCCATACACGCCGATCAGAACGGTCTGACGAGCTCCCTGATACATGTGCCCCGCGCCAAACAGTGCGGCGGACAGTAAAACGCCTGCCGACGCGCTGCCCGTCCAGGCAATAAATTGGCGCTGAAGATATCCGCGGAAGATCGTCTCTTCGCAAATCCCGGCCGTCACTGAAAGGAGCACCCACGCCGCCATTTCGGCAGGGCTTTGCGGCAACAGGAATTTTACACTGGCCTGCAGCTTGCTGCTGATGTGAAGCGCATAGGCTACCCCTGCGAGAATCACGATCGCAGTGGGCCAGAAGAGGACCGCCAAGCCGATATCGCGCAATAGTTCCATTCCGCCGGTCGAGAGCCGCCCGGTGATCTCCCGCATGGGGATTCCTCGGCGGCGCAAGCCAATGGCGATATACGCGAACAGAATCCATTCGAAGACGAACGTGGGCATGTAAAGCAGTATCTTGCTTCCGCCGACTGGCATGGAGTCGCCGCGCATCTGGTTGGCTGCGTGCAGCCCTACGTAGGCCCAGACGATCACCAGGACGATCAGCCCGGCCGTATGCAAAACGCCAGCCACCGGGCGCCTCGCGTTGTCAGCTTGTTCCGGCGCCGCGGCGAAGCCGCTCATCATGATCTCCGTGAAGTCTGGGCCAGTGCCCCGATTGGTCCGATCGCAGCAAACTTGGTAGACTTTTCGTCCAGCATGGTCCGCGAGCGTCCTCCAAGACGCAGCAAGGATACCACGCTGCTGCGAGCCATTTGGGGTGGGTGCAGGATCAAATCAGGTGAAAATTGCAGCGGGTGGAGGATTGGTGATGCGGAAAATGCTCACACGGACGACAGCTATTCTGTTTTTTTCGTTGGCAATCGGCTCCACCGCCCTGGCGGATCAGGTATCGCTGAAGAACGGCGACCACATTTCTGGAATAATTACGAGCTTGGACGGACAGACCTTAACAATCAAGACGGACTATGCCGGCGACGTAAAGATTCAATGGGCCGCCGTGACCGGCCTGGAATCGGCGCAGAGTCTCCATCTAGCGCTGAAGGACGGCCAGACCGTGGTGGGAACGGTTACGACCAATGACGACAAGCTTATTGTGGCGACGAAGAGCACCGGCAGTGTGGCCGCGTCCAAATCCGGCGTGATCTCGATTCGAAACGACGCCGACGAGGCCGTGTACGAGCGCCAGGTGCTGCACCCGCGGCTTACGGACTTGTGGAGCGGTCTTGTGGACACGGGATTTAACACGACGCGAGGCAACTCTGAAACGCTCTCCTACAACCTCACTGCGAAAGCCGCGCGTATTTCCGACAAGGACAAGATCACCGTTTACACAACGGCAATTTACGCGGACAACGCGACCACCGGCACCACAATCACGACGGCGCACGACATCCAGGGCGGCGTGTGGGGAGACTTGAACGTGGGCGCGCGCGAATTTGTCTTCGCACAGACCGATTTTCAGTACGATGAATTTCAGGACCTCAACTTGCGGAATACGATCGGCGGCGGCGCGGGCTACCACGCCATCAAAACGGCCAACACGACATTTGATTTGCTCGGCGGAGCTACTTACGAGCAAGAGTATTTTTCGACGCCGCTTACGCGCAAGAGCGCCGAAGTCTTGCTTGGCGAAGATTTCAGTACGAAGATCGCCAAGCGATTCACCTTGAGCGAGAATCTTTCGTTGTATCCGGATGTCAACTCGAGTGAGAGGGGGCAGTACCGGTTCCTCTTCAATGCGACCGCCGCCGCGCAACTGAAGGGCTGGTTGAGCTGGCAGTTTACCTACAACGATCAATTCCTGAGCAATCCGATCAACGGGCTGAAGAAAAACGACGCGATCATCACCACGGGCATCCGCGTATCGTTTGGGAAGGCCGTCTTCTGACCACTGCTCCTCGCATGAGTGGCCAGACGGACCTGCTTGGTCCGCTCAAGCGCTACTGGGGATACGATTCGTTCCGCCCCTTTCAGGAGCGTATCGTGCGGAGCCTGCTTGCCGGCCACGATACGTGCGTGATCCTGCCGACGGGCGGCGGCAAGTCGCTCTGCTACCAGCTTCCGGCCGCGACGATGGATGGGCAGACGGTTCTCGTTGTCTCGCCACTGATCGCCTTGATGCAAGACCAGGTGGCTCAGCTTTCACAAATGGGGCTTTCAGCGGCGCTGCTCAATAGCTCGCTCTCTGCCGGCGAACAATCGAAGATCTGCGCGAAAGCCTGCAAGGGCGAATATCGCCTGCTCTATCTTTCCCCGGAGCGGCTTGCGCGGGCCGACACCGTGGGCTGGCTCCCGCGCGTGCCCATTTCGTTCTTCGCGATTGATGAAGCGCACTGCATCTCGGAATGGGGCCACGAGTTCCGGCCGGAGTACCGCCAGCTCAGCAGCCTGCGCCAACATTTTCCCGATCGGCCCATCGCGGCCTTCACGGCCAGCGCCACGCGGCAGGTGCGGCACGACATCATCGCCCAGTTGCGCCTGCGCGATCCCGATAAGTACATCGCGAGCTTCCACCGGCCCAACTTGCGTTACGTCGCCAGGCAATGCGATGCGCGCACCCAATCCAGCTTGCTCCTACGCGCGCTGAAGCAGCATGAAGGCAGCAACGTGATCGTCTATGCGCCAACGATTGCGCGAGTCGAGCAGACGGTGGATTTTCTCGAGGAGCAGGGCATCGCCGCCATCGCCTATCACGGGCAGATGGACTCGGACACGCGCAAGCGCAATCAGGAAAGGTGGATGTCAGACGAGGTGCGCGTGCTGGTGGGCACGGTGGCCTTCGGCCTCGGTATCAACAAGGCCGCTGTCCGCGCCGTGATTCACCTCTCGCTGCCGAAATCCATCGAGCAGTATTACCAGGAGGCGGGCCGCGCGGGCCGCGACGGTAAGCCTGCTGATTGCCTGCTGCTTTGGCAGAAGCGCGACGTGGGGCTGCTCGCCCATTTCATGGAGCAAATCAGCGATCCTGTGGAGAAACAGCGCGGTTGGCAGCGGTATCGCGAAGTTCGGCAATTCGCCGAGGCGCGAACGTGCCGGCATCGCCGGATTTGCACGCATTTCGGTGAAATTCCCAAGTGGGAGACGTGCGGCGCTTGCGATGTCTGTGGCTGCGAGATGGATTGGTTTTCCGAAGCAGCCGATGCGCCTCAAACAAAGCAACGCAGGCCCGACGTCGCGGCAGCGGGCAAAAGTCGACGGGCCGTCGCCGGGCGCGGAGAAAAGGGAGCCGGCGTCGTCGCCAACGCCGACGTGGATCCCGAGCTGCGCGAATATCTGCGTGAGTGGCGGCGAATTACGGCCAAGCAACAAAACGTTCCCGCTTTCATCGTGATGCATGACGCTTCGCTCGAAGAGCTCTGCCGCGTGCGGCCTACTTCAATTCAGAAGCTGCTTGGTGTGCCGGGTTTCGGAGATCGCAAAGCCGAGCTCTACGGCCGGCCGATCCTCGATGCGCTCGCTCGCTTTCGCGCGGGCGCCCGTGCCGCTGCGGCGCAGGAGAAAAAACCAAAGCCCGCGAAGGAAACCCTGCGGCTTCTCGGCGAAGGCCACACTCTCGCCGAGATCGCCAGAATTCGCGGCCGCCAGCTAGTGACGGTCGTAGGCATGATCGCCGGCATGGTTGAACGCGGGGAGCTGGAGTTCCAGCCTGGCTGGGTTGATGCGTCGAAACAGGAAAGGATCGAAGCGGCGTACGTTCAACTCGGGACCGCGCTGCTCAAGCCCATCAAAGAAGCCCTTCCGCCGGAGATTACCTTCGAAGACATTCGGCTTGTGGTGGCCAAGATGCGGCGCCAGCAATCTGCCGTCACGTGACCGCGGCCGGCGCTAGAAATTTCGCGGCGCTTCCTCGGCAGGGAAAATCCTCAGCCCAAAGGCGCCGAAACCATAGCGCCCTTCGATTAACAGTTGCGGCGCTATCTTTCGCATCGAGTGCGATGATTTGCTATCGTGTTGATTATCCGTGCCAGTACTCCGCTTTTACATAGTGGTCATTCTGCGACTAACTGGGACGGTTTTCGATGGAGAGGGGCGCACAATGAGGCACAGCGGCATGCTGTCTTCGCGGCCGTATCGCAAGGGGCTGCCGTTCGAAGAAGCGATCCGCCGCCTGCTCCTGGGCAGCGGCACCAATTCGATCCGGCCGTTGTGTAGTCGTTTCTGCCGATCGCGCACGCGGAAATGGGCGGAGTTTTTGCCGCCGCTGGCACGTAAATTTCCGCCGCACTGTAATTCAGCAATCCAGCAGTCACAAGTCATCCTGATACGCGTCTAATAGAGAGCTATGAAACATAATTGTGCCGCACGGTGGGGCCCCTCGAATACAGATCAGTTCCATGTCAGGAATTCAGCGGTCCCTAGCAGGCCATCGGGCTGTCAATTCCAAACTTTGAAGCGCGGCCAGGCCTCCGCCAGCGGTTTCTTCAGTCCGCCACAGATCAGAATGGTGTAGTGTTCCCAGCCCATGGCATAAGGATGCCCAACCTTCGGCCCGTCTTCCACGTTCTGGCACCAGTGCTGCGCCTCGTCGAGCTCCCAGTTGAGCATGATCAGGCTCTCACCGGTGTATTGCCGGAATCCCCAATAGTAGTAATTCTGGTGGGCGCTAATGGATCGGGGCAGTCCGTAGCGCGGCCCAAAGAAATCAATCGCGCCGGCAGAGCCGTAATCTCCAGCCAGGATTGCGGTTTTGGCGCGTTCGCCGGCGGGCATCGCGTTGTAAACCTCGGCGACCTGCGCCACCATTTCCGGCCATCCGAATTCGTCCGCGAAATGTTGCGGCAGGGAGCTGCTCATGCGCGTCTCGGTGCGGGAGACACCAATGCCCAGCGCCTGCATGTAAGGTGCAATCCGATCGGGCGGAAGAATGGGAAGAACGAGCGGAAACGCGATTATGCCCAAGATCACCGACACGAGAGGCAGCGCCACTTTCACCCAGCGAAGCCATAAGTGCGACTCGATGAACTCTTGCCAGAACACCCCGCCCGCGGCGAACAGCATTGGGTAAATCGGGGCGAGGTAGTAGTCCTTGCCGTGGAGAGCCATCATCATCGCCAGGAATGCCAGATAGGTGACGCCGAGCACGCGGTAGCGCTTGCCTTCGCGGTGAAACAGCAAGAAGGCGAGTCCCGCGACCCAGATCAGGGCATTCGTCGGCAGCAACGCCATGATCTGCTGTTTCAGAAACGGCAGCGGGGGCAGTTCGACGTTCTTGTGAATCTTTTTTACATTACTCAGGTCAATCAAGGTCGGAAATCCGTGCCGGTATTGCCAGATCAGATTGGGCAGGCAGAGCAGAAGAATGACTCCCGCGCTAAGCCAGAGCCACTTACTACGAAACAGCCGGCGCTCAGAGGTTGCAACCAGGCCCACTAGCAAAGCGATCAGGAAGAAAGCAGTGGAATGTTTGTTCTCTAGCCCAAACCCCACCAGCGCCCCAGCCCACACCAACCGATCCGGCCGGCCGCGGTTAATTGCGAGCAGCAAAAAATAAATCGCGCCCATCCAGAACAACGCCTCGAACGGGTTCATGGAAAAGCGCGACGCGTTGTTGAGGATTACCGGAGACACAAAGACTGCCAGGCACGCCAGGAACAGCGCGAATCGCTTGCCGCCGAGCTCCCGCGCGATCAAGCCCGTGATCAGAATTTCAGCGCCCAGCGCAATAGCCGGCAACAGTCGAATCGCATGTAGAGATTCGCCGAACAGTACGCGCCCGATGTACGCCACAAGCGGCGACATGGGCGCAAGGTCTACGTATCCCCAGTCCAGGTGATGCGAGAGCGCCAGATAGTAGAGTTCGTCGCGGAAATATCCGTAGCGGCCGTTGGTCGCCATCTGCAGCAGCACGGCCGCGGCCGCCAGGAGCCACGCTATGGACAGGCCACCGGAAAACCATGTCGGCTCGGTGGTCACAACTTCCTGTCGGAGAACGCATGACTTGTTTCGTAAGTCTGGCGGCAGGTCTTTCATAAATTTGAGCTCCGACACCTAGCACCGACGCTTCGCATGCGCGCTCAGTGCAGCCCCTCATTGCCGTCCCGGAGGAAGGCGTCATAGCGGCGGCGGTATTCTGCTTTGTAGACGGCGACGGAGTGATCGAAGCTCAATGGCGGCACGTTAGGCTTCCTGGACCACGTGATTTCTACATCCTGTGTTGTGACCGGGAGCTCCACTTGATCGCCAGTAAACCGAAGCGGCTTCCCGTCCGCGATGATACTGGTGGCGTTCATGAACCACGGCAAGTGCAGCACGAGCTTCGCCGGACTCTCGCTGAAATGATTTTCCAAGGTGAGCCTGGCGCGATTCGCTGACACGAAGCGCAATGAGAAATTCACCTGCCCGAAATTCGTCGGTGCGCGCCGCACTGAGATTTCCTTTCCGGCAACGACCCACGCAGGTGAAATCACCGAGAGCAAGTGCAAATCGTCGCCTTGCTCGCGGACCATCATGTTGCGCAGCAGCGCGCGATACTTCGCCGCGAACCAACCGTGCGGCGCGAGATTCTGTCCGAAGTCGCGCGTGCCCCACGGAATCACGTCATACTCGAATCCGGCGTGTGTGGAACTGGTGTGCAGAAGGATGGCGTAGAGTTCTTCGAGCGCGGTTTGCTCATCGCCGCGGATCACCTCCGTCTCCGTATTTTTCATCGTGAGGTAGTGGTGCAGCCAGCGGCCGTCGCCGTACGTCATGATGCCTTCCTGGTATTTTGCGCGCGTGGCGCGGAGCGTTGCGGTGACCTTTGGATCGTGCGGATCGAGGATCACTTCGGGATAAACACTCAGCATGTTGCCCCAATCCTGGCCGCCGGGGGCGTCGAGGCCAGGAGGAATGTATCCGCCGGTTGACACAGTGATTTTGTCGAGCTGGCGCGCGAGAGCGCCTAGGAAATCGCTATATTCACGGCGCCAGGCAGCGGCGTCACCCGCGTGGCCCAGACCATCGGCGATGGCGATGGCGTTCTTCAATCCCACGAGCGCCCAGAAATCGTGGCCGGTAACGTGGCCGGAGATGTCTTCGTTGTCGCCGGGCGTGGTTGCGGGAATCAGGTTGAACGGATCGCTGCGCCGCGCGGCAATCAACCAAGCGACTGCTCGCTGCACTGACGGATAGACGTGCGCACCGAACGCGGCGTCGTGCGTGATGCGGTAGTGCTCGCCGTACGCCCACATCGTTTGGCCCCAGCCGTCGAACTGGCCACCCTGCGAGACGAAATTGCCGTCGGACTGTTGCCAGCGAGCGAAGAAGTCGAGAACCTGGCTCGCGATGCCCGGATAGCCGCTCAAGTCGTACATGCGAACGATGTAGGAGGCGTCGCGCAGCCAGAAGGCGTGATAGTGAAACTTGTTGACGGTCTGGATGTAGTCTTCGCCGACTTTGTCGCGAGCAATCAGGTCGTAGACTAGATTCGCTTTGAACGATTCAGTAACTTTGTTTTCGGGCAAAGAAATATCGATGCCGCGCGCGAAGATCTTGTTCCAGAAGTCTATGGTGCGCTGGAGATAGTCGTCGAACTTCGCGGCGCGCAACTGCGCAAGGTAGGGATCGTCCGCATCGAGGGGCGCATAAGGCATCTTGAAAACGAGAGTAGTTTCTTCGCTGGGAGCGAGCGGCAACTTGTACTGCGCGATACCGGCGGGAGTTGTGGAGAGGATGTGCAGCTTGCGGGGCGGTGAATCGGCCTTCGTGGCCTCGTCGGCTTTTAGCGTAGTGAAGCGCACCGGTTCGGGCGACACAGGATAGAGATAAAACACCTTGGAGTCGCGCAGGAATGCATCGCTCGCGAAACCGTAAGGCCATTCTGCATTGAATTCGATGCCGGCTTGTTCGTAGCCGCCGGGACGCGAAGCTTTTGCCGGCCGGCGGAAGCGATTGTCGCCGGTGCCGCCGGGGAGATTTGATTCGGGCTGATAGCGCGCGGCCACGGAAAGGTAAGCGGCGCGACGAGTGGTGGTCGTGTTGTGCACCGTCACGCGAATGAAGTTGACGAGTGGACTTTCCGGATTCCCGTCGAGAGTCGCGGCAAGCATCTTGAAGGAATAGCGGATGCCGCCCTCCGCGTAGCTGTATTGGATCACCGGAAGATAGCCGCGAAGCAGCGTTTTCACGCGCTGCTCGATTGGGTGGGGAGGATTTCCCGCGAAGAACATGAGTTCGCCGTAGCCGGTATAAAGAAAACCCTCCGGCGAGACAAGCGTTCCCCAGCGGCCGTCCATCACGCCGAGCACGTCGGTCGGCTTTGAGAAATAAGAAAACGGCTCGCCCGCGCGATCGATCGCGGGGTCAAGCATCTGCCCGCGCGCAGACGGAATGAGCAGAAAGAGAGTACAGACCGGCAGAAGCGTTTTTATGCGCATGGATGCGCGATTCTACCGGAGTCTCACATGAATTGTCGAAGAAACGGCAATTCAAAAAAAACCGTAATCGCAACCGGAGGTCGGTTCTGTTGCAACCAGCCAGAGTCGTGCGGTAACTCCTCAGGCGGCTACGCAGGTCGATACAAGGGGCTGGCGGCGACGAGTGAACGGAAGGTTAGCCCGATTCAAAGAATTCGGTTACCGTTCCGTGGAGACCGGCTCTGGTATGCCGGTCGCGAGCACCTTGGCGAACTCCTTGGCGGGCGCGGGGCGGCTGAAATAGAAGCCTTGCGCCTCGTCACACTGGCGAGCTTGAAGAAATGACAGCTCCTTTTCGGTTTCCACGCCTTCGGCAACGACCCGTAGATTCAAGCTTCGGCCCATGCTAATCATTGCGGTTACGATGGACGCTTCTTCGGGAGCGGTCGTGATCTGCCGGACAAATGACTGGTCAATCTTGAGGACATCCATCGAAAACTTTCTGAGGTAGCTCAAGCTCGAATAACCAGTGCCGAAATCGTCGACCGCCAGTTGCACTCCTCTCGCTCTCAGCATCTTAAGGATGGATTCCGTGGCCGCAGGCCGCTTCATAAGAACGCTTTCCGTCAGTTCCAGCTCGAGAAGCCTTGGATCCAATCCTGTGTCCTTGAGAATTTCGAACATGCCCTCCAGAAACCTCTCGCTTCGGAACTCCATCGCGGAGACGTTCACCGCCATCGTAACTGGGGGCAGGCCCGCATCCGCCCAGGCGCGGGCTTGCGTGCAAGCTTCGCGAAGGACCCACTTGTCGATCCCCAGAATCAAGCCTGAGTCTTCCGCAACGGGGATAAATTTCGTCGGAGAGACTGGCCCTCGCGTGGGATGCGTCCAGCGCAGCAATGCCTCCGCGCCGGTAATCTCTCCGGTCTTGAGACTGACCTTCGGCTGGTAGACCAGAGCGAATTCCTGCCGTTCCAAGGCGCGCCGCAAACTTTCTTCTATGGATTGCCGAGCCACCGCCCGGACGTTCATAGCCGGCTTGAAAAACTGATAGTTCTGACGCCCGTTTTCCTTTGCCTGGTACATCGCGGTGTCGGCATTCTTGATAAGAGTTTCCGCGTCCAGGCCGTCGTCTGGATAGACGCTCACGCCGATGCTTGCGGTCACGTGAAGGTCGTTCTGGTCGATGGAATGGGCTTCCGCCACCGCCTCCAGCATTCTTCTCGCCGTAATGGCAGCGTCTTCCGAATGGATCATTTCTGAGAGCAACACGACGAATTCATCGCCGCCTTGGCGGCTGACCGTGTCCGTGGCACGTATACATTTCACCAGACGCTTCGCGATGGATTGAAGGAGTTTGTCGCCGATTGGGTGTCCCAGGGAATCGTTGATGTGTTTGAAGCCGTCCAAATCCAAAAACATCACCGCAAGTTGTTTGTCGAGACGCGGTGCGGAAACGATCGCCTGGTTCACGCGGTCGTTCAGGAGCATGCGATTGGGCAGGCCGGTCAGAAAATCGTGCTGGGCCGAATAGCTCAGATGCGCTTCGCTGTTCCGCAGGGCCTCCTCGGCATCCTTGTGTTTGGTAACGTCCATATTGACTCCGATTACGCGGACGACGTTACCGTGGTCATCAAGAACCACTCTCTCCGCCAGTGACACGTGCCGAACAGCACCATCGGCCCGCTTGATGCGGAATTCTGCAAATCCCTGTCCCTTTTCGTTGACCACCCTCCGCAAAGTCGCTTCGACTGCCGGCAAATCCTCGGGATCGACCGCTTCGGACCATTTGTCATATGGCATCGGAACAACAGGCGCGACGCCATAAATTTCAAACATCGTGGCATCCCACGTTAGCGTGTTGGCAGCCAGATCCCAGTCCCACACCCCTAGCTTAGCAACTGCGGTGGCAAGCGAAAGGCGTTCGGTTAGAGATTGAAGCTTGGACTCAGCCTGTTTGCGCTCCGTGATGTTACGGTGCATGCCAAAAATTCGGACAGCCGCGCCGTCTTCGTTGCGCTGCAAGGACCAGTAGGTATTAACGAGCAAGCTCGTGCCGTCGCGTTTGTGTTGCATCACGTCGCCCTCCCAGTGCCCCTGCTGGAGGAGTTGAGCATCGATCTCTTCGATCGGCTGGGGAGATTCCGGTTCGAGCAATTCAGAGGCAATCGCCCCTAGCGCCAACTTGGCCGGCCAGCCGTACATCAGCTCGGCCCCGCGATTCCAGAACACGATGCGGTCTTGCATGTCCCGTACGACGATGGCATCGTGCGCGAGGTCGAGCAAAGCAGCCTGCTGAGCCAGCACCGCAGTCTGCTGCTCAAGGGCTTGGGTTCGCTCCGCGACCCGGCCTTCCAACTCCGCGTTAAGGGTGCGGATTTTGGCTTCGGCCACGTTGCGCTGAGCAAACTCCACATTCATTTTCCGGGCGCTCAACCACACCAGGACGCCAAAGACGACGACGTTGGAGGTACTGTAAACGGCGAGACCCAGCGCGTTTCCGTACCATCCCGCCAGTTCGCCGTGCAAGCAAATCCAGCCCAGAAGAATAGGGATAAAGAAGACGGCGGGGAGAAATCGGCGAGCCATCACGCTTCCCGACCCTTCGCCGATGAGGTCGCCGGTAATACCGGTGCGAAGCCGAGCGAAAAAAACAGCACCGCTCAGCAGCAACAGAGCGACCGCGATGGGGATTGGGACCTGCGTATAAAGCCAGAGTCTATTTAAGTCTGTCGCACGATATGCGTAACCGGTGATGGCCATTAGGGCCACTAGCGCGGGCCACAAACTCAGCCCCTGCGATGGCCGGCGGCCACCCTTTGTCTTCCATTCCAAAAGTAGAAGAGCTAAGCCGAGCGCGAAAAAGGAGGCTGACGATGTGGGCGACATGCGTCCCGGGAAAGACGTTGCCACGGCTCCCGTAGGTTCCCTAAATAGGATCTGGTCGATCCGCAAGTTCACGCCAAACAGATATTCAATTCGCGTAGCCGCACCAATCAGTGCGACCAGCATCGCGAGAAAACGCGCGACGTAGCGCACCGGGGTGCGAGCGTCCCCAGGAAACAGCAGCCACAATGATGTTCCGGAAAGGGCCAAAAGCAGGGCCATGTTTGCATTTATGGCGGCGCGCCCGGGAAGAATGGACTTCAACAATTCAATGTGAAACGTCCAGCCACAGAGAACCAGACCGCCGATCGCCACAACAATGATTGCTGATGCCTCGCAATAGATCCGCAAAATCTTGAATCGGCCGGTGTTGGGAGAAGACAGGGAGACTCTAGACATCAAGGCACTCTGGTTCCTATCTGTAGAGGTGACGGCAATTCGTCTAATACGGCGAAATTAGTTTGCCCGAATGAGCAGCAGATCCGAGCGGGTTTTGGAGGGTAGGGTGCTTAAGCTAGCAATCACGCATATTGCACCGCTGGCCGAGTGATTTGTGGGACACGCCGCCACATCGAACCCCTGATAGCTCTCGGGCAGTGGACCTTTTCGGAATGTGGCTGTTTGCTACCAGCAGCGCAGCCTGAGGCAGCAGATCGCACCGAGTAGAGCAGAATTAGAGAAGAACGACGCGAAGAACGTAAAGCTGCCCATTACCGCCGCTCCGGCGGTTTGAGGCCCGCGCATGAGTGCTTTCGTCTGTATCGAGGCCGCTAAGAAAGATGTGAGTCAGTGGCCCCCGGAAGCAGAACTAGCTTCCTTCACGAGATGGGCGGATCTCAGTCGGTGTAATCCAGATCGAGAGGTTCTTAGCTGGCTCGGCTTGAGTAAGCCCAATTGAAAACAAAGAAGTGCGTGGTCAGGGCGTTTGTCTAGAGGATGCTTCAACGCCGTTTAGCCTCAGGAATTGTTCTTATTGTTCCCAAGTTGCACCACAATGCAGCAGTACCAAGATTCGATTTCTGTAACTTGCTGATTGGAATAGATTTGGTCGGGGCGTGGAGATTCGAACTCCAGACCTCCTGCGCCCAAGGCAGGCGCGCTACCAGGCTGCGCTACGCCCCGACATGAAGTGCTCCATGATTCTAGAGCACTTTCCAGCTCGGTTGCTACTCCGGTGAGACAGTTTTGTCCGTACCAAGAACCTCATTCGTGCGCGTCTCAAGTTCGACCTGCCAGCTGTCAGTCGCTGATTGTATCGCCGCAGGGAACCCATTCTTTGCCATCAAAGCGCATCAGAAACAACTGCTTGATGGGTTGATAGTCGGTTGGACTGGTTTTGATCTTGATGCCAGGGCGCAGCATGCCCAGTTCGAGGTCGAGGCTGGCGGCCTGCTTCATCACGTTTGCGCGCGTGAGATTGTCGCCGCACTTCTTCAGGACTTCTACGCGGGCCTGTGCCCGTTCGTAACCTGCGACGTTGTCTTGATCGCGGAGGCTTGCCTGCGGATTGTACGTCCCCATCCAATCGAGAAATTCGCGCACGGCCAGGTCACTCTTCGCTCGCGGAGATAACCAACCCTTGGACCGGGCATTGGTGATGACGCCGGCGGCCTTTTCGAGGCCCGCTGGGTCGAGGAACGCGGCGACTGAGAGCGAGGCGTTCGGAATAAACTGCAATGGATGTCAGGCGAGGTCATAGGCCGCGCGAATGGCCTGTGTGGCGAACGGCCCGACCGAGAAGTTGAGGAAAACATCGGCGCCGGAATCTTTGAGCATCGCAATTTGCGGTTCGATCATTTGGTCCGAAACCTGGTAAACAACCTCCTTGACGATCAAGGCCGAGGCCTTGTCACCGAGGCCATCGTGCACACCCGCGACATATTCGTTTCCGGCATCGTCATTCGCGTAGAGCAGGCCGATCTTCGCGCCCGGCTTGTGTTGCAGAATGTACTTGGCATAGGCGAAGCCCTCGTTTCGATTCGTGGCGAAAAATCCCATCGTCCAGGGAAAGTGCGAAGGGTCGTTGAAGGCCGCGGAACTGGATTGTACGAAAAGCTGCGGGACTTTGTTCTCGTTCATGTAGGCGCGGATTGCCAGATTGCCTTCCGTTCCGATGGAACTGAAGATCAGCAAGACCTTGTCCTCTTCCACCAGCTTGCGCGCGAGATCGACTGTCTTCTGCACCTCGGAGGCGTTGTCTACGCTGATGAAGTTGATCTTGCGCCCGTTGATTCCCCATTCAAAGAAATGGACCGGCGATAAATGCCCCCTTCCAGCGCTGCCCACGCTGGGCGGCAATAACAGCTTCGCCACCGCCGCTAACAATGCGGGGCAAATGGTTGGGTGGGCGGAGAATACCGTTCACGATACGACCTGCACTGGCGGCCAGATCCTCCAGTTCAGAGCAGTCATCTGGGGGCCGAACCCAGGCCAGATCCAGGAACTTCCTCCGCTTCCGGGCGACCTCGATTCAGCCGCCACAGCGATTAATGATCAAGGCCAAGTCGTGGGCATTTCGGGCGCTTGCGGTGTTGCCGTGGGAGGAGTGAGTGCCGCTCACGCCGTGTTGTGGGAAAACGGAAAGGTGATCAAGCTCGCTGATCTCGGGGGCATGACCTTCAACACTCCGATGGCCATCAATAATCGCGGTGAGATTGCCGGGTTTGCTTTACCCGCCAGCCAGAATGGCACGTTAAATTTCCACGCTGTCATTTGGCCCAAAGAGGGCGGCATCCAAGACCTGAATACGCTTCCGGGAGACACCATCAGTGAAGTCACAGGTCTTAACGACGAGGGACAAATTGTGGGCACCTCTTACACGGCAGGCTTCGCGTCGTCCCGTGCCTTCATTTACGAAAATGGCCGCTTGACGGACCTCAATAAGCTCACCCCGCCAGGCGAACCCCTCTATCTGATTACCACCGGGGACATAAACGACCGCGGCGAGATTGCGGGCGGTGCCTGCCATCCCGTAAGCGGGGTGTGCGATACCACGCAGGAGGAGCCTACGTTTCTGGCGACCTCGAGGCAAGACGGCTGGGGCGTAAACAACGATCCGCCGAACGTCGCGCTGCCGGAAAATCTCCGCGAGATGACTCGCCGGCGGCACGGCCTCGATCACTAAAATGAGCGAAGGGGGGCAGATGATCGTGCGACGCAGGTAGCAATCGCCACCTTGCGACGGTTACAAAAAAATCAAATCGCACGAGCACCTGTTTGACGAGGGCAGGGGAATCCCCCGCCCTCGTTTTTCTCGTGAAGCGCCGTTCGAGAAGAGCTTACTAAGGGAGTCTCACCGATGTTCGACCATTGCAGTCGCTGCTGCGGCTTCAAGCAAAGGTGATCGCCATTACAGCCAATACCACTCACTTGGCATCAGAATCGTATCGCGGGGCACGTCGGAAAGAAGGCTCTCGGATTATCCGGGGAGCTTCGCGCTGACGCAAACTTTTCAAGGAAAACAGATGAAACTCAAGGTCGCGCTTGTTCTGGTTTGCACTCTCGCCGCTCTGATCTGCATTCACCCTGCGCCCGCCGCAGACCGAGCTCAAGAGTTGCATTCAAACCGGCTGTTCATAGACACATTCCAAAAGCACTGGAGCACAGCAAAAAAACTGGCGCTTGCCGTAGCCGATGCAATGCCCGCGGAGGATTACGATTTCAAGCCGGTCCCGGCGGAAATGAGTTTCGGCGAACAAATGGTGCATATCGCCCAAGCTAATTACGGCTACTGCGCGTTCATCGCCGACGCTAAGTCGCCTTACGCTGAACCCGTCAAGGGTGCCAAGATCGAGAAGGCCGGCGCCGTCGCGGATTTGGGAGGTTCATTCGATTACTGCACCAAAGTCTTCGATGGCCTTGACGAAACAAGACTCTCCCAGATACACGGATCGGGTAAACAAAGCTTTCCCACTCTGGACGTCATGCTCGGCGTCATGATCCACATGACTCACCACCGGGGCCAAGCCGAGGTCTATCTTCGCCTCAAAGGAATCACGCCCCCCGAATACACCTGGTAGGCGCGGCATGTGGCCGGCCCTGTGGTGCATCAGGCCATCGAGGGACGTTTAGAAAGGACACTGAGCATGGCGCTCGCAAGAAAGGCCGTTCTGGGGCTGGCGTTGCTACTCCTGTTTGTTCCTTCGTCAGTACAGGCGAAAGGCACATGCGAGTTGCCACCGCTGATGCATCAACGCAGAGATGTTGCAACTGTCCAACATCTCGAGGACGCCTGGTCCATTGCCTATCTGAAAGGTGACACCGACCTCGAACTCTGTCTCCTTGCTCCTGACTTCACAGAAATCCTACGCACGGGCGAGGTAAAGGTCCTGACGGACGAACTGGGGTTCGCCGCAAAGAACAAAGGAAAGAACCTCGCCATTCCAGACCTGCCGAAGAGCACTGTTCTGATCCATGGAAACGTAGCGGTAGCATATGGAATATCGAAATCCACTGGCGCGGATGGCACGCCGCGAACGATGCGATACGCGGATTATTACGTCTGGGAGAATGACACTTGGCATGCATTCTTCGCGCAGTAAACTCAGATTGAGAATAAGTAAGTGCGTACCACCGCGTCAGTTTGCCGAGGAGGGAGCGGTGTTCGCGAAACCGCGGTTACCTCGATCGATGGCGTCAAGACGTGGCAACCGTGGTTTGACCTTTTATTCCGCCGGCACAGACCTTGACCCTAGCGAATCATTTGGCCGTCTTGCTGTAGAGCACGCGATGAACGCAGTGCAACAAGGAGATGGAAATGAAAGCATTTCTCGCAGCCGGTTTGGCGCTTGCCACCCTCGCAACGATTGCTCTGAATGGCAGGAATGTGTCTGCTGCTTCCGATGACGAAAAAATCGTCGCCGGACTGGACACCGAATACCAGGCAGCCGTCAAAGAGAACGACGCAGCCACGATGGATCGCCTTTTGGCTGACGACTTCATACTCGTCACCGGCTCGGGCAAGATTTACACCAAAGCTGATTTGCTCAACGATGCACGGGGTGGGCACACGGTCTATGAACATCAAGAGGACACCGACCAGACCGTCCGCGTTTGGAGCGATACTGCCGTCATCACCGCTAAGTTGTGGGAGAAGGGCATAGACAACGAAAAGCCGTTCGACTATACGGTTTGGTTCAGCGATACCTACGTACGCACACGCTCAGGCTGGAAATATATATTTGCCCAGTCTTCGATGCCATTGCCAAAACCTTCTAAGTGAAGGAATGAAGTCGCGCGGAGTAAGTCTGGCGTCTCACTGACGGAAGCCTGACCGGAGGACAAGAATGGTCTACAAGGTTGACTATATACTAGCTGTGGTCCTTGCTGGGGCGCTTGTCGGCGCGCTCCTCAGTAAGTGGACGTCCCGGATCGAACCGAGGCGGCTGGCCCGCATTTATTTTGTTTTGATCGCCGTCATCTTGGCACTCCGGACGGTGGCGTTTGTGTGCGGCATAGTCCTCGCAAACGCGTCTATTTGGAACACGATCGGCGCCGCCATCGGCGATGCCGGCAGCTTTCTTTTCGGCGCGCTCTTTGGCATCGCGGTCCTTCGCACGGAACGCCGGGAAATACTTTGTGATCCGGCGGTCTATTCTATTCTCTGTCTTTCCTCGGGTCTCGGGTTTGTGCTCAGTGGCTATATCAAAGCCCTTTATATGCAAGGAATGATCGAATTCTTCACCAAATCCGGCTATTCGACGTCATTTCTGAAATTCATCATGACCATTGAGGTGGTGGGTGGAATCGGACTCCTGATTCCGTGGACCGTGCTGTCGGCGATCGCCGGGCTGAGCGTGGACATGTTCGGTGCGATCTACACCCACATCCACAATGGCGATCCCCTCAACGACAGTACCGGCGCGATAGGGGCGCTGATTCGCCTTGGCACCATCGTGGCGCTGTGGGCTTGGCGACCGCGGTCCGGTGACGTGGAGGGCTCGGTGCGTCGCCATTTCGTAGCTGCCGGCCTAGGCATGGCGTTCTGCATCAGCGCAGCCGTTGCCGGCAGCGCGCTGATCCGTCGTCTGTCACCACCACCAGCCGCGCCGAAGTCGAGCGCTCGCGTTCTAGGCGATCCAGATCTCCGGCAGGGCGCTCTGATCCGAACATATTATGTTGTTTTACCAGCACCCAATCAAAGCCGCGTTAAGACGTTGCTTTAGCCGCCCAAGACCCACAGCGCCACAGCCGCAGCTTCGCCAGCTTTTCCAATTTCTTTGCTTCGCTGCAGCCGCCCAATCCTTCCGATGCTTAGGCTCCCGAACCGGCGCCGCGCCTGACAGAAGGCAACATGTGCAGAAAAGCTCGCATCGTGGTGGAGTAAGCTGCTGTGAGGTTCAATCCGAGGCACCGGAGCTGACTCGGAAAGGTACGCGACGACCAAGGCACATGGATAATCAACTGGCTGACGGCATCCTGCCGCTTATCATTGTCGACCGTAGTGCCGCGAAGCCTCTCTACAGGCAGCTTTACGACGGTTACCGGGCGGCGATCATCAGGGGTGATCTACGTCCCGGACAATGCGTGCCGTCCAGCCGGGCTCTTGCCGTCGAGCTCCGGATATCTCGCATCCCTGTCCTCAACGCTTACGCTCAGCTGGTGGCTGAAGGTTATCTGGAGAGCCGTGTGGGCGCGGGAACGTTCGTGTCGAGTTCCTTGCCGGACCAACGGATGCCCTATGAAAGCCGAACTGCGGGAACCATTCCGGCTGGTTCTGCACCTCGGCCCGTCGCGCGCCGCGTTTTGCTTCTTCCCCGCGAAGAAGTCGTTCCTTGGAGGGGCCGTTGGGGACCGTTCGGCGTACACCAACCCGCTCTTGACCAGTTTCCGCTCGAGGTATGGTCGCGGCTGGTTTTACGTCACTGCCGGAGCCCGCGTGTAACTGCGCTCCTTCAACTCGATCCGCTTGGTTCGGAAGAGTTTCGCAATGCGATTGGCGCTTATCTGGGAACCGCGCGCGGCGTTCGCTGCGATACGCAGCAAATCATGATTATCTCTGGTTCTCAGCAGGGGTTCGAGATTACTGCCCGCGTACTGCTTGACGCGGGGAGTCCTGTCTGGGTCGAGGAACCTGGATATTTGCTGGCGCAACGCGTCCTCCAGCTGGCGGGATGTCGACTCATACCCGTTCCAGTTGACAATGAAGGGATGGACGTGGCTGCGGGCATTAAGCTATGTCGGAAGGCCAGAGCTGCATACGTTGTTCCCTCTCACCAATATCCACTCGGAGCAACAATGAGCGCTTCGCGCCGCCTCCAGTTACTGGAGTGGGCCCAGCAGTCAGGCTCGTGGATCATCGAGGACGACTATGATAGTGAGTATCGTTACGAAAGCATGCCCATAGCGTCATTGCAAGGCCTCGATTCGCAGTCTCGCGTAATTTATATCGGGACTTTCAGCAAAGTCTTGTTTCCATCCTTAAGGATCGGCTATATGGTCATCCCGCCGGACCTCGTGAACCACTTCATAAGGGTACGCCGGACCATGGATCTGGCCACGCCTAATCTGTATCAGGCGGTGCTTACGGACTTCATGAGAGAAGGCCATTTCGCTCGTCATCTTCGAAGGATGCGGCTGGTGTATGGCGAACGGCGCGCCGCACTTGTGGACAGCATACGCAAAGAGTTTGGGTCTATCCTCGAGGTGCACGGAGCGGAAGCCGGGATGCATCTCGCCGTTACACTGCCCAAAGGATTCTCCGATCGGGAAATTGCGGTGCGAGCTGCACGTGACAAGCTTTGGCTATGGCCGCTCTCTCCTTACTACTTAGGTGACGCCACTCGCCAGGGATTCATTTTGGGGTTTGGAAGCACGGCGTTGGCGGAAATGCCCAGCGCTGTCCGCCAAATGAAGAGCATGCTCATGGCGGATTAGGGGCTGACTGGAGGAGAGTGATGCTGTGGCTCTGCCGGGACTTGCATGGCCCTTATAGGGCGCTCCGTTGATTTGCTGCGACCTTCGCCGCTCGTGTTTTGATTCTCCGAAATTATTCTCGATAGAAAACGCGAAAACCTCACTTCCAGTCGACGTCCGGTCCCGGGAATTCACCGCGGCATGTAACAACCCAGTTCAATCAAACTGAAAAACCTCGGCAAGACGCTACGGGCGGCAGGAGTGGTCATAAGGGAGTCGCCTCAAGTGGTTATTTTCTTAGTCCGACGTTTGCGTGAAACTGGAAGAGTGTTTGGGGGAACGCTGACGCACAGGAACTGTTCGAACTGGAGCGATGAGAGGCTGTCGCTCTTCGTCAGCCGCCACCGCAAGCTCGGTGCATGCTCGTGCATGGCCGTCCATCAGGCAGCAGGGCGCGGCAACTCGCTCCGGTTCGCTGATAACGGAGCAATTCTCGAAGTCGCAGTATCAGCATGATGCGTAGCATTAATATTTGCATCGTGGACGAAGCGTTGATGTCCGGCCAACTGGTATTTTGCCGAATTGAGGCAGCAGGGAAGGGTGTTGAAGTTGACCAGCATGGGCGCCGGGGAGCGGAACTCTGAGCAAAATAGAGAGTAGAGTTGGTTTGTCCGGCCTTTCACTTTCGCCATGGCTGCGGCTTGGTAACCACGGTGCGACGCAGCCTGTCACGGAGGAACCTCGGCAGACCGCTCCGACAATTGAGAAAGATCCGCTGGATTCCATTCTGATTCCTTCGAGTCGCTCGATGCCGTCGGATTTGAATGAAACGCGGCGGGGAGCCGAAGGTGATCAACTCGCCAGATTGGGAGAGCTGCTCCCACAATTGGAACGCCTCTCACGGAGACTCTCCAGGATCGCAATCAAGACAAACGGAAAGATCCTTTTCATTAATCCTGCGGAAGTGAACGCCGTCGAAGCGCAAGGCAACTATGTTCTCGTCCGGCGGGGACCGGATTCCTTCGTGCTTCGGGGCTCCATCTCCGAGTTGGCCGAAAAGCTCGAGCCCTGCGGATTTATACGGATTCATCGGTCGGTGTTGGTGAACACCTCCCATGTTCAAGAGATTGAGCCTTGGACTCCGGGAGGATATTTGCTTCGCATTCGAGGGGGTAAGGAATACACCGTCTCGCGCACGTACAAAAGCAATCTGAAGTCCATCGCGGACTTCAGGATGGGATCCGAGGAAACATCCCGCGAATAAACTCCCCAAACTATAAGCTAGGAGGTCTAACGGCCCCGGTGCCACTGGTTGGAGCCGGACATCGCGAGCGTTTCTGGGCGAATGGTAGAGCCTGCAACCGGCGCTGTCTGCTGACTGAACAACCTCGTCAAGACAGGACACGCACCAAAAGTGGTTATAAGTTAAATACTCCGAGTGGTTATTCTCCTAAACCGGTGTTTGTAGGAAAATACAATACAGTTGTGCAACGCTGACGCTGAAGATCTCTTCGAATTGGAATGAGATGCTCTTGGCTGTTCGTGCCTCGAGGCGGCGGGTCGTTAAGGTAAGGATATTGAAACCTGACTGAGGCGGGCCGGTAGGGAGCGAACCTCTGAGCAGAATAGCGAGTAGCACAGAAATGCTGCAGAACGACACTATTATGGATAGGTTTCTCAAGCTGGGCCCCTTCTTATTGAGCCTTCCGATACTGATTTATCCAGTGTTTCACTTTCTCAACGGCCCCGGAGTCGCAACCATTGTGCCGCCCTGGATTCCGTGGCGTCTGTTCTGGACATATTTCACGGGCGTTACCATCATGGCGGCCGGTGTGGCGATCCTCTTCTTCAAAAAGCACGCACATTTGCCCGCGATTTTATTGGGGATTGAGATTTTTCTGTTCGTGGTTCTGATTCACCTTTTCCTGATATTTCACAAACCAGGAGACGCTTGGGCGGAACGTCTTGTCGTTGAAGGATTTCCCGGAGAGCTGAATAATTGTTTCAAAGATCTGGGGTTGAGCGGGGCGGTCTTCATTTTTGCCGGAACCCTCTCGGAAGCATGGCGGACTTCCGGCCGCGATAATGTTCTCGTGCTTGGACGCACGATTCTCGCGATTTGTATCATCGCCTTCGGCGTGCTGCACTTTGTCTATCCTGTTTTCGCGCCGGGAATCCCCCCCATGTTTGAGTACGTTGGGTTTCTGATTCCGGGACACGCATTTTGGGTGTATTCGACCGCCGCCGCTCTCGTGTGTGCCGGTGTCAGCATCCTCATCAACCGACAAACGCGCTTGGCGGCGACACTGATAGGGATCATGATGCTACTGTTCGACTTGTTCGTTTGGGGACCCAGATTCGTCAGCCACCCGGGCGAGTTGGCTGGGAATTGGCTAAAAGATTTGGGAATCGTTGGCGGCGCTTTGATTCTGGCAGGCGCGCTGCCCAAAGCGGGTTATGTTGAGGAGGCACCATCATGCGAAAGTCCGCGTCTCGTCCACGTATCTTGATCGCGTTTCCAGTTTTGTTCGCAATCTTGGCAGCCATTCTTCCGGGCGCAACGCAGGCAGGGCATTTCGCCCGGCCATTTTCAAATACGCAACCGGCGCCGGATACACGCACTTCTGTGCTCGTTGAGCTCTTTACGTCGGAAGGGTGCTCGACGTGCCCGGACGCCGACAAATTGCTCGCCATGCTCGACGCGCGACAGCCAATCGAGGGCGTGGAAGTGATCGTGCTCGAGCACCATGTGAACTACTGGGACGATCAGGGCTGGCGCGACCCCTTTTCTTCGCCCGCGGCCACCGAGCGCCAACAGAAGTACGCTTTCGTGCGCCATGGTACAGGCGATCAGGTTTACACGCCGCAAATGATCGTGGATGGCGGAGCGCAGTTCAACGGCAGTAACGGCTCGTTGGCGCAGCATGCCATCGAGCAGGCGGCGAAAGCGCCGAAAACGCCGATTCAGTTGGCGTGGTCGGGCACAGCCACGGAAAACCCTCGGGAATTGCACGTGCAGATTGCATCCTTGGATGGCGCCAAGCCTGGCGACAAACCGGAAGTGTTTCTCGCAATCACCGAGAGCCAATTGCATTCCAACGTGCGCCGCGGCGAAAACGCCGGCAAAGCCCTCGATCACTCCGGCGTCGTGCGCGAACTCGTTTCCATCGGCCACGTGAAGGTGGGCGAGGCATTTGATACCCAAGCCCGTGTGAAGCTCGGGCATGACTGGAACACGCAGAATCTTCGGGCCGTGGTCTTCATTCAGGACACGCACACGGATCGCGTCTTCGGCGCCACCGAGATTCCGTATTGATTCGCCTTCGCCGGCGGTGATTCAGAGCAACATGCGTTGTGAATGGCATGGGGGGCGAGCTGGCCTCATTTCATGTTTGCTATGACGTCGCCCTCGGTATCGCTCATAGACTTCATCACATTCGATATTGTTTCCATCCATTGCGTGTAAGCTTGCTGGGCCATTTGCATCTTCAGTTGTAGTTCCTGGTTCATATCGCCCAGCGAATCTTGCGATTGCTTCAACTGAGATTGCACCCTGGCAAGATCACCATACGTTACGCGCTCCGGGATGCGGATCCGGACCGGGCGCGGCAACGCCGCCGCTGACAGTGGCTCCAACCTTGCGGGAAGAGTCTGACAAATAGCCGTCTTACAGGGTTCTGTGGAGCCGCTTTTTCCCGCCTGCGCCGCTGGCTGGTTCATCTCATCCAATAACTGTCGCAACTGCTGCTTTTCGTTCGCAATCGCTTGCTGCTGTCGCATCATGCTTTGTAAGTCGCCCTGTTGGTCGCTCGCAGCTTGCGTCAAGACGATAAAGACTATGGCGTCAATGTCCATATCCGTCAGGTTGGCTGCTCCCGCTGATCCCCGCGAACTCGCGAACCGCTGCCGAATCGCCACCTTCAACGCCGCCAAGTCGGGCGCAGATCGTTGCGCCTCGGTGTGCGCTCGCTGCTCGATCCACGCCTTCGCGGTTGGTTGCAACACGCTTTGGAACCGTTGAAACTGGCGCGCCACTTCGGCAGGAATAGGGCGGATGGTTAATTGCGTCGACGCCTCTTGGGTCTTGGCGCTGGCGCCCTTCGGCGCCTCCTGCCCGCGCGCACCAATCACCACTGCAAAGATAAGGATCAGGCTCATTCTCGCCAAGACTCTGTACACGGATGATCCCCTCTCAGCGTGCAGATCGGTCCTGTCTGTCGCTGAGAAGGCCTCTACCTGCCGGCCCGTTTGCGCAGAACCTGCGCCTGCTTTTCAGGGGCCTTTCGAAGCAGCGCCCGCGCCTCGCTGGCATTGCCCAGTTGAAAAATCCTCAGCCGTGAAGAGCGGGCATTCTGCTTCACTTCCAACCGCTGTGCCTGCACATCGAGCAGCGTGTCAATCGGAGCCACTCTGCCGCGCAGGAAAATCGGCGAATGAGTTGCACCTGTGCGCAGCAGCCGCGGGTCGGGCTCGAGCAGCGCAATTTCATTTTCGGCAAGATTCAGCGTTTCGTTGAACTCGATCAAGTAGCAGCCGCGTGGGAGGTCCCACCATTGATAGGTGTCCGCCGAACGCTGCGGCTGCGGAGCAATCCTCATCCGGCCCGCTGGCACATATTCGCCACCGCCAAAGTCCAGCCGCCCCGTTGGGTCAACGCCTGAAATGTTCCGAATGGTCAGATCAACCCAGTAGCCGTGCACCTGGTATTTCGCGTTGAGAATGCCTTCGACTCGCTGCGCCGCTTGTTTGCCTGGGAGAAGTTCCATGCTGGAAATATATCCGGGGATTGCAGCGGAGTCCAGATCAAGAAAGACGTTGTTTCGATCCGATTTTCGATTTGATTTTCGAGTGGACCACGGGAATTGTGTTGAATGTCTTGTCCGCCGAATAGCACAGCCGCTCCAGATTGCAATCCGTGCAGCGGGGCTTGCGTGCCTGGCATACGCGGCGGCCGTGCCAGATCAGTTGGTGCGCGAAGATGATCCATTTGTCCTTCGGGATCACGGCCATCAAGTCCTGCTCGATTTTCTTCGCGTCGGTGTTGTTGCTCAGGTCGAGCCGCCCGCTCAGCCGCGTAACGTGCGTATCCACCACTACGCCATCGGCAATCCCGAATGCCGTGCCCAACACCACATTGGCGGTTTTACGCGCAACGCCGGGCAGCGTCAGCAGTTCTGCCATGGTGTGCGGCACCGCGCCGCCGAATTCTTCCACGATCTTCTTGCTCGCGCCCATGATGGACTTTGTCTTGTTTCGGAAAAAGCCTGTCGGCCGGATCTCCTGTTCAAGTTCACTGGGAGTCGCGTAGGCAAACGCTTCCGGCTTCGGGTATTTCTTATAGAGCGTTCTTGTCACTTGATTCACGCGTACGTCGGTGCATTGCGCCGAAAGAATCGTCGAGATCAGTAACTGGAAAGGAGTTTCGTGCTCGAGCGCGCAGGTAACCGCCGGATACGCCTCGTCGAGCTTCTTCAAAATATCGGACACGCGCACAGGATCGGTTCCGCGCCTGCCCCACGCATCCGCTGGTCGCTTCGCAGTGCCAGGCTTCACCTTCGTTTTTGAGATCTTTACGGACGGGTTCTTCGCGCGCGCGTGCTTCTTTGCTTTCTTCCTTGCCATTTTCGCCATGATCTTGAGGCCGGAACTATAGCACAGCCTTTCAGACCGTTCGCGATGCCAGGTCTGCGAGCAGGCGCCGGAAGGCCTTTCCGCGATGGCTCAGCCTGTTCTTCTCTTCACGGGTAAGCTCGGCGAATGTCTTGCCCGGTTCCGGCGCAAAAAAGACGGGATCGTATCCAAATCCACCTTTGCCGCGTGGTTGGTCGAGCAGTTCGCCCGAGGCAGAATCCGAGACCACGGCGATCACGCGACCGCGTTCCGCTAATGCCAGCACGCAAACGAATCTGGCTGCGCGTTGTGCCCCGGTTTTCCCCCGCATTTCGTCCAGCAGCTTGCGAATACGATCGGCGTCGCTGGCCCCTTCGCCGGCGTAGCGAGCCGAGTACACGCCCGGAGCCCCGCCCAAAGCCGGAACAACAAGCCCCGAATCATCCGCCAGCACGGGCTCTTGTACTCCGCGGCTGTAGTGAATCGCTTTGCCGGCGGCGTTTTCGGCAAATGTCGCCGCTGATTCCTCAAATTTGGGAAGGGAAGCAAAGTTGGGAAACAGTGCGAAGCGAAAACGCGCTCCGTAGCCTTCACCCGCGGCCAGCGCCTCGAGCTCGGCCAGTTTTCCGGCATTCGACGAAGCCAGCAGAATTCTAGCGCGCTCGGACACTGAAGTTGGGCGGCAGCAAGGCGTGCTGCTGCGCGCGAAGCTGGCGAATTCCCGCGGCGCTCAGGTCGAGCAGTTCCCGCATCTCTTCGCTTGAAAAGGGGCGCCCTTCCGCCGTGGATTGCACTTCGATAAAGCGGCCGCTGCTCGTCATCACCACGTTCATATCCACCTGTGCGTGCGAGTCCTCGTCATATGCCAGATCGAGCAACATTTCGTCGTCCACGATGCCGACGCTTGTTGCCGCCACGGAATCGCGCAGCGGCAGTTCCTTCAGAATCCGCGCAGCCACCAGCCGCTCGAGCGCCAGGGCCAGCGCCACGAATGCCCCTGTGATCGAAGCCGTGCGTGTGCCGCCATCCGCCTGGATCACATCGCAATCGAGAATCACGGTGCGCTCGCCCAGCTTCTGCTGGTCAATGACGCCGCGCAGCGCCCGCCCGATCAGCCGCTGAATTTCCAGCGTGCGTCCGGATTGCTTTCCGCGCGCGGCCTCGCGGGCGGTGCGTGCATCGGTGGCGCGCGGCAGCATCCCATATTCCGCGGTGACCCAGCCCTTGCCCTGGCCTTTCAGGAACGACGGTACGCCGTCATCCACCGTCGCCGTGCAGATCACACGCGTGTTGCCTACCTCGATTAGCACGCTGCCCTCGGCAGTCGTAACGAAATCCGGCGTCAACTTCACGGGACGCAACTGATCGGGGGCTCGGCCGTCACTCCGCAAGGTGTCTCCTTGCTGCTTGGCTCAAAATTCCGTCGCGCTCGCTTGCTCGATCATGGCTGCTGCGCGAGCACGCCACGTTTTCGCGAGCCAGTTTGCAGGCTAGCTCAAATTGTGTCAACCGCAGCTCGGTACCTATTCTGGATCAGATCAGTTCGGCCGTTGTGCCGGTGTCGCAGCCGGCGAGGACAGCTTGTCTCGCGCGGGCGCGGCGTTTACCGCGAAAAATCCGGTGAGGTCGAGATGCCCGGCCAGCGTGTCTGCTTCCTGGCCGTGTAGCAGGATTTTCAGCCGGCGTATTTGCGGCACGCCCGCCGCCAGGGTTTGCACAATGGATTCCACGGTGAGCTGTTCGCTCAGAATGCCTGACGGCGTTCCCGCAGCCAGCGTGTCCGCGAAGTCGGCAATGGCCGTGCCATCCGGCAGGAGGTAGAACGCTAGCAGCGTCGTGTCTGACGGCAGTGTCCGCTGCGCGGCAGACGGTACGGCGCTCACCAGCGCGTCAATCAGTTGCATCGATCGTTGCACCGGATCGGCCGAGAGGGGCAGTTTGATGTCCATGCCTTCCAGCGCTCCCGGTTGCCTCGACGACGCCCAAAACATCCTTGCGTTCACGTTCACGTCGGTCGGCGTAACAATGGCAGCCTGTATCACCGCACGCCGCGCTTGTTCTTCTGTTTCTTGCGTGTTGCGCAAATCGCGCAGGCTGCTTCGTAGGCGCGGAAAGTAGATTGCTGCGACTACAACGGCCGCCGCGAGCATGCCCGCCGCAAACCAGATCCAGCGTGGGGCGACGATGCGGCTCACCGCGCGCCCGCCTCATAAATCGGGCGAAACGCGCTAACGCTGCGCGCAATCGCTTCCGCCAGTTCGTGGCCCATCTGCAAGAGTTGGCTTGCGCTGGTTACGGAAACGCTCGACACCTCAATCGCGATCGCGGGCGCGGCCACTGTGCGCAATTGGCGCACCGGCGCGACGAAGGCAGAGGAAGGGCTTGCCGAGAATCTCTGCGAGAGCACCGCCTGCGTCAATTCCGCGAGCCGCCGGCTTGCCCCGGCGTAGGCGTCTTGCGCATCGTCCCAAGGAAGCAGTCCGTTGTGCGAGGGGAAATTCAGTTGGGAGAAGCTGCGTTGTGCTTGCTGTCCTTGGCTCGACGGTGCGGAAGGTTCGCTCGTTCCCGTATCGGCGGGAAGAGGTTCGGAATAAACGCGCACTTGCCCGGGTGTTCCCGTGGACGAGACGTGCAGGGTGATGAAGACGGCGCCGACCTGCGCATTTACGGTCGCGGACCGGTCATCGAAAGACGGGTCTTCGTTGTCCTGCCGCGTTTCCACGACCCGAAATCCTTGCGCTTCCAGCGCCGGCCGGATGTCGTGCGCAAACGCGAGCGTTACTTCGCTCTCGTTGATGCCTGTGGACCCTCGCGCGCCGGCGTCCGAGCCGCCGTGCGCCGCGTCCAGTACAACTACATTCAGCGCCGGACGCGAAGGCGATTGCGGCGCAGCCTGCGCGGGCATCTGGGGCAATGGGGGTTGCACCTGCGGAGCCGTATCAGGGTGTGCCGGCGGACGCGCTGCCTGACGCGGAATTGTCGCGCCCGCGCCGGCAATTTCCAATCCCAATACGCAGAAGAACGAAGTGAATAGGAGGACGAAGACCAGCTTTCGCACGAAGCCGAGAATACCAGAATTAGCGCGGCGGCTTAAGACCGGTTTTCGTTATCGCAGAGGACGTCGAGGCTTGAGTTCACAGTGCGCCAGCGATGGACTCGGCGAGACGCAGCGCCGAATCGCCGGGCTGGTCGGTGACAACGAACGCGGTGAGGTTACCACTCTGTAGCCCGGCGATATGGGCCGGTCCACGCTCAGCGGTGAAGATGCGTTTGCCATTTGCGGTTTCCCGCTCCGCGCCGCGAAGCACTTCGGTGCTGCGCTGGCGCAGAAACACAGAGAATTCGCCGGCATTCCCCGCATAGACCAGGTGTAGATAGACACGCCCGTCCAGCATACAGAGGCGGGCGCGATTGAGTTCATAGCCTTGCGGCGCGACTTTGGCTACGGCCTCCACAGGCACTCCATGATTCCGTGCCAGCGCCCCGATCTCCGCCGGACCAGAAAGCCAGGTTCGGCTCTGGCGCGCGACCACTTCATCCTGGTGGTCTTCGGCGGCATCCGTGTAAACGCGCCCGGCCCGGGCGGCGATCACCGAGCGATACCCGGCCGCGGTTATAACAAGCAGGAGCGCCGCCGCGGCTGCCAGAATCCACCGCGCGCGAGCCGGCCGTAGCGCAGCCCGCGAGGCTCCCGCGGCAATGCGTTCGCGAACGCTGCGGCCGAGCGCTGTAGCGTCAATCTCTTCGCGGACGAGCGCTTCATACAGCCGCGCATCGAGATCGGCCTGCTGCCGAATCTGGCGCGCGCACGAAGGGCAAGCTTCCAGATGTGCCGCGAAGGCTGTGGCGTGCGGCGGATCGAGCTCCCCGGAAAAGTGGAGCGCGGCAAGTTCGGCGATGTCAGAGCAATTCAACGCAGCTCCTTAAGCGTTACTGAAATGCTTGTGCTCGATCCGAAGCCTTCTCGCGTCTGTGGCAAAAGCAGATCCCTCGCTTCGCTCGGGATCCTAAGCACACGCTTCTTTCCGCCAACCGAAACTCGCCGCCCGAACGAGATGCCTCACGCTTGCTTTGCGGCGCATGCGGCGTTCGCCCGCAGCGCCTCTCGGCTGGACTCCCGCGGCGAGAGATTCTCACGCAACGCCTGCCGAGCCCGGCTGAGGCGCGACATCACCGTGCCGATAGGCAAGCCGACGATTCCGGCGACCTCCTGGCACGTAAAGCCCTCGATAACCGCGAGCAGCAAGACCGTGCGATGCTCCGCGCTCAGCTTACCCAATGCACTCGTAATTTCGGCGGCCTCATTCTGCGACGACGCCACGGAGAAGGCTCCATGTGCCGTCTGCTCCGCCGTATCCAACTCGATGGTGAGAGGCCTACTGCGCAGGCGCCTGCCGCGAGCATAAAAAGCGTTCAACAAGATGCGGAAGAGCCATGCTTTCGCGTTGGTGCCCGGCTGGAAGCGGTCAAAGCCGCGCCAAGCGGACAGTAACGCTTCCTGCACCAGATCATCGGCGACGCCACGATCCTGAGCGAGACGCCGCGCCACCCGAAGCAAGCTTCGCGAGTGGGGAATCGCGACGCGCTCAAATTCATCTTGCCGATTCGGCACGCTGGACCGCTCCGCAGACTAAAATCTGCGGGCTGGGGATTAGTGGTCGCTGAAGAAGACTGGCAAACTCATTATCCCCGCCCGAGCAGAGACAAGGGTAACCAGTTTCTTCAGCGGCCGTCAATCACCAGCCCGCCGCGGGACGCTTCAGCGGTGGTCGAGGCCCAGATTACGATTACTTGTTAGCGCCCGCCTGCAACTGCGTCAACGACGCAAGAACATCTTCGCTGTGCGTTTGCGGCCTCACCTTTGTGAACACCTTCACAATCACGCCCTGCGGATTGATGATGAAAGTGTCACGCTCGGCGGCCTGCATGCTGGCGCCGTTCTGCATGTTGTACGTCATTAGCGTACCGTACTTGGTGGTGACGTCGTGCTCGGTGTCGGCCAGCAGCTTGAACGTGAGCCCTTCCTTGGTGCAAAACTGCTTGTGTGAATCCACCGGATCGACGCTGACGCCAAGGATCACGGCGTCCTTTTGCTCATACTGCGGGAGGTCGCGCTGGAAATTGTGAGCTTCGATGGTGCAGCCGGTGGTCATGTCCTTCGGATAGAAATAAAGGATCACCCACTTGCCCTTGTAGTCGTGAAGGCTGACGGACGTGCCTTCCTGCGAATTCAGGGTAAAGTCGGGAGCCTTCGATCCCTCGGCGGGCATATCGGCCGCATGAATCAGGGGAAGTACGAGCAGCATGGCGGCAGCAACGCTCAGAAGAGCGAGCAGCGGCCGGACTGTCTTGGAACGCGAAATTTTCATCAATTCTCCTCGGTCTACAATCGCCCGCACGTGCGGGATAAGCGACCTTCTACCACTCTAGAATGCTCGGCGGGAGGAAATTCATCCATGGACCTACCCCACTCCTTATTTCTTGTAAATACGCCAGGGAAAGGAGTTACAGGAGGCGACATGCGCAAATGACGGCAGCCATTGGACTTAGAAAAGTTGCATTGTGTTGAAAATGCTGCACTGATGTTGGAAACAAACGGATTAGAGGCTCACGTCATGCCGTTTATGGCCTCGTTGCGTAGCTTATGCGTAGCTTATGCGTATCTTATGCGGCCCTTATCGGTCCAGGTTTGCCGACGTTCTTCCGCCCAGGGCCTTGGCCATCTCTATGCCGAGGATCATGCCCTGAAGCTCGTCTGACTCTCGGGACATGCGGGGACCAAACGTGGAACCGTCGGCGAAGACGACGTAGTCCAAGTCTATTTTGTAGGCTGCAAGACTGCCGTCGTCCAGATGCGAGAACTTCCGCGGTCCGGCGAGCCAGGCACCTGCGGGCGCGAGATAGTCGGATGGATCTCCGTGGGTCTCGACCTCCTTCGTCGTCACTCGCCGGAAGTAATTTCCTGTGGCTGGGTCAATGAAAGATATCGTAAAGACATATCCGCGGATCGGCGTTGCGCTCGCATTGGTAATCTCAAGAATTAACATGTCCGTATTCGCCAGGTCTCGCCAAACTCCTGATTCGATACTCACCGGTCCGATTGTTTGCGACTTCGGAGATTGAACCGGCAGGGGTTCGCCTGCCGGCAGAATCGGAGTCACAAACTTTTCTTCGGGGCTTGAACCCATTACAAAGTCCATGCCCTCAAGCTGGCCGAGAAGCTGATGCGTAGCGGGCAGTGCCGCAGGCCCCCAAATCGAACCATCTGAAAATTTCAAGACGTCTACCTTGGCCGTGACCGTCACGGGAGTTCCCGCGATGCTCTCCGGTATCGAGCAAACCGTGCGCGTCCAGGTGGTACCCGTCGCGATCATTGATTCAAGCGGACTGGTGAATCCCTGGATGGCCCGCAGGGGAAGCGGCCTGCCGGTGACCGAGTCCCTAGGATACAGCGCGACAAGATACCCGCGGAGAGGCTGTGCGCCTGTATATTGCAACTGTACGACCAAACCTTCACCGCCATCGCACTCCGCGCCCACGCTGGACGAAAACTCCGTGGTTACATTCAGCGGCGACACAGCTTGGTCACGCGACGCAGATGGAGTCTGCGCAGACGCTGGAAGAGCACAAGCAAACCCAAGCAGAAGAGTTGCGACTGTGAAACGCATGATCCGCTCCTTCAGTCCAGTAGCACACGCGGGAGGGCAAAGGGGTGGAGGGGTACGAGAACTGGTTGGACAGCTCGATGGCAATCAAACTTATGAACGACCCGGAGGATATTGGAAGACATACGGCTTTCCGGCGAAACAACAAACAGGAGTAACTATACCATATATGCTATGAATCATTTAAATGGCAACTCGTTAAACACGCCGACGTGGATTGGTCACACGCCGTCGTTGCCGTGGCGCAGCACACCACCCTCGCCTCAAGTGAAATGACAGCATTTTCTAAGGGGATGCGGGACCGTCTGTTATGATGCGCGGACCGAATAACAGGCACGGCGATGCCGGAGGGGGAATAATGCGAGCGACAGGCATATGTGCGGCAGTGTTCGCCATGATTCTGGGCGTGATGCCGCAGGATGGCGTGGCGCAGATAAATCAGGATTCTGCAAACAATTCCGCGACCGCGCGAGAGGTAACGGCGATGCTCAGGCAGTTCCTGCAAGATGCAGGGACCGGGAATCGCGAAGGATTTGACCGGTTTTTTGCGGATGACGTGATCTATACGAGGAATACGGGCGTGGTGAGCGACAAGGCTGCGATCATGAAGGGCGTCGGCACCATTGCACCCTCGGTCGAGAATAAGAATATTTATTCGGCCGAGGATATCACCGTGCACGATTTCGGCGATGCGGCCGTGCTCGCATTCCGGCTGGTGGCGCGCACCGAGCACAAGGATGGCAAGGTGGAGACGGCGAACTATCGAAATACGGCGATGTTCCTCAGACGAAATGGGAAATGGCAGGTTGTGGCGTGGCAGGCGACGAAGATCGCGGACGCGAGCGCGGCGAAATAGTCAGCGCATCCGCCAAAGAGGTGAGTGAACGAAGCCATGATGCTCTTCGCTTGCCGAAACGGTACACTGAAGTCTGGACGCTGAACCGTCTTCCCCAGAGTTGGTTCGCATACTACTTTTGAGTTCACAGATTCGAGGTTCCCACATGCGGTACACAAGAACGTCCTTAAGAGTTATCGCGATGCTCGTTGCGTGTTTTTTCTGCGCGCCTTTGTTGATCCGCGCACAGACCGCTTCCACAAACCCTCCGCCGGCGTCGAAGACAATTGATGTCGCCGGCAACGTGATGGCGGCAAAGCGGACGGATCACGCACAGCCCGCTTATCCAGCGGACGCGCGGGAGGCGGGCACGGTTAGGTTGCACGCCACGATCACCAAGGAAGGAACAGTCGGAAGTCTCGAGGTGATCTCCGGTCCTCCGTTGCTGATTGCGGCTGCCAGAGACGCCGCGAAACAGTATCGCTACCAGCCCACGCTTTTGAACGGCGAGCCGGTCGCGGTGACGACGACGATTGACGTGATTGTTGCGCCACCGGATGCAGCAAGTCCGGGAAAGCCTGCGACGGGGCCAGGCGCCGCCGCGGCGCCCGGTTCTGCCGCGCCGCCCGGTTCTGCCGCGCCGCCTATGGGCCCGGGCGGAGTTCCTCTGCTGGAACCAAGTGTGGACCAAGATTGGCTTAAGGCGCAGGAAGCGGCTGCCTCGGCGGTTGATCCAGCGATGGCGGCGGACGTTCGACGGCTTCTGGCAGCGACGGGAGGAAGGGGAGTGACGGAGCAGTTGGTCGCCCCCATTTTGCAAAACGTAAAAACTCAGCTTATGGCGAAATTGCCGGCCAGCGACACCCGAGCGCAAGTGGTGGACGCGTTCATAGAAAAACTGAAGGTGCGCTTTAATAATGACGAGGTCACGCAGTTACTGATCCCGATTTTCGCAAAGCATTTCACGCGAGACGAACTCGAAGCCATTGTGGCGTTCTATGAGTCGCCGGCGGGGAAAACCTATGTGCAGAAGCAAAAGGAAATGCTGCCGGACGCGCAGACTGAGACTGGCGACTACACGCGGAAAGTGGTGATGCCGCAAATCATCGCGGCGGTAAGCGATCAGTTTCCGGAATTGGCGAGGCCGAAATAGAGGAAGTCAGGACGGGCCGCGAAGGGAGGCATTCGCGGCTCGCTCAGGCAGCTTGAATCCTAATGTCTGTCTCCGTGAGCGTGGCGCCACTGCCAGTATTCGTTCTGGCGCGCCTTATCCAACTGGTTGAAGTCTCGATACTGATAGTGACGTTCGCCCACCCATTGCCGGTAATATACGTCTTCGCCGGGACCCCAGGTGTGATAGTCGCCGTAGTATCCGTCGTAGTAGCGGACATGCTCCGCACAACCGGTGTTGAGAACCGGAGCGACAAGCGCGGCGGCCAAGCAAAGTGAACCTACAAACCTAGACAGTCTGCTCATTCGCAGCTCTCCTTAGCAGCTTGTTGAAAAAGGCTTTCGGGTCGTCATTTTGAGGCGCGATCCGACATGGAATCTCTCTTTTTGTTGGCTCTTGGCGAGGAGGAATTCCTTGCTGCGCTCGCAATGACAGGTTT
>Ga0182024_10002835_pt1 | contig 42315 bp, 34 predicted proteins | sample P32metaG_FD_120480 | JGI IMG/M metagenome (GOLD analysis project Ga0182024, IMG submission 120480) | Permafrost microbial communities from Stordalen Mire, Sweden - P3-2 metaG (Illumina Assembly) | ecosystem: Environmental > Terrestrial > Soil > Wetlands > Permafrost | place: Sweden: Stordalen... | reverse complement strand
GGAGAGCGACCAAACCCAACGCATGTAGCACGAACAAAATGATGCCCGCGGTAAGCGTGACGAAATGCGGGAAAGCCACGATTGGGAGACGAAAGTTTTCAAAGATGCCGAAGCCTCGCTCCTCGCCGTCCCGACAATCCACCCAGGCAGAACACTGTTCGGCGAAGAGTGACATGCATCGTGGTAGACATCTTCGATGACGAAGTGAGAGTGGCTGGCCAGCACGTAGACGTTTTTCTTGGTTTTTGAGCGAAATGCTTGCAGATCCTGGTATATGCGGCGACCGCTTCTTTCCATTTGTGCCGATTCGTTCATGCTGTGCCCAGCCGAGATGCTGTCGGGCAAGGCATCATGCATTCCAACAACTACGCTGCTGATGTCCGTATTGGATTCATCAAGCGTAAGCGTTCGCTCGACCCAGGCAATCTGCTCATCATCAAACTGGTCCTTCGAAGCATTGTCCAGCGAAACAAAATCGACCCCGCCCTGTATCCAGTGGTAGTAGGTATGCAGTTGGTGATCGCGACGATCGTCCTTGAGTCGCTGGGTGCGAAGAACTGGAGAGTCGAGCCAATCTGCAAATTGCTGAATGTAGTCGGCCCGAGTCTTCGGCGGCACGAGTTCGTGGTTTCCAATGGCGAGAAACACCGGAGTATCGCCAAAAGGCTCGATCTGTTGCGCAATGAAATCACGCCACTCTAAACTCTGGTATTCAGCGATTGCCAGATGCTTGCTACGATATTCGGGTGCGGCGAGTATGTCCTCGTCAAAATCGTAGGTAGCGCGAAAATCACCCAGGTGCCAGTAAAATTTTGCCTGATCGTTTCGCGCTCCCTGGGCGATCCCTGCCATGATAATGTCACCACAGTTTCTGGAGTCTCCGAGACAGCGAAGGACCAAGTGCGATCTGATTGCGCGGACAGATCTAAACTGGAGGCGACTAGAGTGCAGAGGAACACACTAGACCATAATAATCGGCGCAAACCCATAGCAACTCCTTCCCGAGTCTTGGCCAGGACATGACTGTAAGGCAGTTGCGATTCTCTCAACAACGTGCCAATCACTGCAACTGAATGGGTGTGGATACCAGTCGCTAGGGAGGCGTAAATGATTGTTGGAATCAAGCGTCTTTCGACTGCGTTGCTATTGCTTATCTGTTGGATCGTAGCGTTTTTCGCCGGGAATCCCCGTGGGTGCTCCTGATCTCGCGTCGCCCGTCGTCACACGTCTGCTTTGTCCCTTCGTTGCGTAGCGCAACCGTCGCGCCGGCGCGCCGGCAACAACGCTGCCAGTTCTGGTAAGAAAAGTCCCTTGATCTGCTCCGGCCTCGGGAGGTCTGTTGCACAAGAAAAAACAATATGTAGTCTCTGGTAGCATTTGAGGTTCAGGATCAAACAAAAACGTGAAAATGGACTGTGAACCCTGCCCTATCAAACACGAGCTAATCAAGCTGCTTCTGGCGAGACGATTCGTTATGTCGTTGGTGTTCAGTCTGCTCCTCGTTCCGAGCACCCAAGTTGTGGGGCAAGAACTGGAAGTGTTGTCGCTTGAGTCCCACATTCCCCTTCCAACCGTTAAGGGACGCGTTGATCACCTTAGCGTCGATGTAAGAGGGCAACGACTCTTCATCGCCGCTGTTGAAAACCACACGCTCGAAGTCATCGACCTCAAGTCAGGGGAGCGGGTTCACACTATAGGCGATTTGTCCGAGCCGCAAGGGGTATTTTACGATGCCTCCACAGATCGTTTGTTTGTCGCCTGCGCTCTTGACGGCGTCACGAAGATCTTTGATGGCACCACATTTCAAGTTCTTGCAACGGTAAAATTCCCGGACGATGCGGACAACATTCGGTATGACGGGCGCAACAAAGGTGTGATTGTCGGATACGCGGGAGCAAAGCAGTTACGGAAGCGCGCGGAAGGCGCCGGAGGGCTTGGATTCATCGAATCCAACGGCAAGAAGACCGGGGACATCGTCATCGATGCGCACCCCGAGTCGTTTCAGCTTGAGAAAACTGGATATCGTCTCTTCGTGAATGTTCCAGAGAAGAAGGAGATTGAGGTTATTGACGCAGTCAAGCGTTCTGTCCTAGCTCGCTGGCCGATTACTTCCGGAGAAAACAATTTCCCGATGGCACTCGATGAAGCTCATCATCGGCTATTTGTTGGGTGCTGGAAGCCCCCACAACTGCTAATCTTTGATACCGAGACTGGTAAGCAAGTCGCAGCCGGCGAAATTGCCGGAAGCACTGACGACCTCTTCTATGACTCGTCCCGGGGCCGCATATATGTGCTCACAAGCAAGGGATTCCTCGAAGTCTTTCAGCAGAAAGATCCCGATCACTACAACCGGATCGCACGTTACCCGACTCCACCCCGGTCCCAAACCGGCCTTTTTGTTCAGGACTGGCGGAAACTCTTCGTTGCCGTGCCCGCTCAAGGTGAGCACAGTGCTGAAATACGCGTGTATCTGACGCACTAAGATCTCCCCCCACGGAGAGTGACCGGAAATGAAAGTCCTTAGAGTGTTCCTGACGGTACTTCTCATCCTCTCATCCTCGTAATTATCGGGGCCGGTTAGGCGGCGATTTTGACTCGCAGAGGGTTTCCGGATGAAATCGGCCTGATGTTCTTCCATTACGACCCTTCGTGTCCCGTCAGGTAACGCCCGCTGCCCCTGGTTCCGGCAAGCTCATAAACTGCGACAACGCTTTCAGACGCCTCGCTAGATTCGCTCTTGAAGTTTGAGATTTACAGCAATAGTTTTTCCTTCCCGTTCGATCGTCAGGCGAATCGCTCGGCCCGACTGTTGAAACATCTTCCTAATTTTGTCCAGGTCGAATTCGCTGGCGGCATGCCCGTCGATTGCGCTAATAACATCGCCCTTCTGCAGTCCGGCAGTCGCTCCAGCGGAATCGGGCTCAACGTTGTCGATTTCGACTGGCCCAGAGGCTGCACTCTTAACCCGCAAGGAGAGGCCGCTTGCATCGGCCCGAAAAGGATCCGCGAAATATCCAACCGGCTTAAATAGGATTCGCTGATTCTGATAATCGAAAGCGATGGTGAAGCGGCTGAGAATTTCACCACCGATCAAAGCGTCAATGTCGGGGCTGGCGAGAAGGCCTCTTGCATCTCGCCACATAATCGTGACTGGTCGGCGGAGCACGTAGGGTCCGAACTGCAACCAGCCGATGCGTCCAGCCAGTTCTTTAGATTCGCCTCCGAAATGGAGGGCGGGCACAGCAATCGTGTCACCGACTGATTCGAGCACGCGATTCGCGCCCACGAAAGATGCGGCCAAGATAAGACTGCCCGCACCCGAATCGATCAAACATTTGACTTCAATGGGCGCCCGTCCTGGAAGCAGGATTCTTGCAGCTAGTTGCGGAACGTTGCGGAAAAAAGCGATAGGGAGCACGGCGCTGCCTTGATCGGGAACAAACGTTGCTGGATCAAAAAATGTGACCTGCTGATGCTCGTAATCGACCTGCACAACGAAATGACTGATGACGTCATATCCTAGCAGTCCATCGACGGATCGGCCGAGGGCTTGTTGCACGAATGAAAGATCCACAACCGCCACGCTGCTGGTGGGGACTTCCACGCCCGGAAGCTCCAGAAGAACGTTCTTTGCCATCCCAAGCCCGGTCGAACCGACCACCCCTTCGGTTCCGATCTCCCATTGAAAAGCAAGCCCGGCCTTTTCTGCCAAGGGCTTGCTGATGACAGTTGCATTGGCTCCGGTGTCGAGGAGAAACCAAGTTCTTTCCCCGCCGTTTACCTGAACAGGAACAAAAATGTGTTCGGCGTAGACCTGGACCGGCACCGTGGCCTCGTGGGCGCCCGCCGCAAAATGAATGGGTGCTGCCGTCTGCTCTGGTTTTTCCGCTTCGTATGCCGTGTCCGCAAACAGACTCACAATCCCCAAGATGAGAACAAATTTGACCGTGTTTGAAGAGGTCAGAAATTGATCTTGCGGCATAGATCACGCGTAATCAAAGAGAGTCATAAAACCAAAATCCATGTGCAACTGCTGGTGGCAGTGGAATAGCGTCAGTCCTGGGTTGTCGGCAATGAAATCGATTTCGGCCTCCTGGTAGCCGCCTACCATGACCACATCTTTCAGGATCCCGGATGTGCTCTTTCCCGCCAGCCTCGTAAGTTCAAAGCTGTGCCTATGAAGATGGATGGGGTGTATGTCATCGCTAGCGTTACGCATACGAATTCGGTAGCGTTTTCCTTGGTTCAAGTGAAACGAGGCTGGGATTGGCTCGCCGCTCATCGGGTAAGCCATCCCATTGATCGTCCATCGGTTGAAGCCCTCTTCTGCGGCGTTATCCTTCGCAAAAACCATGTCGAAGGTCTCGTCCGGCGATTCAGCAGTGCTAGCCGGCTTGCCGAAGAGTCCGTATTTCCAGCGAGAGGGCGGCGGTGCAATCCATTGTCCCTTGCCCTTGGCACCCGCGTATTCGACGATGATTCCCATGCCGTGGTGTCGGTCGTCATCCGCAGTGTCCCCCATAATCCAAACGCCTGGGTGGTTCATCTGCACGATCGCGGAGACTCGCTCCGCAGTGCCTAACCAGAGCACGGGAACGTTAGCTGGATTGGGTACAGAGTTTCCGTCCAGTGCCACGACCTGAAAGGAATGTCCAGGCAGGGCAAGGCTGCGAATTTCGGTCGCGCTTCCATTCAAGACGTGGAACAGAACTCGTTCGCCTTGCTTCACGCGTATAGGCTCCCCGTTGCGCAGCATTCGTCCATTGATCGTGAAAGAACCGTAGCCGACCTCGTATCCGTGCGGCATACCCTTGGCAAGGGAGGCCTTCATGGCTGACTCGCCTTGCTCTTCGAGCGCTTTGACCGTGGTTGCCGGGCTTAGGAAATCCTGGGCCATGTCTCCACCCCGGCTGAAAGTCGGCTCAAACTCCTTCATCACGAGGAACACTTCCCGGTCATAGTTGCCTGGATCATGCTTCGGCTCGATGTACACCGGACCAACCTCGCCGCCGTACTGTCCCGCGGCGAGATCCGCCCCAGTTCGATTGTGCGTGTGATAGAAACGAAATCCTGCGGGTCGCGGAGTGAATACGATCCTGCGTTTACCGTGGGCATGAATAAACGGTGTGCCCTCTTCCGCGGCTCCATCCACGTCGACTGGCACCATCTGACCGTGCCAATGCAGTTGTTCCCGCACATTCGTGTCGTTGTACACGTCCACCGTTACCTGCTGACCTTCCTTAAAGCGAAGCAGTGGTCCTGGGAATTGCCCGTTGTACGTAGTGGCCGAGATAATGCGGTTGGGCGCGATCTCGATAGGAGATGTTTTGATGTGCAGCGTGTAGTCTGCGGAACCGACCTCGGAACCAGCAGATGACTCGCTGCTCTGTGGCGATATGCCGGATTCGGCAACGACATTGCCGGACGAAAGCAAGACCGCTCCGGCCGTCAGGCCTGCCGCTTTTAGAAACTTGCGTCTGGATTCAGACAATTCCTCCATCGAACCTCCTTCAGAATCCCGGTCCTAAGTGATTCCCCTTCCCGCGACGGCGCCGACAATCGCGCCGACCAGAATGAGCCAAGTCGAGTTTATTTTGAACCGAATAAGGGCGAGAGCGCTCAGCACAGCTAGAGCGATTGTGGTCACGTCCACCAGAGCGGCCCGACCCAACTGCCAGGTGACCACAACCATCAGCGCTAAAGCCCCGAGATTAACGCCGTCAAGGAACGCACCAAAATTGGACGACTTCCGGAGACGCGGAACCAGTGGACCAACAATTGCGATAAGAATGAATGATGGTAGAAAGATCCCGACCGTTGCCACGATGGCACCTGGAATGCGCCCCAGCAGGTAACCGATGAAGGTTGCAGTAGTGAACACTGGTCCGGGCGTCACTTGGCCCACTGCGATTGCGTCCAGCAGTTGCTTGTCGCTTAGCCACCTCAGCCGAACCACCAGATCCGTTCGAAGAAAGGCTAAGAGAACATAACCGCTTCCAAAAAGTACTGCTCCAACTTTGAAGAAGAAAGTAAACAAAGACGCGAGGCTGAAGGGAACCGATGTGCCTACAACCCCGACCAGATTACTTGTTGTGGTTGTAGGGAGAACTAGAGCCAAAGCTTTCGGCGGAATGGCTCTCCAGCCCGACGCTGCTTGATTGGCAGCCATCGTTACCAGTCCCGCACCAAAGAGAACAATCAGAATGTTGAGGCCGAGCGCATTCGCCATGACTGCCAATGCGCCGACAACGGCCAACAATCTGCTCTTGACCGCGGTGCGAGAAAGACTCCAGATCGCCTGGAGCACAACTGCAATCATCACTGCCTTAATTCCATACAAGACCCCGGCAATCTGCGGCAGCATGCCGTAGCGTACATAGATCCATGCGAGCGCGAGAGTCAGGAGCGCAGCTGGCAAGATGAAACAAATTCCGCCGATGAGCAGCCCTCGCCAACCTGCTACCCGATAACCGATTTGGATCGCCATCTCGGTGGAGTTGGGGCCGGGAATCAAGTTGACGACGCCGAGAAGGTCCAGGAACTCCTCGTGTGTCAGCCAATGGCGACGTTGAACAACCTCGTCCTCCATCAGGGCGATATGGGCCGCCGGCCCCCCGAATGCTGTGGTTCCGAGGCGCAGGTATAGGAGTGCCAGCTCTCGCAGAGGCTTCGCTTCCAATTTACGGGGCAGCTCAGTCATCGGTTCAGGCGTGCTTGGCACGCTTTGCATCAAGAGACCAACTACCACCACCTACTGCTATGAGAAAAACTAAGCAGCAGAACATGGCGAAATCCGTGCGCGCGTCACTGACCATGTACCAGAAACCCTGATTGGCCCGGAACAACTCCGGAATCTTTGTAGTCGCAATTGCGGTCGTGATCACGATGAGCAGCGGAATGGACACGATTCTCGTCCACAGCCCCACTAGTAGCAGAAGGCCACCCAGAATCTCGAAGGTACCGACAAAATGAGCGGTGAAGTACGGATGTGGGAACCCGATTCTCGTGAAGCGAACCACTCCCATGTTGGGGTCGATGTACTTGAGAATGCCCTGTGTAAAAAAGATCAGCCCCACCGCAACACGAACCAGCAGTACGCTGCGTGGGCTTTTCGTGGGTCTGAGGAGGAACTGAAGGATTGTGTTCATCAGTGTGTGACCTCAATGCAGCTTCACAGTTTGTTTCATTGCTCGATTCATTTGGGCGTTGCCGCTGACTCTGCTGGCTTGGCCTTGTGATGTAGAAGTCGTCGGGCAAGTTCAATCATCTTAACGACTATCGTTGTCGAATAACGATATAAAAAGACATTGTACCAACAGTAATGCGAGCGGTGCGCTGGGGTGCATACCAAGGTCTCGCAAGGACTAAAATTACCTCCCCGTCGGGCCGCGGGGAAACGCTCGATCCGTCTTTGAGGCTTCTATCACTTGCGATGGGGGCGAGTCGATTTTCCAGAGTGGAGGTGTTGCCGTTCGAAGAGTTCCCCGAAGAGTTCCCGCACTTTTTCCTTGGCTATCACCAGCGCCTTTCGTCCGGTCGGCGTTGCCCTGTAAACCTTCCGGTAGCGTCTGCCGTCCAGTTGTTCCCGTGATACCAACAGTCCGCGATTCTCCAGAGAGTGGAGCAGCGGGTACATGGTGCCGGGACTGAGTTTATAGCCGTGCCGTCCGAGCTCCTCGATCATCCCGAGGCCAAAAATGTCGCCCTCACATGCGTGATGGAGAATGTGCAGCCGGATGAGCCCGGAGTAGAGGTTTTGATGATTTGTTTCTCTGTTCTCAATCACAAGAATTATCTTATATCCTGAGAGCCAGTCCGGGCCCGCTTATCATTGACCGAGGAACAAGCAACAGCTGATGGACGAGGCAGAAGAAAGAAAATCTCCCGCCGGGCTGTCCTTGCTGCCTATGCCAACTGCAACGAATGTATCCAGAAGGAGGCGGACGCTTGGGCGGGGGTCGCGTGGATCTCGCACTCCGATGCGGAGGCCATCTGCGAATATCCCCGCGCCGGCCTCAGGTCCCAAGACCCTCCAGCCAGCCTCCTTCAGCACGGACGCGAAATCCCGGGCGCAGGCCGCTTCTCTAATATGAACTCCTGAATACGAAATGATATATGCGCAACATGACCGTCTCCTTTCCGGAAGATGACGGTTCGTTCATCTACGAACAGATCCCGAGCTGGGAGCCAGTCTGGCCGGGGCCCGCTTATTATTGAGCGAGCAACACGCAACAGCTGATGGGCGAGGAGGAAGAAAGAAAATCTCCCGCTGGCGCTGTCCTTGCACCTATGCCAACTGCAACGAATGTATCCAGAAGGAGGCGGGCGCTTGGGCAGGGGTCGCGTGGATCTCGCACTCCGATGTGGAGGCCCTCCGCGAATATCCTCTCGCAGGCCTCGGGACCTGAGACCCTCCAGCCAGCCTCCTTCAGCACAGATGCGACTTCCTGGGCATAGGCCACGTCTTCAATCCGATTTCGTGAATAGAAAATGATTGCCCAGTATTTCCTTGTTCTGACGCAGCCGCTTCAAGATCCCAGCACGCTGTACCTTCTTGAGAGAGACCATACACGAGCCCCTTGAGCGAGACGTTGGTCGTTCTGTGCTCCCGTAGCCACCGCGGTATGGGCACGAGCTGTGGTTCGCATCCTGCAACGACCGGTATAACCCTTACGGGCTACTAATTAGCTGCTCCATGTGTTCGTCACCACGACCGCCCAACGTAGACGTTGAAGGTTCGCAGGTCTCCATTCAAGTTCGGATTCCAGTAGTCGCGATAGCTGCCGTAGTAGAAAAGCAACCCTCCTTCAAATTTACGCGGGAAGATGTAGTACGCCTTCGATTGTCCAATCCATTGTGGAACGATAACCTGTGAGATTTGAGTTGCGCTGAAGTTGAGGTTTCCTAGCGCAGCGGCAAACATATTTGGACTAAAGCAAGGCGGTGACGCACCCGTGTCGCAATTACCCTGCGAAATCAAATACTGATTGCCGAGCTGAGCCGCATCGTTTGGATTCAGATCGGGCCGGAAGCCGCTACGCGCGGAGTTATACGTGAGCCTGAAATTCAGTCCGAAACGCTGCCTGAACGTGTAGTTCGATTCGCCCCAATAGGCCTGCGTGATCTGCTTGTAGGGCATGGCCGGCTCATCCACGACGTACCCTACGCTGCTATCGTTTTGAAAGGCCATGTAGGACGTCAGATTGTTCTGCTGATAGGAGTACCCCAAGCCTAAATTCCAGGCTGGCGAAGCGCGCATCGTGGCGCTGGCGGTGTTGATATAGAAACGATTGCGCCGCTCAAAGTCGGCCGGCAGACCAGCGATGTCCGTGCCGAATCCGGGCCCCAACGCAGAGCCGGGAGTATTCGGGAGCGCACGCGCCGGAAAGTCGTTTTGCACGATGATGCTCGTGTCGTTCGCAAACGTCACCCATGCCGCGGGCGTAAGCGTGAAATTATTGAAAATCCTGTTATTGCTCTGCGGCACGATTAGAAATCCAGGATCGTGCGTTCCGGTCCACTCGTATCCCGCACGCTCGCTCCAAAGACCGCGATCGTGATAACGCAAACCTAGCCCTGCAGTGTTGCTGAAAGAAGACGGCACGACCGTCTGTAAGTCTGTATTGTCCGCGGAGTAGATTTGCGGCCAGAGAGAAGAATTGGAACGCGTGATTCCGTTACGCTGGTAATGAACGTCCACATCGAAATCATGCGGAAGTTCGTACTCCAACCGCACACCCTCCCAATGATTGTGATAGGAAACATCGCCGTACATGCTGTAGTAGGGCGTGAAATCGTTGATTAGAGTCTGCTGATGGTAGTCAGCCGTCACCCGCAGATGGCTAATTGGAAGCCAGTTCAGTGTCTCATCCGAGCCGAACACGTTTTGCGGATAATTAGTAAAGACGTCGAGTAAGCGCGAGTAGCTTACGTTTCCGCTGAAGCTGAGTGTAGGGGAAGCCATCCAATTCAGGTTTAGGCTGTCCGTCGACGACTGGCTTGGTGAGGGAATATCAATCGGGTAATTTCCTGCTGGGATATCTTTGGGATATGGTCCGAAAGGAGGCGGATTATTGATCGAGATCCCCTCATTCTCCGGAGTGAATGGCCCAGTAAAAGTCGCGGTATTAGAGATAAGCCGGTCATTGAAGCTGCTGTACTTGTGTTCATAGGTAAGCCGCACAGGACCCAGGTCGACGTGCGCCCCGCCGCCAATATTTCGCGTCGTGTAGTTGACAGACTGAAACTGGGATTGGTAGTGGCATTGTAAGCCGCAGGTCGTGTTCACGCCTCCCACGTAGACGGCAGGAGTGGTGTTCTCATCAAGATACGCGAGCTGGTTCACGCCGGCCCTCGCCTGCCAGTCCCCGTTTACGAACAGTTGAATGGGTAGCTTTGGCAACTTGACTTGAGCATTGGCTTTGCCGAGCCTTCTCACAACTGCAAATGGAGTATGAGAAGGGATGAGGTCGGTGGTGCTGTCCGGAGGTGTCGTGCTGCCAGGGGGCACGTCCAAGACAGGAAAAGCATAAAAAGGATAATGGTCCTGCTGCTGGACGAAACTCCGCATGTCAAATCCAACCCGCGCCCATTTCCCAGCGGTGAGCTGTGAGGCAGCTTGATAATCTTGACTACTCAGCACATTGCCTCGGGAGACGACGGTCAAGTGATTCAGTTCTGAAACATACGACGTTGCGACATCAGCTCCCGCCGATTGTTGTAGCGTGTCGTATTCGCCTACGCGACCGCCAAAGCCAGTTTGGTCAACGAAGCGGTACTCGCCTGGAACGATGGAGTACGCCGCATCGGTATTTTCAGTGCCTACTTCGGTGGGATCGGTTCCGCCCCCGGACAGGTTCGCACCCGACATCGGAGTCAGCCGAGACAGCATTCCTAGCCCACCTCCAGCAGCGCCAATTGCCAACGTTGGCGCATGAGACGGAAGCAGCCGGAGCGCAGGAGAAGTCGCAGCCTGTGAATGCGGAGATGCCAGCGCTGCTCCGGAGCGTGCCGCCGCAACCAGTTGCGGATCGGAAGGCCCCTTGTCTATGAATCTGCTACCGCCGCTGGGAGTGGGTGTATCAGTACCGTGGATCGATCCATGACAGTTGGTACAGCGATCGGCCAGAGGCAAACCAGCCCCATTGTGGTGCCCAGCATGACACTGCATGCACAAGGCAGGTTCGCTCACGGTCAAAAGATTGGTGTTCGGTGAGCCATGTGCAGTGTGGCAGGTCATGCAATTTTCCGTTACCGGGGGATGCTGGTAGGCAAACGGGCCTCGATATTGTGCGTGGCAACTCAAGCACAACTGGTTGGTATTCGCAGTGCGCAGATTGTTGCCCGCCGCTCCTCCGTGCGGATCGTGGCAATCCGCACAACTCATCTTTCCTTCTCGTAGCGGATGGTGGTACGGCAAACTCATCTGCCCACGCTGGGTCTCATGACATTTCAGGCAAGCATCGTTCGCCTGCCACCGGGGCTGCATTATTGCCTTGGTTTCCGGAACTAGGTTCTCCACGGCGGTTACATGTGCCGGTGTCATCGCATCAAGGCTGGCTTCCGTTTTAGATCCTGCTTTGGTATAGGTGTGAGTCTGATGGCAGTCAATGCAGCGGACCCTATTCGAAGCGTGAGGACCTGCCATCCAGTTACGGATTTTTGCATCCTGGGCATGACAACTCAGACAGACGCCGTTCGCGTCGGTGGCAGAACGCTTTCGAAAGGAGATGATCTTTGAGATGTCTCCGCCGCCCTGCACGTGCAGGCTGCCTGGACCATGACACGCTTCGCAATCAAGACCCTGCTGGGCATGGAAGGCATGCCGGAAATCCCTGGCGAGATCAGCATGGCATGTTGTGCAAGTTTCAGTACCAACCGGGGTGGCGCCTGGAATTTGCACATACTTCGCGAACGATGAGATCCCGTAGGCCGACTTTTTCGCTGCTGAGGATGGGAGGCTGAGAAAGATAATTAAGCCAAGAATCACAATGGCTAGGAATGTAGAGTAACGCCGCATCGACTTGTCCTCGTTTCTGACTACACGTGCAGCACCAACACACGCCGCCTAGCTAGCTAACAAGCAGGTCTTCCGATTTCTTTGAAACGGACCTCTGCCTGGGTGGGAGAGGCTTCCGGCTTGCTGGCAATGCTTCGCTGAACGCGATAAAGGGTTCGTAGGCACGCAGAAAACAATCGGCAGCGAAGCGACCTGGGACATAGGCTCCTCCGGCCCGTGTGGTCAGAGTATTAACCGCTCAGGTTACTCATGCCCGGTGGCGTGCTCAGTAACTGCGATCACACGGCTATGTGACCGAACTCGATGTCGAAAATCGATATACGACCCACGGCCTTTTGCCATGCTCCACAAATGAGGAGTCTCAGTTTTCCAAGCAAATGAATTCTTTAGGATGGTAGGACGGGGAAGCACCAGTGGTGGGTACGCAGGTGCGAACAGTCACCGACTGCCCTCGAACAGCATGTAGAAAGTCTCGTCGGCGTGTAATTCCGCAAGGAGGCCCAAATGCAGTCGTTTCTTCCGGCCCGCCGGCTGACGGCTGTACCCGCTCAGGGTCTCTGCGCTTCGCGCTTCAGCGCGCGCTCCAGCGTTTGGTCGAGAGCGGATTTGGCCTTCTCGTATTCCGTTTGCGAGATTTGTCCTAGCCTGCGTTCGACTTCGAGTTGGAAGAGTTCTTCTTTGAGTCCCTGGAGCATGGAAGTGCGCCCACCAGCCGTGGTCGGCTGGGCAGCGTGCGCCGCCGGAATTTTGTCCGGCTCGCAGTCTTCTCGCTGCCGGGCCGAACGCGCGGAAAAGCCAGACTTTCGGCGTGTTCGTGTGCGCGCCGCGGACTGTTGCCGAAAGGCTATGTAGACGCCGCCGACGATGAAAGCCGCAGCGATGCCTCCGAGGATCTGCCAGCGGTATTGCTGCAGAGGATCGGGAGCGTCGATGGGCGGGCCGAGTCCGCCGCCGGGCCGATTATTCGCTTGGGCGCTGCTGCTTGAACCGGACGCGACGCCAGCCGGGCCTGGGCCGCTTTCCTGAGGAACTTCGAGCGTACCTTCACCGGAAACCTTGAAGGCAAGATTCTGGCCGGGCCTGGTGTTGGAAGCCACCTGTACGCTCGCGGCGGGCTCGTTCGGGTAGTCAATTAACTTGAAACCGGCCGTAGTGGTGGCGGCTGCGAACTGCATCGCCTTGGGGATCATGACCACGAAGTGTTCCACCGGATACAACGATTTAGGATCAAGATTGGCGCTGCCGGTGTAGGGGAGCTGGTAAACCACCTCGAACCGGGTTGACCCCGGTCGCAGGGGAAAGACGAACGAATAGCGGTTCTTCTCGCCCTCGGGCACAGGCGCGGATTTCAGCGGGTTGCCGTTTTCTGTCTCGGCTGAACCTGAATCCGGAATGATCTGCGCCCCATCAGGAACGTAAAACTCAAAGTTCCGCTCATTCATCTGGGTGCGCGGCGGCTTGGACCTATTCTCTACGCCAAACTCACGGATCACCTGGATCTGTCCCTGTTCTGCCTGCACCCGCATGATGTCGGCGACCACGCCGATGCCATCTATCTTTTTCCCGACGTCATAGACTTCGAGTTCCACGGATGTGGTTCCGGGAGGCGCCATGCGGTGGTAGGTAACATCCTGATGGATGGCGCGGATCAGGTGTGGGGACTGCGCGTCGTCGAGCTTGAAGCTGAACTGGCCCTTGGCGTCAGTTTTCGTCCGGCCAGCTTCTTCCATACCCTGGCCCAGCTTGAGCAGGACGACCTCATCTCCGGCAGCGGGCTTGTCGGTGGTGGAGTTCTTGACAGTGCCGGTGAGAGTCTGAGCCGCGGCGAGGCTGCTGAGTAGAAGGACGGCCAGTGCGAGAGGGAGGCTCACACAGTGCTCGATGACATGCGATGAGGATCTCACAATCTGGTCAGTAATTCGGTGGTGCTGCAACAGCTTTCCTAGTCCTCTATTTCGCCTTAAAGGTGAAATCGGCACTTGCCGCTGCGCCGGCGGCTACCGTCACTTTTTGCGTTTGGGTGTTGTAGGTTTCCTGCCACGCCGTCACCGTATAGTTTCCGGGCGGCACGTTCTTAATCGTGTAGGAACCGTTACTATCGGTGGTTGCGTAAGGCCCTTTGACCACGACGAACCACCCGTGCATCCAGGGATGGATGTTGCACTGTACCGGAATAATTTCCGGAGCTTTCCAACTCTTCTCGACCGGCGGCGCCCCCGGCGGCTGAGACTGATTCCACCCGACATTGACCATCGGGTTGGGCAGCGGGTGAATGTTGTGGGCCGTCTGATCGCTGGTTACCACCTTGAATTTTTGGTTGGTCTCCAACGCCAACACGTGTGGTGTATACATACAGTTCTTTTGATCGAATACCGGCACCTCGGTTGGCACATCGGTCAGCGCACTGCCAGTCAAGCCGTCGGAGATAAAGAGAACAACATTCTCCAGTCCTCCGTTGGCACCAACCTCGACTGTTTGGAGGTAGGCTGGATCGTTCGCGTGTGCTTTGACGCAGTAGGGATCCTTCGACATGTCGATGCCCTTCATGTGAGGAGCCGCGCCATCGAGTTTGACCGTCCCGGTAATCGTGCCTTCACCAGCAGCGTTGACCTTCTGGCCCAAAATCAACGCCCCACAGCAGACCAATACAAGCGATAGTACGGCTGCGAAATTGTATCGATTGCTCATAAAAACTCCTCTCCACGAAGGTGAAGCGTGCGTTTGCGATGCTGTTCTTACTTTTGGTTCAAAAACGGCACTGATCATACACCTAGAACCACACAAGATATCGATTGTCGATATCGAATCTAGTAAAAATTTGTAAAAGACTATTGACAAGCGGTCTCTGGAATTGTTTTACTGTCGTGGTTAAGCCATCATACCGACCTCTTGAAGCAAAAGTATTAAATACCCGTTGTCGTTTGGTTCGGTCTCCTAAATAGCTTCTCGATCAAAAGTGGAGAGTTCGCGGTGTACTTTTGCACGGAGGTGCCCATGCAGTCACTTCTCCTGGCGCGACGGTTGGCGCCGCGTATTTCGCAAACAGCAGCCCTGTTATTCCTCGTCCTGCTCACCGTGATTCTCACTCCGCGGCCGGCCAGCGCCAATCCGGCCTTCGCCCGCAAGTACGGCATGCCGTGCTCGGGTTGTCACGTGGCATGGCCTCTGCTCAACAATTTCGGGCAAGTCTTCCGCGATAATGGCTACCAGATGATGAACGACCGCGACTCGCCCATCTGGCGAGACAACTCTTATTGGCCGATCGCCATGTATGGCATTCCAGAGTGGCATCGCGAGAAAGCGACCAATCAGCCGGAGGATTCGATTCCCGGCTGTACTGCGGGTAGTCCGGGCTGTACAACGGTTGGCAGGACGGTAGCTCCGTCTGGGTTCGACTTTTCCGGCATTGCCTGGTGGATGTCCGGAACGCTATATAAGAACATCTCGTTCCTGGTTCTCCCAGTCACGAGTCCAACAGCCGCCTTCACCTTTGAGAGTGCATGGGCTCGATTCGACAACATCGGAGGGTCCTCATGGTTCAACGTCAAGATGGGGAGATATGAGCTCGATCTTCCGGTTTCCGAGAAACGCTCGCTGAACTTTTCCCCCAATGGCGGTATTTATCTGAACTATCACTTTCTGCCGTATGGCAGTAACACCGTCATGCTGGCGAACCTCCAGGGACTGAACGCAAACCAATTCGGGGTCGAGATATTGGGCCACAGTGCTAATAGCTACACCCGTTACACTCTCAACGTTGATAGTAGCAATGCTGGACAGGAAAATCTCGTGGAAGGCAAGACCTATGACTTCTACGGTGATTTCCAGCAGGCATGGAATGTCCCGCACGACCTTGGATACATGAAAGCCGGTGCCATGGTCTATGTCGGCAGGTGGCCCACGTTTTTCCAAACTTTGAATGGAAATCCTATAGCAGGCACCGGAACCGGCAACAAGGGTTATACATTTAGCGGCGCATCCCTGCTTTGGTTCACTCCCAAGTGGGTCTGGGACAATGTTTTCGTACACGGCAACGAAAACGCCTATCTCGCTAACAACTTACCATCCAATGGTCCGTTGCCAGCTGGCGCCAAGAATGCGTCCTGGAACGGAGGCTTCTCTGAAGCAGATTTTTTGTACACACCTCAGCTAGCCTTCATCGCACGGTACGAGGGCGTTCGCATGGCGCAGCAGGGCATACCCTTGGGAACCGTTGTTAACGGGACCACCATAACCGGCGATACGGGCAACCTTGATGCCCTTACGTTCGGCGTGCGCTGGTATCCCTTCATGATCACCCGAGTCGGTTTCGCGGTTAACCCGGAGTATTCGGTGGTCAGGGCGCGAGGGGCGACGTACAACGGAGGGATTTGGGGTCCAACTTTTAACAATCTGGACTCCAATTCAAGCAGCCTTTACTTGGGACTCAACTTTGAGTACTAGAACGGAGTGGCTAATGGTCAGCTCAGAGAAGGTAGTGCGAACCTGGATGTTGTGGGCCTTCTGTATAGCCCTCGCAGTTCCCCAGATCATCGTGGCACAGGACGCCGAATCTCACGTCCATGGCTTGACAGGCCGAGCCCGCGTCGGCAAGGACCTCTTTAACCGCTACTGCTTCGGTTGTCACGGTCGACAAGGGGACGGAAACGGGATGGAGTCGATATGGATCGAACCTTTCTCACATACCGGCCAAGGCTCCTCAGTCGTTAGGGATAAGCCCAGGGATTTTAGGCCTGCAATATTTAAGTGCCGGTCAACCCCTACCGGCACATTGCCAACCGACGAGGATATTTTCAACGCGATAACACGCGGATTCTATACGACCTTCATGCCAGCATGGAGGCCTCTACCCGAAAACCAGCGGGCCGATCTGGTGGCATTCATCAAGACAATCTCACCGCGGTGGAAGACCGAGAAACCTGGTACGCCAATCACGATCCCACCGGAATCTCCGGCTACAATCGAGAGCATTCTGCGAGGAAGGGAAACCTTCAACCGAGTGCAGTGCTGGAAATGTCACGGTACGGAAGGGCGAGGTGATGGACCTTCCGCCCCGACGCTGGATGACGACTTTGGCTATCCGATCCGTCCGTACAATTTTGCGGAGGGCGAGCGATTCAAGTGCGGAGAGACGAACGAGGATCTTTACCGAATTTTCATGACGGGACTTGACGGAACGCCTATGCCCTCGTTTGCGGACAACCTACAACCAGCCGATGCCTGGGATTTGGTCCACTTCCTTCGGACTTTACAGTTAGAGAAAAAGACACCTGAGTTGGCCATCTTCAAGCAGTGGGAGGCTGCGCATCCGGGGCAACTCAAGCCGATCGGCCAATAACCTTGAGGCTGGTCAGGTAGGGTTTCGGAGGTAGGAAGTAATTCTTAGGAATCGACTGTCTTGCTCATGGGCTCGGGTGTTCTTTATCTGCGATTGCTCTGTTGCTTCCTCGTCGTGCTGGCGCTTGCCTTGGTATTCTCCACGGCCGCTGCCGCGCAAGGGATTGAGGATACATTTCATAATCCGCGCAGGAAAGCCCCGATCGGCTTCTCCGTCGACATGGAGTATTCCGCGGACATGGTTCTTACCGTGGTTAAGAACGTAGCGAGCGCCAGCGCCATTCACGGAACCAGGATTTATCGGAAAGACAAAGAGGATCAAATCACCGGGGCGGAGTTCGCTACTAGCTCCAACGTCTTCACCGATCGACCTTCCGGCCAAGTGTTTTACAAAATCAAAAAGAACGTCGTTGCGCCGGAGCATTTTCCCGGCAGCAACGGCGAAGGGACGGTGACTGTTCGTTACGTTGTCCAAGCCAAAGAGGGGCAGCTGGTTCACCTTCAAATCGATGCGGTCTACTTCGAAGAGTCGCTCCACGCCCGCTATTTCTCCGACGGGAGCGTCGAGGCTGCGGAATACGAGGACATCCGAACTCAATTAGTCGCTTTCACGACTCCGCCAAGTGTCAGCGCCAAGCTGGTTCAATCGGCGGTCCCGTCGGCGGCGGTCCCGCCAGTGCCGGTCCCAGCGCCCGACACCACCGAGCTGCAAAGCGCACTGGCCAGGGAACAAGCCCTCCTAGCCGAAGCGAAAGCTGAGGAGCAGAAGCTGCAGGAACAACTCAAGCAGCTCCAGTTTAATACGCAGGGACGCGTCGAGTCCGAAGGAGTGCCCCTCAAGTCCTTTCCTTACAATTCAGCCTCGACGATTAGGACCTTGCGGAAGGACGAAAGGGGTACGGTTCTCGCCACTTCGCGATACTGGTACCGCATCAGAACATCAAAAGGCGAGGAAGGCTGGGTTTATTACGTGTTCTTGGAGCCGGCCCGATGAACAGTGTATTTTTTGGCTTTATTCCTTCTGCCCAAGGGACCGGATTCAATCAAGACGGCAGGGCGTTCCCAACTACCGACTGTGTTCGTCGGTTTTCTTTCATACTCCTGTTGGCGATCCTTGTTGGGTTATCCGCGTTTGCGCAACAGACCGCATCCGTGGAGAGGACATATAAGTATCCACGAGCTCAGGTAGAAGGGGCCTTGCGGGATCTGCAGGCCTATGGGACCGCTCCACTGCCTGCGCTTGACGGGTTTGTGGATGGGGACTCCAGCACGTTCGATCTCTACGATAATCCGCAATATGAGTTTCGAGTCAAGGTAGCCGAGCAAGGTTCCGGGCAAACGCTTGTGAGTATTAGCGCGAGAATTACAGCGTGGAATTCTAACGCGGCTCCTTCGCAATCCCGATACGTTCTCCTCCCATCGAATGGACGCCTCGAAAGAGAGATGCTTGATCATTTGGCGGCTTATTTGGGGAAAGCAAGCCCGCGGCCACCTTCCTCGTTTTCTGTCCCGACTGCGCCGGTAAGCGTATCGCCTCCTTCATCTCAGATGTCGAGCACGCCGATCATCCACTCAAATGGAGTGCCAGTGTCAGATTCACCGGCCGTTAAACCAGTTGAATCCGTCTCGTCTTCCCGCGATTTCAAGAATGCGGATTCATCAGCGCCGGATGCTGAGATCGCGAAACTGCAAGCCCAGCGGGGGGTCATCCAACAGGATGGGAAGAAGTTGCAGGAGCAGATTTCACAACTGGAAACCGACCGGAACTCGCGAAAGTATCTCTCCGATCTGGCCGTGGTCAAGACAGAGCACGCTCCTCTCTTCGCAGAACCGAATGAATTATCCAAGCTCCTTTTCCGCGCGAATCAGGAGGATGAGTTTGAAGTGACCGAAGCCAGATCCGGATGGGTTCATGTGCGGCTGGAGAATGCCGGCCAGGGGTGGATAAAAATCTCTGATCTCCAGCTACCGAACGAGCGGAGCGATATTGGCGACTCCGCCGACGTGGCCTTCAGCGAGCCCAGCGAGGAAGTAGCACCGTTTACCGGCAGCTGGGCGCTGCTCAAAGACAAGCCGACCCTTTTCGTTATGGCGCAACCTAAGCACGCGATTCCCAAAGACTCGCTTGGACAGAGTCAAATCGAGTTCGCCAAGCACGCTTTCCTCGATGGATACCGAACTGCTGCCCACTCCGAAGAGAAGATCGTTGGCGTAGCGGTCATGTTCCTAGGGGACAAAGCGGGCGTCGCTGCAGCGACCCTCACAGACATAGACCGGTGGCAAAAGGGCACCCTTTCCGACAAATTGTTTCTTGCACGCTGCTCCCTTTCGCCACCCGATGCCTTCCGGGACGCTGTCAAGCATTGATTTGATCTGCGTCAGATGGAGTGCTTCGCACAGATGCGTCACGACGACGACCAGCAGGCATCCTGCGCCGAGTCGCTCTAGGAGAGAGGGCATGGTCTTGCTTCGGAAGGAAGAATAGCGAGAGAAACCATCAGCACCGTTCTCATCACGTAACGGCTTTCAGGTTCTCTTCAGGCAAGGACAGCTAGTATAGTTTCAGCCACGAGTTCTCGTTGCATCCAAGGGAACGTGAAAGTAGCACCAAACACAAGTGCAGAGAAGGCTTGTTCAATTCGGCACCATGCTAATCCTGACGCTTTGCATTTGGGGACACGTGTCAGAGATTTTCGATCATTGGGATAACACCTTCAAAACGGGCTACGACATTGAATACAGCACGGTGATAGTGGTGCTGATCGCCGGAGCGGTTATCGCGGTTGCGCAGGTCTTTGCTGCTTTGATCCGCATGGTATCCGCGACGCCTTGGCTCTTGCCTTCGTTCGGTTCGTGTCCCCTAACAGCTTGCAGTCTCGCTGCCTTTGTCGCTCACTCCCCACCCGGACCTCTCCGAATCTGATACCGCCCACTCTCAAGCAGGCAAGCACTAGCTAGCAGTTCCTTCAACCTGTTTGCTCGGGGTACCCATGTTTTCATCGAAAAGGGCACGGCGTCTACGGCTGTCGTCCGCCAGCTTTGCCATCTTTTTTATATTTTCTCTGTTATGCGTGGCACAGACGTCCAGAGTGGCGGGAGCAATCCAGGGGACGGTGGTTGACCAGACGGGCGGCGCAATCGCAGGTGCGACGATCACGTTACGGAACCAAGGCACGAATCAGAGGCGCACCATCTCTTCCAACTCAGAGGGTGCGTTCCGTGCTGGCGAAGTTCCGGTGGGACAGTACGAGCTTCGCGTGGAATCGCCCGGCTTCTCCCCTTATGTGAACGGCGCCATTGTGGTCTCTATCGGGCGAGTGGCTCAGCTTACGGTGCGGCTTACTCCCGGCAGAGTTCAGCAACAAATTACGGTTTCGGAACAGCCGCCGCCGATTGACTCCACCCAGACTACCGAAGCTACGACAATCGACCATGAGCGCATCGAGGAATCTCCCGTGGTCAGCCGCAATTACCTCGATTTCGCGTTGATGGCACCGCAATTAACAAGGTCGAACATTCAGGGAGCCACGGGCGGCAAGAACGTCCTTGCCGACAGCGGATTCACCTTTGCGGGGCTGCGCTCCCGCAGCAACAGCCTCTACATCGACGGCGTCGAGAACAACGACGAATTCGCAGGCTCCGCCCGCACGGAACTCTCACCTGAGACGGTGCAGGAGTTTCAGGTCGTCAACAATGGGTTATCGGCAGAATCCGGCGGTGGCGCGAGCGGACCGATCAATGTGATCACCAAGAGCGGCGTCAACACTCTCCACGGTGACGCCTTCGTATTTATCCAAAACGGCGCGATCAACGCCAGAGACCCGCTCACCAATGAGACCGAGGCTCCTTACCTGAATCGGTTTCGAACGGGACTGTCCGCTGGAGGACCGCTTGTCCGCGATCACACGTTCTACTACGTGGCGGCAGAACAGGAGGGGACACACGGAGACGATAGCTCGCTGATCTCGTCCGCAGTTGCCAACGCTGTCACTGGGGTGCTTGGCTCCGGCACGTTTTCGAGGATCGCCACACGCACCATCAATCCTGATCTATTTCGGACGGCACGCGGTGAAACAGAGTTCTCCGGGAGGGTAGATCATCACATCGCGGGCAAGCATTCATTGTTGCTGAAGTACGCCTTGACCAACAATCGGGAAGTGGGCGATGCCTTTAACACCGGAGGTCTGGTCGATCCCAGCGGACGAGGGAGCAGCTTCATCGAAGATCAGGGAGTGACAGGCTCTCTCAGTTCAGTTCTTAGCAGCAACGCCCTCAACAGCGTCCGTTTTCAGGTGAGCACGCGCCGAGCCGTACTGAGGAGTACCGACCAAGGAGGACCGGGCATCAGCATCGCTGGTCTCGTCGATTTCGGTCGCCCCTACGACGGCAATGACACTAGGCGCGAGAACCACTTTGAGTTGAGCGACGTGGCATCTACTGCGAAAGGTCGTCACCTTTTCAGTTTCGGAGGAGACTTGGACTGGATTCGGGAGAAAGTTTCAGCTTACGACGGCTTTGGAGCGATCTATATCTTTCCGACTCTCGATTCGTTTCTGAGCGGGCAACCTGACGAGTACCGACAGGCGTTTGGTAACCCCAACACAAATTTCGCGACGCCGCGGTACTCTGGATTTGTCCAAGATCACTGGACGGTTACGAACGATTTCACGATTGATGCGGGTGTCCGCTACGACTTCGAGCACCTACCAGCGCAGTTCACCGAAGATACGAACGATCTCGCGCCTCGAATCGGACTTGCCTATAGCCCGTCACCAAGTTGGGCGCTGAGGGCAGGGTTCGGCATTTTCTTTGATCGCTATTTGCTGGCGGCGGTGAATCGTGCGCTTGAGACGAACGGGGTGCAAGGCTTCGAACAGGGCGCGTATGGGCAAGCAGCGACACAAATCTTCCAGGCCGAAATGGGCGGAAGCTCGTTGACGCCCATTTCTTCCATTCGTCCGACGATCTATACCGCAGACCCGAAGTTGCAGACCTCGCGCAGTGCAATCGGCAGCATGGGAGTGGAGCGACTGCTCAGCCGAAACCTGACTGCTAGCGCAACCTTCTTGTTTGCACGAGGCGTAAGACTTTCTCGCACTCGCAGCGTGAATCTGCCACCGCCCGTAATACTCACGGAAGAAAACACTGACAGCCTCGGAATTCCCAACCCGTTTCCTCAACAGCTTGGGATGCTGGTGTTTTCTCCAGCACGGCTAGAGCCGCAGTTCGACAACATCTACCAGTGGGAGAATCACGCCAGTTCGGTTTACGACGGCTTGTCGTTGTCCCTGAACCGGAGACTCTCCAATGAAATCGAGTTTTCCGGCAGCTACACTCTATCCAAGGCAATTGACGACGCCTCGGACTTCAACGAGCAGCCGAACAACCCCTACTTGCTTCCGGCTGAGAGGGCGTTATCTGCCAATGACCAGAGGCACAGGTTCGTGTTCAGCGGGACGTTCGATCTGCCTTTCGGGGATGAGGATGATGGCAATAAGCCTACCGGAGTGATTGCCAAGCTGCTCGGCAACATTGAAACCGCTCCGATCCTAACGATTGGAAGCGGCAGACCCATTGATTCTCTGACGGGCTTAGACGCCAACCGCAGCGGTGCCATTCCGTTGTCTTCGCGTCCCCTTGGCTTTGGACGGAACTCGCTGCGGACTGGCACTGATGCGCAACTGGACTTGCGCGTGCTGAAATTCTTCAAAGTCGGCGAGCATGGGAAGCTAGACCTTGTCGTTGAGTCATTCAACCTGCTGAATCACACCAACATCGTCGCGCTGAACCAGTTCTACGGCACAGAGATTTCGCCGCTCCCAACGTTCGCAACCCCGGATAAGGCAGGTATTCCGAGGGAATTGCAATTTTCGATCGACTTCGAATTCTGAGGTGGCAAAACGGCACTCTTTCCGAAGCATTATTTCTCGCGCGCTACTCCCTTTCCTCGCCCGACGCTTTCCGTCAGGCGGCCAAGCATTGATTCAGTTCGAATAGGGCGCTCGGCTGTCCCATCAGACTTCGCTCGGGTGGAGTTGAAGAAGTGCGTCTTGACAGCAAAAAACAAATGAGGTCCAATCAGGAGATTACTGTTTGCGAACGAGTCGCAACTAGATTGGGAAACAAGGAGCGGGAGGATATGCAGACTGAGACCATTGTTGCGAGTGACTCGCACCTGGGAAGATCGAAAGGCGACAGCATCACTCGTCCCTCCCTGATGAAAGAACTAGCTGGACGGGGAATACGGATGACCGCTCAGCGGCGCTTACTCGTGGGCATTATTCAGGACTCGCCTCGGCACCTCGATGTGGCCACGCTGCTGGAGATTGCCAGGAAACAGGATGGGGACGTCGATCGAGCCACCGTCTATCGAACGATTGCGTTGCTGAAGGAACAAGGGTTGATCGATGAGCTGGATCTGATGCATATCGACGGTGAAAAGCACTATTACGAAGCGAAAACCAGCCGCGATCATTGCCACATGGCATGCTTCCGATGCGGCGCCATCATGGAGTACGCCAGCTCGTCTTTCGAAAAACTAAAGAAAGAGATGGTGCAGCAGAGCGGTTTCCAGATACGGGTTGTACGGCTGGAAGTGGGCGGAATTTGCAAACGGTGTCAAAAGACCGGGAGTTAGGGTTATATTTCTTTTGTTCGTATATTTGCGACTTAGTCGCATCTTGTTCGACTTGCCAAGCCCGTTAAGTGTCATAAGGGAAATGGCAGCATTGCTGGCAGGGACGGGTATGGATTTGATTTTTCTTCTTAATCTCTTGAAGCGTCTTAGCTTATTCTTCTCTTTTGCGATCATTATGCTCGCCGCTGTCAATTCGCGGGCCGGGACTGGTGGAAGTGTCTCCGGCACCGTGAAGGATGCAAGCGGTGCTGTCGTTCCTGATGCAACCGTAAGCGCAAACAACGTTGATACCGGAGTGCAGGTCCGGGGCGCGACCAACGGCCGTGGGTTTTACTCCTTTGCCGAACTCCCCGTAGGACGTTACACCATCGCGATCCAGAAGACGGGCTTCAGGTTCTACGAGCGAACCGCGATCGCCATCGACACGAACCGTGCGTTGACCGTCGACGCGGTCCTCGATGTGGGCGCGGAAGGGAATGTGGTTACGGTAATTGACACCGCCGTCCACGCGGAAACGTCCGAGACGCAGATGGGCGAAGTGATTAGCGGCAAGAAGATGGCCGCCGTGCCCTTGAATGGGCGCAGTTACACGGATCTTCTGGCACTCCAGCCGGGCGTGGTTCCTGCGACATCACTTACCTCGAACACACAGCAGGACGTGGGTGTGAGCGCGCTTTCGCCCTCCGGTGGGCTGAACCCTGGCACGATTTCGATCAATGGACAACGCGAGTTCTCGAATGCGTTCACGGTGAACGGAAGCGACGCCGAGGAAGACGTGAATTCTGGAACGGCGATCATTCCGAACCTCGACTCCGTCGCCGAATTTCGCATCCTTACCAGCAACTTCGACGCGGAATACGGAGGACACAGCGGAGGCCAGATCAACGTCGTCACAAAATCGGGCACGAATGCGTTTCATGGCGATGCGTTTGAATTCGTTCGCAACACGAATCTCGATGCCCGCAACTACTGTTCTCCGACACGCGGCGCATTTGACCAGAACCAGTTTGGAGGGACATTCGGCGGGCCGATGCGAAGAAACAGAACGTTTTTCTTCGCTGATTACCAAGGCACTCGATTAACGCAGGGTGTGGACACGTGCGATATTGCGGTGCCAACCGTGGCCGAGCGCAGCGGCATCTTTCCGAATGGCGACATTATTCCGCAAAGCGAATGGTCGGCCCCGGCCAAGAATCTCCTGCAATATATTCCCCTGCCGAACATAGGCACGAACGAATTCGCGACCTCCGCTTACAACGAGATTCTGCGGGACGATAAGGGCGCCTATCGACTCGACCACAACAGTCACTGGGGGATGCTCTCGGCGTACTACTTTCTGGACGATTACACCCTCAATAATCCATATCCCGTAGCGCAGAGCGGAGCATCCGTTCCGGGCTTTAACGCACTCTACCTTGGCCGCGCCCAGTTGCTCAGTTTGAGCGATACAAAGACCCTGGGATCGACGGCGGTGAATGAATTTCACTTCACCTACATGCGCGATCACAGTGATCTTGGAAAGCCAGTCGGCGGACTCGGCGTGAGCCTAGCGTCTCAGGGATTTGTGACCGGCGTGGGAACACCTGGCATTGTACCGCTCAACCCACAAGGCGAAGGGGTTGAAAACATTGTGTTCAATGCGTTCTCCATCGGGACAAACGCCAACGAACTGAGGCAGGTCAACAATACTTTTCAGTGGACTGACAATTTCTCCAAAGTTGTCGGTCGCCACACCTTGAAATTCGGGTCAGAATTTCACTACGACCAAATCAACACGAACGCCATCGCGCAATTCAACGGCAACTTTCTATTCACGGGCAGCGACACGGTTTCCGACTTCGAGGATTTCTTGCTAGGACTTCCGAGCCAATACAACCAGAGCCAGTTGCAACCGTTTTATGGTCGCAACAAGTACTGGGGATTGTACGCGCAGGACGGTTGGCGGATGCGCACCAACCTGACGCTGAACTACGGCCTGCGCTGGGATCGCATCGAGCCCTGGTATGAAAAGAACAACGGAATCTCCACGTTCGAACCCGGCAAGCAGTCACTGGTGTTTCCTGGAGCGCCGGCAGGAATTTTGTTTCCCACTGATCCGGGCGTTCCTCAAACCCTGGCGCCTCCCAGAAACCTGGACTTCGCTCCTCGCATCGGCGTGGCTTATTCGCCGGAGGGGACGGAAGGCACTCTTCTGGGTAAGATTCTAGGTGGGCCAGGAAAGACAAGCGTAAGAGCCGGTTTCGGAATGTATTACACCGCCATCGAGGCGCTGACTGTGGGCATCCTGGCTGGGAACGCTCCTTTTGGCATCACCTATTCGAGTCCCGCCCCACCCCTGTTTGCCACACCCTTCGTCACCGCGTCAACCGGACAGTTCCAAGGCCAGCCGTTTCCGGTTGCACTGGTCACACAAAAGGCGTCCCGCAGCCACCCGGACCCGAATGTCAATTGGTCGCAATATGAGCCGATCAGCGGCATTCCTGGATATGCCGCGACGAACCGGATCCCCTACGTCGAAGAATACACGCTGTCGCTGGAGCGGCAACTCGGAGCGAACACGGTGCTTAGCGCCAGCTACGTCGGAACGCAGTCGCACCGGCTGCTCGTGATGGAGGAAGCCAATGCTGGCAATCCCGCGCTCTGCCTGAGCCTGAGTCAGCCGAGCGATGTCGCGCCGGGTTCCCCGACGTGCGGTCCTTTTGGAGAGAGCAATCTGTTCACAACAACCTCGGGCCAGATCATTAGCGGAACCCGGGGCCCGTTAGGTTCTAACTTTGGAAGCGACACGAAGCAGACAACAATTGGGAAGTCGAACTACAACGCGCTCCAACTCAGCCTGCGCCACACCAGCGGACGGCTGGAACTGTCGGCCGGTTACACCTTCAGTAAATCTCTGGATGAGTCTTCCAATTTAGGCGAAGAGGTCAATCCGATTAATCCTACCCTTGGCTATGCCTTGTCTTCCTTTGACGTCAGGCACAACTTTGTCGTTAGTTACAACTATAGGATTCCATGCGAGAGCCTCTTCCGAGTCTCAAACCGCTGGACGCAGGGATGGGAAGTCTCCGGGATCACCCATTTAAGCTCTGGTCTACCGGTGACGCTCGTCAACTACGGCGACAACTCTCTGCTCGGGGCCGAACCGAACGGCATCAACAACTATGGCATTGATGAGCCGGACTACTCGGGAGGCGCTCTCGACTTGAATCACAATCCGCGTAATGGACGGCCTTATTTCAATACCTCTCAATTCAGCGAGAATGCCTTGGGCACGCCGGGCACCGCCAAGCGGCGCTTTTTCTACGGACCGGGGTTGGAGAACTATGATATGGCTCTTCTCAAGAATGTACGGTTGACCGAATCGAAATCGCTCCAGTTTCGGCTGGAGGGTTTCAACGTTTTCAACCACGCACAATTCTTCGGGCCCCAATCCGTCGACGGCAATATCGGCAGTTCCACCTTTGGACAAGTCGTGAGTGCCAATCCGCCCCGCCTCGTTCAGTTGGGCGCAAAATTCTTTTTCTAGCGCCCGTGATTCGCACCAACAACCTTAGATCATTCGATGCCCTACAACTGCTGTGATAAGTAGTTGGCAATGCCCATTTCCTTTATGGAATGAAGCTGAGCTTCCAAGAAATCCGCGTGCCGCTCTTCGTCTTGAATCATGCGATCGAATAAAGCCTTGGAGCCTTCGTCCCTTGCCTCAACGCAAATCTTCACGGCTTCGTTGTACTGCCGTACCGCATCCTGCTCGTCTTTAAGGTTGATCTCCAGTTGCTGCTGCACCTTGCTACCAAGTTGAGGTTTTAGTCCGACATCGACAGTGGGCGTGCTGTCCAAGAAGATAATGCGCTCAATCAGTCCTTCCGCGTGCTTCATCTCTTCGATGGCACGCATCTTCGTGCGCTCGCCAAGCCGCTTGTAGCCCCAGTTCTGGCACATCTCCGACTGCGTCATGTACTGCACAATAGCTGTAAGTTCCGAGCTTAGAGCCGCGTTCAACTGCTGAATGACCTTCTCGTCGCCGTGCATAGTTATTGCCCTCCGTCCTCCCAATTTTGCGATCTTGGACAACAGTAAGGCTGTGACCCTGAGCACAGGGACGTGGCAGCCGCGCTTTTTGGCGACAGCTTCCTGCCCGCGACCTGCCGTCGGGCGCCGGACTCGATCGGCGCCATCTCAATCAATCACCTCTGAAACATCCGCCGTCACGGCCTAGGCGGTGAGTGGCGGCGCGGAGATATGTTTCTTGGCGACAAGAACTCCGTTGGAATACGGTAACCCGAGTGAATCCGGAAGTCGCCCCAAATGTGGGTTTCCGGCGCACAGAAGCGCTGCTCGGACTTGAGTCACGATCCAGGAAACGAAGCGCAACGCTGTTTTCGCACACACCTCAGTGACGGAGATCACGTCCGTGACAAAAGTCACAGACCATCGCCTTTGTGTCTACTGATAATTTCAGGATCGAGGAGATGTCATGAACCTGCGACTGCTGTCACTTATCGGAGTCATTCTTTTCCTTACCGTCATCCCAGTAGCCGCCCAAGGACCAGCGGCAAGTTCTCGTTGTGTGGATTGTCACAGCAAGGTGACGCCCAACATCGTTTCCGACTGGAAGTTGAGCAAACATAGTCAGGTAGAGGTGAGTTGCGTTACGTGTCACGGCGATCAGCACCAGACAGCCGACGATGTTTCAACGGTCAAAATCCCGACGCCCGATACATGCGCAACTTGCCATCAAACCCAGGTCGAGCAGTTCAAGAAAGGCAAGCACTCCATGGCTTGGGCGGCGATGAAGGCCATGCCTACCATCCATTGGCAGCCGATGGCCATGATCGAAGGAGAAAAAGGTTGCGGGGGTTGCCACAAAATCGGCCTGAAGACACCCGCCGAGATTGCTGACCTGCGCCAGCATGGGTCGGAGTTCGGGGCGGCTGCGTGCGACTCGTGTCATACGCGCCACACTTTCTCAGCGGAAGAGGCTCGGCAACCTCAAGCCTGCGAAAGCTGCCACATGGGCTTCGATCATCCTCAGTGGGAGATGTATTCCGGCTCCAAGCACGGCGTGCGAAACGATCTTAAGCAACTCAAGGTTCTACCCGCGGATGCCGCAGCCCCTACCTGTCAAACTTGCCACATGCAGGACGGCAACCATGAAGTGCGCACGGCATGGGGATTCCTAGCCGTTCGTCTGCCGATGCCGGAAGACAAACAGTGGGCAGCGGATCGCGCCACCATTCTTCAAGCGCTTGGCGTGCTTGATCCGGCCGGCAAGCCAACGGCTTTGCTGGAAACTGTCAAAGCTGCTGACCTGGCCCGTTTGACGCAAGAGGACTGGCAGCGTGAGCGCGACAAGATGACTAAGACCTGCAATCAATGCCACTCCGTGAACTTCGCGAAGGAGCAACTCGGGAGGGGCGACGACATGATTCGCGAAGCGGACCACCTGATGGCTGAAGCCATCCGTGTAGTTGCTGGCCTCTACAGGGATGGAGTGCTTCCGAAGCCGCAGAATTACGCCTATCCGTTCCCCAACCTGCTCACGTTTCACGACGCGCCGACTGTTATTGAACAGAAGCTTTTTGTGATGTACCTGGAGCACCGCATGCGTGCTTTCCAGGGAACGTTTCACGCCAGCCCGGACTATGCCATGTGGTACGGCTGGAGCGAAATGCAGCGCGATTTGACGGAAATCAAAGAATTAGCCAGGAGCATGCGAAATCAAGCGGCGCAATCTAAGCCTCAGTGACCGCTGGCTGGTCCCATTGGTGCAGTATCCGGGGTTGAGTGGCTTAGACCGGCGTGACTTAAGTCATAGCTGCCCGTTTGCGATCCCTTTACTCTTGCAGTTGGAAGGGCGCAACTGTGCCAGTGGTGCAGGGAAACATTCCCGGATCAGCAGTCTTCGTGCCGAATGAGATTGAGGGGGCGGAGGACGCCGTCGAGTCCGTCTGCCCCTTTCTCATAGATACCAAGAACAATTCCAAGCCCGCGCGCAAGAAGCTCATCCGGCGCGACGATCGCGAGTACTCGCAGCCTCTGCGCTTCGCCGTGCAGCTTTTTTTCGTAGCGCTGAATCTGTGGATCGGGGTGCAGTTCTATCTCTGGGTGCGCTGGGCGGAAAGCGGCGGACGCGCGTTGGAGGTCTCGCGGCCGGCCGGGGTCGAAGGCTGGCTGCCCATCGAAGGCCTGATGCAGTCGAAATATTTCTTGTTCACGGGGCAAGTGCCTCGCGTTCATGCCGCCGGGTTTTTTCTGTTCGTGTCCTTCCTTATTATTTCCTTCGTCTTTCGCAAATCGTTTTGCAGCTGGCTGTGTCCGGTGGGGACCGTCTCCGAATATCTATGGAAGTTCGGTCGCTACACCTTCCGCCGGAATTTCCAGTTGCCGCGCTGGGCAGACATCGCGCTGCGCTCGCTGAAGTACGTCGTGCTGAGCTTCTTCGCCTACGCGGTGATCGGCATGTCGGCAGCGGCCATCGCCGAATTCCTCAACAGTCCGTATGCGCTCATTGTCGACGTGCGGATGCTGAATTTCTTCCGTTACCTCGGCGGCACGACAGCATTCGTTGTCCTTGGGCTAGTGATTGCATCGATCTTCGTGCAGAACTTCTGGTGTCGTTATCTGTGCCCGTACGGAGGCTTCCTGGGACTGGTCTCGCTGCTCAGCCCGGCACGGATCACCCGTAACCTGAGCACGTGCATCGATTGCGCCAAGTGCGCCAAGGCGTGTCCCTCGGCACTGCCGGTCGATAAACTGGTGCAAATCCGCTCGGCCGAGTGCACCGGATGCCTGGAGTGTGTGGCCGTCTGTCCTGCAAAAGATACGCTGACCATGAGCGTACTTGCGGGTTTGCAAAAGCGCCGCGCAATTCCGGCTTGGAGCATGGCCGCGGGAATTGCGATTATATTTTTTGGCATCGTGGGCTATGCGAAGGTCACTGGTCAATGGAATACGAACCTCCCGAAGCAGGTCTATCTACGGCTCGTGCCGAATGCGAGCGAGCTGAGGCACCCAATGCCGGGCGATCAGTAACGGCAGATTCCGGATTCACCAATGTTGAGTTTGCAAAACTGATCGACTCGTTCGCCAGGTCTTGCAGGATGTACGCATTCACGATGACACCACACTCCTCCTGGCACCGATGACAGTACCGTGCGCCACAGGGAAGCTTGCCCTTTCGTGAATCGTCCCGAATGTCGACGCCGCTTTGGCTATCTGTAGTGTTGATCTTTGGCTCTCTGTTATGCATCCGTAACGCTTTCTGCGAACATTGTAATTCGGCTCGTTGTCAAAATCTCCCGCCTGAAGTTCGCAACGGACTCAAGGCGTTGTGCCGCTACTGAGAGACAATCCTAATGAGGGTCCGTCTTCAGACGTGATTTCGGCTGCCATGTGCAGCACGGCTCCTCGGCGAATAAGTCCCCGGTGACAGCATGAGCGCGCGCCCGAGAACCACCGCACACTTCACGGAATTCGCAGACTCCACACTTGCCTTTCAGATTCGCACTGTCGCGTAGAGACACGAAGAGCGGGGAATGCCGGTAGATCTCCGCCAGCGACTGTTTGCGCACATTTCCCGCGGAGACGGGCAGGAATCCGCTGGGAAAGACCTCTCCCAAGTGGGAGATGAACACAAAGCCCTTACCATCGTTGATACCGCGCGGAGCTCGCCCGATGCCGTCGGGTGTGCTCACGCCAATCATTGCCGGCGCCAGTCGGCCATTGCCTTTACGTTTCTCCTCGGTTCTGCGCTGAAGCAGAAAGCGGCGATAATGCTGGGCTTCGGTGCTCTTAATGTCGAACTTCACGCGCTGTGAGGTTTCGTAGAGCTTCTCAAAGACCTGTTCGAACTCCTCACCCGAGATTAAATCGATGGCAGAACCACGGCCGGTTGGCACCAGAAAGAAGACGCTCCACAGAACGATGTCCATCTGCTCCAAAAGCGCGATCATCGAATCGAGGTATTGGAGGTTGTGCCGGGTGATGGTGGTATTGATCTGAACGGAAAGTCCAATCTCGCGAGCCCAACGCACAGCTCGCAATGTCCAGTCATAGGACCCGGGCACGCGTCGGAAGGCATCATGAATGTTGGCCGTCGGCCCATCCAGGCTGATTGCCAGCCTGGCAAGCCCGCGCTGCTTAAGTTTCAGAATTGCCTCCTGTGTGAGCAAAGGAGTCGCGCTCGGAGTCAGGGAAATCCGTACCCGGCAGGCTGTCGCATATTCGACCAGCTCGAAGATATCGGGACGCTTCAGCGGATCTCCACCGGTTAAGACAAAGACAGGAGACCCAAGTGCGGCCACTTCGTCGATAAGTCGTTTGGCTTCATCGGTGCTGAGCTCCAGGGCGCTGCGCACGGGTTGCGCACAAGCCCTGCAATGGACACAAGCCAAATCACAGGCCTGAGTGGTTTCCCAGATCACAATGAATGGGCGTTCGTCGAAGTCGAATCGCGGCTTCACCTCATCCTCCTGCCGGTCTATTCAGCCACAGCACAAGCCTGACAGACTGATCACAGCCTGCATGTGACTAATGTCACGGCGGATGCCCGGCATATTTCAGGAGGTGCGGTGGACGTGCGCGTCAGCGTTCTTCGCCAGAGCGGCGAACCTCGGAATCCACCCGGTCAACAAATAGATAGAGTCCGAGGCAGATCAGAAACATGACGCCCGAGAACACGGCGGCCGGCAAAGCCGTATGGTGATTCCCCGCCAGAAACGATTCCAGCGCTGCACTCAGCAGCCAAATCTGCACGATCAGCAAGACAGCAATCAGGGACATTGCCCCAGCGATCACTGTCAGTCCGCGAGTTTTCGGTGGCATATCAATCGGTGATTGCATCTTCATCCAGCTTTCACGTCCACAGCGACCACTTGTTCACCACGGGTTTCCAGCACAATGCGGGGCAGTGGCCGTGACGGGGGCCCTTGCAGAACGGCACCGTCCTCGATTGAGAAGAAGCCTTGGTGACAGGGGCATTCGAGCCGGTTGCTTGCCTGCGAATAGTAGACAGCGCATGACAAATGCGTGCATTTCTGGCTGTAGCTGACGTACTCGTTCTCGCCCGTGCGCACCATGATGCACTGGTCTTCCTTGGTCGGATAGGTGAACAGTTTCACTCCACCCACGGGGATCTCTCCCAATCGAGCCACCGGTTGTTGCGGATACCAAGGAGTCTTGTAGAAGAGGGACCGAACTAGAATCCAGATGTTTCCCACAAACATTCCGAAACTGGTTAGGACCAGAAACTTGGTGAGCTGTCTGCGGGTGACGTAGCGCTCGTCCGCCGCGTGGACGGAAAATTCCTCTTTCCACAGCGGTTCGCTATTCGCGCGTCGTAGCCAACTCATGCTTTTCCTCCCTCATGTAATCCACGACATCCAAAGCGACGGCTTCCCGCTCTGCAGGAGCCATCATATAAACCTTGGTCGTGATCTTCTGATTGCCAAAATAGAACGTGTTCGTCGGTTTTTCGCGCCGAGCGGCAATCTGCTCCGGCCGGACATAGGCCAGCGCTTGGCTGGGGCACACCGTCGCGCACATCGGCCGCTTACCCACTGATGTGCGGTCATAACACATGTCGCACTTCATCATCTGCTGCTCGGGTTCCATCATTTTGGGTATGCCGAACGGACAGGCGAGCACACAGTTGTTGCATGCGATACAGCGCGGTTTCAGCGAGGAATGGACGATGCCGTCCTCACCTTTCTTGATCGCATCGGCCGGACAAACCTGTGCACAGGTTGGTTCGTCGCAATGCCAGCAGACGTAGGCCGCGGAGCTGATACGTTCGCGCCGCTCGATGAAATCGAAGTTGATCATCGAATTACCGCGGTGGGTTTCGCATTCCTCGCAGGCCTGCAAGCAGGAGCGACACCCAATGCAGCGCGACGGATCGACATAGAACTCATAACCGAACACTAGGCGCCTCCCCGCGAAGCGCCCTTCAGATGCGCGCTACGATCATCCGGAGATGGGTCGGGAGCATTGGCTTTCGCGATTCGACAGGCAGAAACCTTGAATTCGGGAATCTTGCTGCGCGGGTCCAGCGTCCGGTGGGTGAGGCGATTGGCACTCCGCGTCCCAGCCCAGTGATAGGGAATGAATACCGTATCGGGTCGAATGGTCTTCACCACCATAGCTTGGATTGTTAGGTCGTCGCGGCGGGTGGTGACTGTCATCCAGTCGCCGTCTTTGATGCCATACCGTTCCGCCAGGCGCGGATGAATCTCCGCCCGTGGCTCCGGACACTGGTCGACCAGCGCACCAATGCGCCGGGTCTGTGTCCCTGACAAATACTGGCTCACTACCCGGCCCGTAGTTAGAAACAACGGATAGTCGTCACTGATCGGATCGCCACTTGGACGCCATTCGGTCACGTTGAAGTGCGCCTTGCCATCGTGGGTATAGAACTTTCTGTCTACGAATAGGCGGGGTGTTCCTGGGTGGTCGAGTGACGGGCATGGCCAAAAGATGCCCATCTGTTTATCGACTCTCTCGTATGTAATCCCGTAGTAGTCGGCTACACCGCCGCGCGAAGCTATCCGGAGTTCCTCAAAAATATCGGCGGGATTCTTGAATGGGAAGTATTGACCGCGTCCCAGCCGATGAGCCAGGTCGATGATGATGTCGGAATCGCACCGCGCCTCGCCGGGGGGATCGATGCTTTTCTGCCAGTGAATCACGCGCCCTTCGGCGCTACAACCGAGCCCGTCTTCTTCCTCGTGCAAACTTCCGGCCAGAACTACGTCGGCGTGGTGCGCGGTTTCAGAGAGAAAGAAATCGATCACACCGAAGAATTCCAGCTTCGATAAAGCCTCACGCGTGAAGTTCGCGTCGGGAAGTGAGACTAGCGGGTTGAAGCACGTGGAGAGCAGTCCCTTGATCTCGCCGCGATGAATCGCTTCCATGATTTCTTCGGCCGTGTAACCAGGCTGAGGAAGTTCATCGGGCTGGATGCCCCAGACTCCCGCAACGTACTCGCGAGCTGCGGGGTCCGTGAGCGAGCGCTGGCCGGGAAGTTGATCACACTTCTGTCCATGCTCGCGTCCCCCCTGGCCGTTACCTTGGCCAGTGATCATGGTGGGACCAGCACCCTCGCGCCCGATGTTTCCGGTAGCCAGCGCAATGTTGATCACCGCCAAACAATTCTCCACGCCCTTCGACTGATGTTCTAGTCCGCGCGCGTGCATCAGGATGACCCGCTTCGATTTGCCGATCCAACGCGCAGCTTTTTCGATCGCTTCGGGCGGCACACCCGTCATCTCGGCTGCCTTGCCGAGGTCCCACTGCTTGGCGGACTCCGCAACTGCTTCAAACCCCGTAGTATATTGCTCGATGAATTCGCGGTCCTCCAAGCCGTCCCGCAGGATTACGTGCAGCATTCCCATCAGCAGTGCGAGGTCGGTTCCAGGTCGCAGCGGGAGATAAAGATCCGCGTTCCGCGTAATCGGAGTCATGCGGGGATCGGCTACGATGAGCCTGCCGCCGTTGTCGCGGCAGCGCCAGATGTAATCGGTCGTGATGGGAGCACAGTCGCCGATGTTCGCGCCAATCACAAACAACACTTCTGCCTTGGGGATCTCACTCCACGGAATCGTGCTGCGGTCGATGCCGAACGCCAGTTTGTAGGCAGTCCCGGCTGAAACCATGCAGAGTCGACCGTTGTAGTCGATATGCCGCGTTCCGAGTGCTACGCGGGCGAACTTTCCCATGAGGTAGGATTTCTCGGTCGAGAGCGACGCGCCACCATAGACAGCGATCGCGTCTTTGCCATACTTATTCTGAATCTCGCGTATCCGTCCGACTGTGAAGTCTAGAGCCTCATCCCAAGTCGCGGGACGAAAACCCTTTTCGCTGCGCATCAAAGGCGAAAGCAGACGATCGGGATGGTTGCCCTGGAGATAACGCTTCACTCCTTTTGGGCAGAGCATGCCGCGGTTGAATGGAAACTCTTCCCACGGTTCGAAACCGATGACGCGATTCTCGCGGACCTTCAACTGAATCCCGCACTGCTGTCCGCAGAAGCAACAGTGTGTCTTGACCAGTTTCTCCGCCGGATGGATCGATTCATCCTTCCACCCGCCGGGCGGAAGGTAGTTGAGGTGTGGACCAAACTGTTCTTTGAGGATCTCTTCCGAAACAGGAGCCTTAGCCATTCGCTTCCTCTTTTAATCTCATTTGCGCGAGGGAAAGTGATTTGCGTTTGCAGGCGGGGCACAGCTCCTGCCAGTTGCTCACTGGCCCAGACATCGAATAGTTGAAGCCCACCTGCGGCAAAACACGTTCAAGATCGTCGATGTGCATCCGAGAGGCGTAGCGTTCCCCACAACGTGCGCAAATTGCGCCCTCGCCCTCCTCACCTGCTCGCTGGTACAGTTTCACGCCTAGTTGTGCCGGTCGCTGAAAGATGTGAAAGAACTTTCCAAACGGAAGATAAAGCAGGGCTGCAATCACCGTTATCGCATGCAAGATGGCGATGAAATCGTAGAAACTACCACCCAACCAGACCTGCGAAACCGTCAAAGCCAGTCCTGTAATGGATATTGCAAAGAGCAGGATCAGCGGCCAGAAGTCCATGGCGAGCGTCTGCACCGCGCGGGCGCCCTCGTCGCGCATGCGGCGCCACAGCGAGAGACCGATACCACCCAAGACCAAAAACGCCGCAATGTCCAGGCCATGGAAAAGGACTAAGGCGGTGAACGTGTGCAAACGGAAGCTGAACGCGGGATAGCCGAACAGGTGAGTGACATACGTCATCTGATCGTTGGGCGCGCTGGTGAAATAAATCCAACCGAATACCAGCGGGAAGGTGATCATCACTGCAAGCAGGCATCCCCAGAAAATCAGCTGATGCATCGCCCAGCGCATTCGCGAACGCTTCGCGATGAATGTCTGGGCAAGGAGATGCGTTCCCGCCAGTTCCACTATATGGCCGAAGCTGCGAAGTAATCCTTGCTCCTTGAATAGTTGCCAACCCCGCTGCCAGTACACGTAGGTTGGAGGTTTCCGGATCCAGACCGAGTAGTGGTAGATGACACCCCAGGTTGCGAAAATGATGGCGAAGGTGTAGATCACCAACGCGGGGTCAAAGTTTTGCAGATTGCGCGACCCAAGCACTATCGCGGCGACCAAAACTCCTGTCCACAAGGTCGCCCATGCTCCGGCGCGAATCCTGTCCGCGGTGCGCGTCAACTGGGCAGGAAGCTTGGCAGCCAGCGCTTCTTCCTGCGGCAAAAAGACCCAACCGTTCATCCACCACAGGAGACAAGCCACAGCCGACAACAGCAGGAAGCCCGGCCAAACTACTCCTAAACGGTCACGGAACGTGCCCAGCAGCAAGGGCGGAAAGAAACCTCCAATGCCTCCCATCGCACCCACCAAGCCGGTGACAGTAGCTCTTTGACTTGGGAAATATCGCGGCACCAGCTGGAATACGGCCCCGTTGCCGATGCCGAGCAAGGCTGCGCAGCCCAGGGCTCCAACAGTGAACGGCAGCATTGTCGGAATACCAAGCAACAAACCAAAAGCGGCGACGCTTGGCAGAATCCACGAAAGTACTCGCGAGCCGCCAATTCGATCCGAGAGCCACCCACCGAGAGGACGACAAAGCGTCGCGAGTACGACGAAACCAGCGGTCCGGAAACCCGCATCCGCAGGGCGAAGGCCGAACTGATCACGCAGAAGCGAGGGCAGGTATATGGAGAAGGCGACGAATCCGCCGAAGGTCAGAAAATAGAAGCCAGCAAGCGCCCACGCCAGAGGCTCGCGTCCGAGCACGCCGATCATCTCGGACAAACCCTTGGGATGAGCCGTTTGGGTAGCGTTTCTGGCAAAGACCACAAACACGACCGCCCAGACCAGCAGGATGACCGTCATCCCCCAGTACACCGCGCGGAACCCGTATGCGGCAGCGACGACAGGCCCCAAGAACACCGCCGCCGATTGCCCGATGTTCCCCAGGCCATATACACCCAGCGCGCTGCCCTGGCTCTCCATCGAAAACCAGCGGGAGACGTAACCAACGCCAACCGCGAAAGAGGAACCAGCCATTCCCAGAAGGAATGCCACAATCAGGAGATTCTCGTGGTCGAGTGTGGCGGGGACGAGGGCGACCGGCACAGCGACAAAGAACATCAGAACTGTGAAAACAATGCGCCCGCCAAAGCGATCCGTCAGCATTCCCATCGGAATGCGAGCTAAGGCCCCCAACAGGACTGGAACTGCGACCAGGAAGGCGGTCTGTGTGGCGGAGAGATGGAGCAACTCGCGAAAATGCGGGGCGAAGGCGCTGATCAAGCCCCATGCCGCGAAGCAGACGGTGAAAGAAACCGTGCCCAGCAACAAATGTCTGTTCTGTGAACCTTGCAGATGATCCCCTTCGCTGTTCTTCGCTGAATCCATTTCCGAAGAATTCTACGCCTGCGAGATCAACACCAAGTAGTTCGCGGCGCCGTGCTCGTCAGTCCTTCGGCGTGGTGTCTCCGTAGAGCCGTCTCACGGCACGCCAACTGCCGTCGGTGGGCGCCGGGCGAATGTGACAAGCATGTTCACCGCAAAAAGCGTCACCGCAGTCATCTCGGTAATTGCGGAAATTGGAAGCCAAGACCACGCAGAATGGACGAAACCCTGATAAGCAAGGATTTCGGAGCTAACGCGTAGAAGACATCCGGCGGCGAGAAGCAGCATTGCTACGAACATGAGTTTGGTGCTGAACAGCAAACGCATACCAGAAAAGGCCGGAAGGACCCGTTGCCCGACGGCAAACACCATCGTGGCCAGGAACCCTACGGTCAGCGCGTGGCGCGAAGCGCCCCAAATGCCGTGCGAGTTTATCGTCAAGGCAGCCCAGACTCCGAGGCTCGCTGCAACTACAGCCCAGGCATAAGCCGTACGAACAAAAATAGGGAAGCTGCTATGAACTCCTTTTACTTTTGCCGGCCTCTCCGTAGTTTCGAACAACCGAAGCGCATAACCAGCGCTGATGATTCCAGCTAAGAGCAAAACAGATGCACCCGTTATCCAGCCGCTGAGAGCAGCCAGTACGCCGGCGGAATTCAGAGCCAAGGCCGCTAGCAGAACTCTCCCGCGTACGGGTCGCAACCCTAGAAAAACTGGGAGCCATTTTGCGCTGAATCCCCAGACGAACGGAACCAGGAAACCCCAAGTTTGTAGAACCAGGAATCGCTGGTCGAAATTCGCAGGCAACTCAGGTGAGTTGCCCCGGAGTGCCAGAAACAGGCAGGCACCGAAGTTAATCAAGAGTGTGAGGAGCAGGCCAACCGACCCAACGATTACCACGAATATCCATTCGTCCAGTTTGGCCTTGCTCGAGTCTTGCGGCCGATGGCCTGAAACGGTACGAAAGAAGATCAGGAAGGCAGCAACTTCGAGCGCCGCGGAGAGCGGGAGCAGAAAACGCCATTGCCATTGGTAAACACTGCTTAGCCAGCGCAGAGTGACGCCACACGTCCACAACGCCCAAGACGACACTACGACTGAGAGCCCAAATGGATTCAGGCGGCGCAACTTCGGAATTGAATAGAAACCGATGCCCAAGATGAAGGTCCCGATCCATCCGAAGATCTGGGCGTGCCCGTGTGCCTGAATCCATGCCGGAGAGACGGAGTCCGCCGCTCGATTACTGCTGATCGCCAACAAGTTCCAAACCCCCAGAAAACTTCCCGGTAGCAACATGAAGATCAGCCCGGTACCGATATAAAGCATCAGCAGACGCGACAGGGTAGTCTCGCGGGCTGCGGTAATATCGAAAATCTCGAGCGGCGTTAGCGGACGACCAGCTTCTCTCTCTGTGCGGGTTGGCAATGCGGACATGAAATCCACTCCCGTCAGTGAGCCTTTTCCATCGCAATCGCGCGCGGAAACAGGATGTTGTTTTCGAGATGAATGTGCTGATGAAGGTCCGCCTCAAACTCCGCCAAGGCCTTATAAAGAGTCTGGTAGCTGACGCAGGCATCGGCCGGAGCGGAATAGCCGTTACTAGCCTCATCCATGGCACGCAACGCATTCCCGGCAGAATCGTGCTCGTGCTCCATCATGGAAACCGGGTTCTGCACCGTGCCGAACGGCGCTGGAACGATCGGTTCCTGCTCGATCGTTGCTTCTTCCATTCTTACTATGTACGGAAACAGGACCATCTCTTCCTTCATCAGGTGAGTGGTCAATTCCTGGGCGAGGCCTTGGAAGGTACCGCGAATCTGTAGAAGCTCGGGATGGTTTTTCCCATGCACGGAGCAAACCTTATCGAAGAGAGGGCCCAGACGGGCGATTTCCTCACGGGTGTACTTGTGGTGAGTGTTCTTGATGTGCCAAATCAGGTCAGCCAGAGCTTCTGTCTGCCAGTTGTGCTCTTCTTGCACGGCGCGTGCCGACTGCGCAGCCATCTCCAGGGAATCCAGCACCTGATCCGTGTTCAGATTCGCAGTGTGGCAAGCTTCATCGAGCGACTTGTTGCCGCCGCAGCAATAATCGATGCCCAGCTTTTCAAACACCCTCGTGGCAGCCGGGTTTTCCAGGGCCAGCTCCCGTACGGTCTTTTCAGTAGTAACGCTCATTGCATCCTCCTGCGAGCCAGCTACATGATTCCGGCCGCGCTTGATGGTTTGACATTACGGGAGAGAAAGGAGGCTGCCGATGACTTTTGTCACGCTCATCCCAGAGGTGCTTGATGTGCAAACAATGTTCAATTGGCGGCACGATCAACGAAAGGAGAAACAGTCCTGGAAGAGAGGCGTCAGCGAGCTATTCTGCAGAGTGCAGTTCGGCTTCGAGAGCCTTCCGGTCGCAGATGGTCACGCTGCGTCCATCTATTTTCAACATCCCTTCGGCCTGGAGACGGGAAAGATTACGCGAAACAAGTTCGCGCACGGTGCCAATCTGTGATGCGAGTTCCTGGTTGCTGACCGGGAGGGTGATTTCCACACCTTCGCTCGTACGCTTGCCTTCCTTCTCAGCCAGGCGCAGCAGGAAGGACGCGAGCCGATGTCGCACGGTGGTAAACGAAAGTTCCTCGATGATTCCAACCAGGCGCCGGAGGCGCGCTCCAACTACCCGCAAGACCTTCAGTGCAACCTGGGGGTGGGCCAGACACAGGGCCTGAAAGTCCTGTTTGCTGACGAACAGCAGAGTCGCATCGTCAACCGCGGCGACCGATGCCGGATAGTTCCCGCCATCGAATACGGGGAGTTCGGCGATGGAACTGCCCGGTCCATCAATGCTGAGCACCTGTTCCCGGCCATTGGCGGAGCTTTTGAAGATGCGGACATGGCCAGTCTCAACCACATAGAGTCCGGCGCAGGGCTCGCCTTCACTGAAAACGATTTGACCGGCAGTGTAGCGGCGCGGAACCGCACGTTGTGTTAGGAAGGCCAGTTCGCCTTCCGCTAACCCTGAAAAAATCGCTACCTTTGCGAGTGTTTGCCCCGATGTGAACTTGGCTTCCAGCACGCTGGCTATTGTATCGGACCAACTCAGCTAGAGGAACGATCTGGCGCGCCTGCTCCATGCGGGGACATTGGAGAAAAGCCTTCCCGAGCTCACGAGGCCGTGTCTTGCACAGCGTGCCGCTCTTCCTTTGTGCCTCCGGGCCAGGAGATGGTGATCAGAAAAGCGCTCTCCTGTAGCGCCTCGACATCGTGACGTATTCCGTAGTCCAGAACGATCAATTCCCCAGCAGTAACCTCCACCTTCTGGTCTGGCAGATGAACGCGGATCTTGCCTTGAAGCGAATGGATCGAAATTCTGGCATCCACGTGATGCTCATTCATCTGCGTGTTGGCCTTCATAAGGACGAGAACGATATGGAAGTCGGGGTATTTGGCGAGTGTCTTAGAACTGCGCCCGGTGTCTCGCTGCCATGAATCCTCATTTCGGAGTTGCTGTAATTCCTTGGACAGATTGAATCGCAAGAGTGGTCTGGCCAAGTGGGGCAGTCTGGTTAAGGCCTTGCTGCTGGCGCTGAGTTTGGGAGTCGCTAGATTTCTCGGCATTGTTTTGTCCTCCAACAGAACTGGGGCCTTTCGGCGTCTTGCGCTTCAAGGGGCCGAACAAGTCGGCTGGCTTATGACCGGATCATGGTTAGAACCATCTTGAAGCGAGTGATTGCCTTGACAGCGTGCGGCTTCTCGGCAGGCAACAAGACGATTTCGCCTGCCGTGAGTGCTATCGGCTTACCAGCGACCGTAATCTCCGCTTCTCCTTCGATCGCCTGCACGAGCGCGGCGAATGGGGAGGTATGTTCAGTTAACGCCTGCCCAGCCTCAAACGCAAAAACCGTGACGTTCCCCTTCTCCCCCTTTAG
>Ga0182024_10002834_pt1 | contig 42327 bp, 34 predicted proteins | sample P32metaG_FD_120480 | JGI IMG/M metagenome (GOLD analysis project Ga0182024, IMG submission 120480) | Permafrost microbial communities from Stordalen Mire, Sweden - P3-2 metaG (Illumina Assembly) | ecosystem: Environmental > Terrestrial > Soil > Wetlands > Permafrost | place: Sweden: Stordalen... | reverse complement strand
TTGGGCCACTGGCCCCCGACACGCCCAATCCTGCTTCTGAACCGTCCGAACAAAACAGCTCATTTGCAGGCACGTCTGAGACGCGCCCGGCAAGATTCGAACTTGCGACCTCTCGCTCCGGAGAAACGAAAAGGAGAAAGCGAAAGAGGGGCAGAAATGGCTCTAGCAAGCCAGATGCGCCACCGCCCAGCGACGGCTGATACCCGCGGATAAGGGCCGATTTGGGTGCGTTTGGGCCACGGAGAGGCCGCCGTGGCCCAAACGATTTGGGGTGCGTCGTGGTGTCGAGGGGCGATGCCCACGACGGGCCGTTACAGTCCGGTCGTGCCGCTCCTGAGCGCGCTCGCCGCGGCTGGCAGGTCGCCAGGGAAGACTGTGGTGCCCTGCATCGGGTAGCTGTTTTCGATCGCCTCCGGTGCCTTCTCGTCGAAGTTGCTTAGGTCGACGCCGAGACCCTCGGCGACCGCGAGCCGCATGCGCGCGTCGCCGCCTAGCTGCCGCATGAACCTGGTCGCCGCCGCCCGGTCGAGCGTCCACCAGGCGACGGGGGAGCGCTGGTCGTGAATCCCGCGCGCGATGGTGACGAGGACCGAGAACTCGATGAAGGAGGTCCACGGCTCCTTTTCTCGGCGGAGCCATCCCGGGTAGCGGCCGACGAGCCACTCCTTCTTGGGCACCTCCGTGATCAGCCATTGCCACTCAGGGAAGATCCATCCGTTATCGGCCTTCGGGCCGTAGATAGCCGCGACCACCCGGCCAAACTCGCCAGGCCCGCCGCCGGTGAACGGCGTCTTGTAGTTGTTGGGGTCAGCCCAGGTCGCGGTGAGGATCGCCCGAAGTGTGTTGAAGCGTTCGAGGCGGACCGCGAGGCTGCCGATCGTCATGCCGATAATCCAGAACGGGAACTGGAACGAGTCGAGCCAGCTGCTCAGCCCATTTTGAGGTCGCCTCGCGGATGCCCAGTTCGCCATCGAGGTGATCTCCCTGTCGAACAGCTCGGGCCGGTACAGCGCGAGGGTGATGAGCGACGCGATCCGTCGGTCGGTCGACGGCTCGAGCTGGCTCCAGCCCGTCTTGATCGAGTCTTCGCTGCCGTCGTCGGCGTGCTCGGCGATCATCGTTTCGATGGTCGACTCGAAGGCGTAGCGCTCGCGGCGAAGCAGCTCGTCGAGTGCCACGTCGTCGCCGGCTTTCACGAGCGCGAGCGTCTCGTCGTGGACGGTTCCGGGATCGTCGCCGGTCTCATACTGGGCATGGACGGCGAGGCGGCGTTTGAGCTCCGCGAGAAGGTCGCCGGCGCCGGCGCGGACGATTATCTTGGCGCCGGTCGCGCCGATGAGCGCCCGGGTGTCCTCCTCGGGTGGGTCGGTGATCGACAACCACCAGAGTCCGTAACGGGACTGTCGGCGGCGGAGGATCTCGGCGAGGGCTGGGTCGCGGCCAGCCCAACCGACGACGATCAGGTTGTAGTTATCGACGATGCGCTCGAGTTCCGCGGCGAGCTTCGGCTCTAGCTCGGCAAGCTCCGTAGCGGTGTTGCGGATCGTCTCCTGCATGAAGTCGCCGTGTGCCTTGACGATGTAGACGGCGGAGTGCTCCCGCTTCGGTGCGGCGTCGAGAGTACCGTCGCTGGAGACGATGACGGGCTCGATGCCTTTCGCACGAAGGGCCTGCTCAAGCAGTTGGTCGAAGTTCGTGGTGATGAAGACCTTGATCACCCCGGCCGCGGCGAGGTCCGCGAGCAGCACGTGCGCGGCACCGGGCTTGGCGTCCTTGAAGTAGCCGGCGAGCATCTCGCGTCGGTTCGCGGCGTCGGGCGCGACGAGCTCCAGTACCGACGCGTACCCGAGATCTTCGTAGCCACGCTCGGTCAACCACGCAGAGAGCTCAGCCTCGCCGGGGGCGGGCTTCTCGGTCTCCTGCTGGTAGAGGTGCCGCAGCAGGTCCTGCTGCACGCCCCATCCCGTTGGGATGCCGGCGTCGACCGACACGCCAGCGCCGAGCAGGCAGACGCCGCTGCCCTCCGTCTCGGCCAGCGCAATCGCGAGCGACATGATGGGGTCCAACGGCACGCTGGCGACGATAGGGGATCGGTCTGCCACGACTCGGCAACCGTCACGCTCGCCACCTAAGTGCACCCGCTGGACGGCGACAAAGGCGCACCACTGGAGCCGGGAAGTGACAACAAAGTGGCAACGGACCCCACGGGAACGACGCGACCACGATGGAAAGCGATCCCGCGGAACGCCCCTGGGTGCTGGTCACACCCGCCTAGACGGCACTGCCCGAGCCGGAGCCTGCGGCGAACGTCCGCGTATTGGAACCGGCATGATGCGCCCGTGGACACTAAGCAGTTCATTGCCTCGCTCGTCAGCTCGCTGGCGTGGCCTGCCGCAGTTGTCGCCGTGGCGTTTCTGTTTCGCAAGCAGCTCGCCACGCTGCTGACGAGTGGCCCACTGAAACGGCTGAAAGCCGGACCGTTCGAGTTGGAACTCGACCGCATCGCTGCGGTTGTTGAGGAGCGGGTCGAGGCAGGCGAACCCGGTCTGCCGGAGCCGACCGGGGCAACGGGGCCAACAGGACCAGCGGAGCCGACCAGGGCAAAGGGGCCAACAGGACCAGCGGAGCCGCGAGAGCAGGGCGCGGAGGAGCCAGAGAGACGCGTCGACGCGCCGAAGGTGGACGGGGCTTACTGGCGGCGGGAGGGGATGCGGGATGCTGCGCGTGGAGCGCCGCAAGGGTCTCCTTTGCGTGACTTCGCGGAGCGCGCGAGTATTTGGCCGCCTGGCGCTGTCATGGAAGGGTTCCAAACGGTCGAGATGGCGTTGTACGAGCTTGTTTCATCGGCCGAGCAATCCGACGAGGCGTTCCAGCTCGGCGCGGGTGCGCTCGCGCGCCGCGCCGTCAAGCTCGGGATCATTTCGGAGGCCACGGCCGAGGCGGTAGACGGTGTCGCTGTGCTGCGCAACCTCGTCGCGCACGGGCGTGACAAGGAAGTCACGGAGGAGCGGGCGCTTGAGTACCTGTCGCTGGTGGATGCCGTGCTGTTCGCTATCCGCCGCGACGCGGAGCGGTGGCAACAAGGTGGCAACTGAGACCACAGCAACCGGCCCGATCAGCTCCGACTCGCCGCCCGCCTGCGACGCCTGAGCCGGCGGGCTAGACCTTCGTCAGCGGAGGCTTGTACTCAGCCTTCATCGCGGTCTCCAGGTCCTCGGCGGCGGCGTGATCGGCGCACTCGCGCCAGGTGATCTCGCACCCGTCGAGCCAGTCCCGCACGCGCCCCTCCTCCTTGTCCGTGATGCGATGGAGCTTCTTCTTGATGTCGTTGGCCTTGGCGATCCGGAGGCGCTCAGCCACGTTTCGGCGCAGGGCTGAGTCCCCCATCGTGAGACCCCGTCCCGAGTGGTTATCCCAAACCCTGTCCCGCAGGCACTTCGCCTTGCCCACGTACATGCGCTTGCCGCGTCGATACACGGCATAGACGCCGGGCGAGAGCGGGACGTCCTCCTTGCGCAAGGTGGCCATGGAGCGCATCTTGCGGCGGCCCATGCGCGACCAGAGGGGACCCATCGGCGCTCAGGCGTGATACCACTCGACAGAGGCGCTTCCCCTTGAGCAGTCGCCGCCTGCTCCGTGACCGGGGAAGCCGCTGCCGTCTCCGTAGCACGTCCAACCAGGAAAGCCGTAGAGCTTCCAGCGGAACTGGGCGGCAGCACCTTCAGGGTTGCCGACGAACGTCACGCCTACGCCTGACACCATCGTCCGCACAATCCCCAACGCCTCCGCACAGGACACGTCATGCGTGGAAATCCGAAGCGGATAGCTGTGCTTGAAGCCGTTGAGCGTTGAGACCGATGGACACTGGTGATTTGGCGGAGCGAAGGCGGTCGCTCGCCCATGCTGGACGAGCAGCCCCACGCCACCCAGCAGCGCCACCGCCACGATGGTCACCGTCAGCCTCTTCACGACGGTCGCACGCTATCCGACCCCGCCCGCTGACCCACTGCCGTGCTCAACGGCCTGCGCGCCAGTCAGCCGAGAGCTGCTCGCTCAGCATGTGGCCAAGGACCTCGTGCGCTGGGACTTCCATCACGGCGTCGAGCCAGCCGGCGACGGCGACCACGAGGAAGAGGGCGCGCTGGCGCCCATCGCCGCCCAGCTCGCCGTGGCGGACGACGTTGCCGGAGCCGCCGAAGACGCGGTGGATGACGAAGGTGGAGAACCCCTCGCCTGCGGGAAGCTCGCGGATGACCGGCTCGATGCTGCGCGCCCGCGGCCTCCTCGGGCGATTGACGAGCCGGCGCCTCGCGTCTATGACCGAGAGCGCGCGGGCGGTGCCCCAGAGCGCGCCCTCCATCCCGTGCATCAGCGGCGGGATGGCGCGATCGAACTCGCCCCGCTGGGCGTGCTCCAAGCCATGCTGGAGGTGATCGCGCTGCACGTCGGTGAGGTGAGGCGCCTTGTCGAGGGCCGACCTGAGTGCCTGGGCGTAGCCGCCCTCGGTGACGATGGCCTCCAGCGCGCGGAGCAGGTCGTGCTCGACCTCAGCCGGCTCCATGTCGGCGATGCGATGGGCGTGCCCGATGGAGAGCGAGGAGAGCATGAACCAGAGCGCGCTCTGCTCCCAGCGCCTGGAGAAGCGCTCGATGCCCTCAGTCCAGACGCGAGCCTCCTCCATGGCCTCGGCAGCGAACTTGGGCATCGCAGGCAGGACGCCCTGGACGCCAAGCGCCGAGACGCCCAGGCCCCGAGTGACGGAGGCGACGTCAGCCGAGAGGCCCCGAGTCAGCGCCGTCATGTCATAACGGCGCGCCAGGCCCGTGCTGAGCGAGTCGGAAAGGACACTCACGCGGGCCATCTCGGCACGCACGCTGGACAGCTCGCCGAGGAGGCGCTTGCTCTCGATGCCCGCGATCCCGGCCACCGACGCGCGGCTGTAGAGCGATGCCTGCTGCGCCGCCTTCACCTGCGCGGCGACGCCCATGCTCGCGACGCCGCCGACCCCGAGCGCCTTCGTCATGTCAGGCGTGCGGAGGGCGTCGAGCTGCCGCGAGAAGTCGGCGGTCGGGAGAAGCTTCTCCATGGAGGCGACGCCGACGCCGACGCCGAGCGTCTTCGCCATGTCAGGCATCTGGAGGGCCTTGAGCTGCCGGGCGAAGGTGGCAGCCGGGAACATCTTCTCCATGGAGACGCCGAGCAGCGGCTTCGCGAGCTGGGCCATGGTCTTCTGGATCTCGGCCTGGGCGGCGACGGAGCGCAACACCGCGTCGTTCGCGCCAAGCGCCGCCGTTACCCCACGCGGCTGCCAGGCGTGGACGCCCCTCGGCTTGGTGGCGTTCGTGGCACTCGGCATGGTGACTGATTGTATTTGCCCTGCACGACGGCCCCTGCGCGCGAGGGCCGGCACCCGCGCAGCCGCCTGGCAGGTGGCCCGGCTACTCGAGTCGATCGCGCTTCTGTGATCGCACACCCACGAGAATCATTGACCGGACCCGTTCTCAACGCCAAAGGCTCTTCTGATTTGGACTCAGCCTGCGACTCTGCGCAGGGCACGAAGTCGCGCGTCGAGCTCGCTCTGCTCGCGTGCATCGAGGTTCCCGGTCAGACCGTCGTGGTTGACGCACACCGCCAGACCTGGCTCTGGCCGAGCCGCCAGGGCGATCGCGATGCCCTCGAGAGTCTCGGACGTGCCGAGGACAACGTGGGGCCGCGCCCGATCGAACATCACATACATACGAACATATGTTCGCACACCCGAGGTACGACAGCTCTTTGAGCGGCCGCACAACGAGTGACCCTGGGGTCGTCGAGCTTTCCGGGCTGCGATCGGGCCGAAGGTCTCCATGTCGAGCGGCGCGAAGCCCCGTGACGGCCGGGCCCGGAGGGTCGACCAGTCCCTTACATCACGTACATCTCTTACGCACGATACACTGTTCGCATGACCGCAACCAAGAGTAGGACAGTCCCAGATAGCGACCGAACCGCCAACGGGGTCGCAGCCTCGTCGGAGTCGCTCAAGAGGCTCCAGGACGCCGACGCGATGCTCGCCGAGAGGCTGCCGCCAAGCACAGTGGTCGCGCTGGCCCGGGACACGGAGGAGGCCGCGAACATCGTCACTTCCCGCGCCGAGGGGCGTGCAAGACGGTCAAAGATCACCGGCGAAATGATCCCGAACCATGCCGAGATGACACGTATACGAAGAAGGAACTTGCTCGAAGGCTTCGCTGAACGTCACGAGTTGCTCGAAGGAGCGCTCAACGTCTCCGAGGTCGCAGACCTCCTACAGGTTGGGCGCCAGACCCCGCACGACCGTCTGAAGGCGGGGCGGCTTCTCGCAGTGCGGGAGAACGGTCGGCTTGCGTTCCCGGATTGGCAGTTCGACCCTGACGGCCCAGACGGCGTGCTCGACGGGTTCACAGATGTGCTGCACGCACTCCAAGGGCCACTCAGCCCCCTAGGACGCATCCGGTGGTTCGTGCGCCCAAAGACGCTCTTGAACGGCAAGAGCCCGATCGAGGCGCTCCGGGACGGCGAAACGCACGAGGCTATCCTCGAGGCCAGCGCAGTCGGCGTCTCCTGAGGTGCCGCCGGCACGACCGAGACGCACCAAGACGCCCACGGGCGACAGCGAGATCGTCGAGCCCCCTTCGACCTACGTCGACCTCGACCCGCAGTTCGTCGATTTGAGGCCACGGCAGCGACTGTTGCGAATTTACGCTCCCGACCGCTACCGTGCAGCGCCCGTCCGCTTTCGTACCCGGGGTCCGTACTCACGGTTCGATCACCAGCGGGCCGCACCTGACGGCTCCGCACGGGTAGATTCGTCGCGAGGGATCCTCTACGCCGGACCGACCTTCCTCGGATGCACAGGCGAGTACTTCGGTGACGCTGGCGAGATCACACGGCGAGGCAATCGGCTTGCCCGCCTCAGTGTGGTTGAGCGCATCCGGTTGCTCGACCTACGTGGAACCGCTGCGACCGGCGCCGCGACAATTCCGGCGATTGGCGGCATCAGCCAGCGAGCCACCACGCAAGAATGGGCGCGATGGTGGTACGCGCATCCGCAGCTCCGCGAAGCCGACGGGCTGGTCTACACGTCCGCGAACACGGGCGAGGACGCGGTCGCGCTCTGGGAGCGAGCGCGCGGCAAGATCGTGTGCCGTCGCCACAACCACTGGGGGCTCGACGACGAGCGACTCACTGACGACGTTCGTCTCGCGGCGAGTCGCCTCCACTTGAGCGTCGCATAGGCATCTGGGCAGGTGAGATTCGCCTGTCTCGACCGCTCTCCCTAGATGGAACCACGGACTCGGTGCGGGGTAGTGTCTCAAGATGGCTGACTCGGGCTCAGGGGAAGGTTCCGAAACGCACCGGCCGTTCGGGTCGCCTGACGGCGATCGCTCGCCGCTCGCGGACCCCTTGAAGGAGTTCATCGAGTTCCGAGGCCGTCATTTCCAGAACGGTCTCGGGATGGACCCCAACGACCGCAAGGTCCGGGTGATCGTCGGAGGAAAGGGTGCAGGGAAGACCTTGTACCTTCGTCGCCTTCAGGACGCGGCCGCGCGTGAGAACTCGGTTTACGCTGATGACTGGCAGATCAACCTCCCGAGCAGTACGGACATCATCAGAATCGCCGACTGGGAGACCAATCCGGTGGCGACGATCGAGCGCTGGCAGGCCATCTGGAAGCGCGCGATCCTCCGCTCGCTCATCTCCCACATTCTCTACAGCGACGACTCGCTCCTCGCCGGCGTCAGGGAGCAGCACGGCGAGCAACTTCGCGCGCGCGGCCGCGACCTGCTGCCGGACGAAGAATCACCCGAGTTCGTCTACGACGCCGTCTGCGACATCGTCGGCTCCCATCACGCAAAGAAACGCCTGCGGGCGTTCTTGACTGACCGCCGATGGGGTGCTCTCGAGCGTGAGCTCGCCGACGCATTGCAGACATCTCCACCTGTGTGTTTCTACCTCGACGCACTCGATCATCGCTTCCATCACGCGCCGCGGCCGTGGATGCTCTGCCAGCTCGGGCTCTTCGAAACTGTCATGGACCTGCTCCGCGACCAGCGCTTCGGCTCACGTCTGCACGTCATCATCGGCCTCCGTGACGTCGTCTTCTCGGCCATTCAAAGCACTGAGCACGCCACCAAGTACCTCGAAAACGATCACATCCGGATGCTGGACTGGGACCGCGACGCCATCGAATACTTCCTGCGCCATAAGCTCGACGGCCTGCCATTGCGCTACCGCATGGGCAACCCCGAGAGTGACTTCGTCGAGCGCTGGCTGGGAATGACGGAAATCACCAACGAAGTACGCAAACAGGACGAGCGGATCGAGACCTACCTACTGCGACACACAAGACTGATCCCGCGAGACGTCGTAGTGCTCGGCAACGCGCTGTGCGAGACGATCGACCGGGTGCGCGAGCACGGACAGGAGTTCCTCATGGAGGAAGACGTACGCCAAGCCGTCAAGACTGCGGCGCAGCGCTTCGGCAACGAGCAACTGAACATCGTTGCCAACCATCTCACCGCCATAGCCATGCCCCGTGGTGCCGCTCACCACCACTTTGACGAGATCTACACCGCCGAGGGTCTCGACGCGGTCGAGGGCGGACAGGCCTATCAGGAAGCGATTGCGGATCAAGTGGGCCAGCTGATCGCGACGTTGAAGAGGGACCGGTTCTCCAAGGACCAGCTCGCCGACTTCACGAATGCCTGTCGGGCGAAATTTGAATGGGTCAAAGATCTTCCTTCGATCCTTTGGCAGAACGGGCTGCTCGGCTACATCGATGGACCGGTCAAGACGGGCGCGACCGTGTTCTTCGCGACTACTCGCGAAGACACCGTGCATCTGCCAGCCAACAAGTCCGGGTACGCGCTCCATGCGATTCTCATCGACACGATCGACGGCCTTAGTGGCGTTGGCGCTCCCGTTGAACCGTAAGGCGAAGCGGCTTCGTTCGCCGAGAATCACGTCCTGATGCTCAGCGCCTCAAGAATCAGCTCGGGCAATGCCTCGAGCGCGGTGTCGAGCGCGGCCTCAATCGGCACGGCGAGCTGTGAGTTGTTGACATCGAGAGCGCTGACCCATAGCTCCGGGTCGTAGCGGGCGATGCTCGACAAGCCGAACAGCAGCACCCACCACAACATCAGCGGGGAGAGGATGTCCTTGCCTCCGACGTGTGGGAGCAGTAGACGTTGGCCGAGCATCCTGTAGTCGGGAGCGATCGCGTCCAAGTGTTGTGCGCGGACGTGGATGTTGGTCGGAACATCAGGCCAGCAGAACACGGGCAGGGCTCCTGCTGGGCTTGGCTGGGTGACGAGCGAGTCCTCGGGCATACCTTGTGTGTGCCACATGTAGGCCCCAACCGCGGTGGGGTAGTCGCCCAGGTATTGAAGAAGCGTCTCCAGGTCAGCGTCCGGCGGCAGGCCGTCGATCAACAGCTCGAGTGGTCGCATGTCGGCGAGCATCTGGTGAGCGGCGTCGAACATGGGGCGAAACACGCGCAGCGGCCGCCTCCACCTCTCGTCTTCGAGCGGCGGTTGCGGCAGCGGGACCATGAGCTCGGGGATCGCGGCCCAAACGGCTCCGAGCTCCAGGCCCGAGCTGAGCTGGCCTGATCCGGTCGCCTCGGCGACGCCAGCGAAGGATTGTCGTCGCTCGTTGGATGCCTGTCCGCCGTCGGGCTTGACGACACGATGAAGCAGTCCGGCCGACGGGTTCGCCGCTGCGGGCGCTTTCAGCCCATGCCCGGACAGACGCCATGGGTCGCCCAAGCGAGCTGCGGCGATTGCTCGACCAGCCTGGCTAAGCGAGTAGAACAGAGGAACAGGACGGGCGGCAGGGCCAACGTCAGCTGCGGCCCTCATGAGCTGCTCAGCCTGCTCAAGCGCGGAAACGAACACCGCCGCACGGTCACCCTCGACGAGACCTGGGGGCCGGGCACGCAGGGCTCGGATTCGCTGCCACGCCAGCATCGCGACGACGATACGCCCCCGCCGCCGTGCGGCGTGAGCTTCTCATGCTCGCGCCGTCATCGGTTTTGCGACAGGCGCCGGGCGCGACTGTCGTTGGGCCCGCGTCCGATCGACCGGTGATCCTGAAGGCGTGACGTTCGACGAAGCGATCGAGATGCTGCATGGACTCAGCGACCGAGTCGTTGAGGTGGGCGTGCGCGTGCCAGATGATGCCGGCGAGAGCGTTGGAGTGGCGGGGTTCTCGGGCCGCGTGAGTCGATTGCAAAGATCGAGCTCCACCGGGCCGGAGCGGTGGTACGTGTGGTTCGTAGAGGAGGGAGAGCCCAAGCCGATGGCCAGCCACCTCGTGCTACGCGCCGATACGTTTGAGAACGCGACTGTCGAAGGATCGGGTCTGTCTCTGGAGGAGGTCATTGCCGAGGAGGACGACGAATCGGGCACGACCTGGGAGGTCGTCGTCCGACAGCTGGGCATCATCCTGACGATCACCGTTTACGTCTGACCGTCAGAGCGGTCCGTCCCGCTCGCTATGTCGAACGTTCACAAGGGTCCTGGCCGGGACGGCGGGTCGTTGCTCTAGATCCCGTCGGCGACCGGCAGCGACCACTCCAGACCGAAGTCCACGACGCTGCGGGAGACGAGCCGCCCACCGCTCGCCCACGTCTCCAACACGGGCGGCGCCAGGCGCAGCGCCTCGAAGTCGGTCATACCGACATCCTCAAGCCAGGTCGCGCAGACGACCGCCAAGGCCGTCGTAGCGTCGCTTGGGCGCTTCTCGGGGTCAAACACGGTCAGGCCGGGCGCGGAGAGCATCGTCTTTGGCTGGCGCTTGCGTACGTCTCCGCCGAGTCCTGCCGCGCGACCCACGCGACCCGCCGGTAGCGGCCAGAGGTTGAGTGCGTGGGCGCTGGGGTCAAGGCGACGTGGCCAGCTCGCCACGCCGGAAGGATTCCGCCGCTCCCAGTAGGCGAGCAGCTTCGGCCACTCGGCCGCAGAGGTGACCTGTCCGAGCAGCTGGACGTCAATCGCATCGGTGGCTTGACGAAGGCGTTCGTTCTGTCGTTTCAGTGCCTTGCGGAGCGCGCTGCGGGCGTCCTGTAGCGTCGCCGCGTTGCTCCCGACGTCGAGCCCTCGCTTCGGGCGGAGAAGTCCTCGCAGGGCCATGGCCCATCATTGTGCCGCGTCGAGACCGGGGGGATCGCGTGACGTTGTGCAGGCTTGATGGCAGCGACACTTCGCGTTCACTCGGCGTAAGGTTGGTTGCGCGGAACGCTTCTAGGTCGGCTTACTCATGGATGAGCGGCTTTCGACAACCCTCTGGCGGATGCCCGTGCTGCGTTCTCGCTCGGGGCGGACGCGCATGATCCGGCCGTGGCAGCGCAACGGCCGCTGGTCGCCCGAGGACGCGGCCGCGGAGCTCCAAAGCCGTCGGGCTGGGCTGATCGGACAGTTGCGACGCCGCAGCGAGGCACGGGGCGTCCCCGCCGGCGCGCAGGAAGAAATCGTCGACGATGCCATCACGGCTGTCGTGATGGCCCCGCGGGGTGTCGCCAACGAACACCATCTCATGGGCGCGTTCTGGCTCGCCGTCGACCACCGCTGTAGACGCCACCGCGAAGGCCGTCACTTCACCCGCCTCGGCTCGCGCCAGCGTGTCGAGTTCGACCTGGCGGCCCAGAAGGCCCCCGACGGAGCCAACCCCTTCGATCAGCTTGAGCTACGCGATCGGTTCGCCCGCGCCGCCGACCTGATGGCCGACCTCGACCCGCGCGAGCGCCAGGTCGTCTCCGCGATGGCGAGCAACGGGGTCGGCCCCGTCTCCGCCGCGCGAATGCTGGGGCTCCCGCTCGGCGAGGTGCGTTCCGCGGCTCGCAGCGCCAACCTCAAGCTCGATCGCGTGGCCGCCATCTCCGCCGCAGGACGAATGTGCCAGTTCCGCGCTCGAGCGATCGTCGCTGACGCCGCGGGAGCAGCAGACGCGGATGACGCGCGACTGGCCCGAGCTCATGTGAGCGCCTGCGTCCCGTGCGGGCGGGTCTACAGGCAACTACGCCGCGAAATGCGCGCCCGCGAGTTCCAGCGCGCAGCCGTCGCCGCGTTCCTCCCGATACCGGCGATGTCTGCCGGCCACATTGGGGGTGTCGGCAAGCTCGCGATCTGGATCGAACAGCGGATCAACTTCATGCCCCGCGGAGGCGGCGAGCGCACCGCCGAGGTGCTTGGCGGTGCGGGAATCGCCAAGGCCGCCATCGCGGGCACCGCAATCGTGGCCGCCGGCGGCGCCCTCACCGGCCATCTCGTCCACTCGATCGAAGGTGCACCGTCTCACGCGCACCGCCGCGCGCATGTCACCCGGCAGGTAAGCCAGACTGCCACTCTTCCTGGCGACGCATATCGCAACAGCTCGATCGCAGCGCGTAGTCCCAGCTCGTCCGCTCAACAACCGCGGGCTGCAGCAGCGACTCGTCACGGCATTCCGACACCGCCGAGCAAGAGTCTTGGCTATCTCGCGCTCGGCCGATCGGAGAACGGCTCGCGAGCTGGCCACGGTACCGGCGAATCCTCGGCCCCCATCGCGTCAGCGGCCAGCACATCCACCAGGTCCGAAAGCACCCCGACGACTGAAACCGCCGCTCCACCGCCGAGCGAAAGCCACGCATCCGCGCCTCAAAGCGGAGGTGGCACCAGCCTCGGATACCTCGGTCCCTAATGAGCCTCCTAGGAAGAGCGCGGGTGCTTTCCAGTGCGACCATAGGTGCCACGGCGCTGCTGCTGGTGGTAGCGGCGACCGCACACGCCGGCAGATACCACGCCTACTCGTGCCGCACACCGTCAGGCGAAAGCGCGCCAGCCGACGGATGGTCCGGGTCGTCGACGGGATTGCCTACCTTTGTGGAAAATACATGCGGCAAATCGGGGGGTGCGCTCGTTGCTGTGCTTGGTCAGGCCAGACGGACAGCCAATAGCTCGATGGCACAGTGGACGTTTACTGATCCAATGAACGAGCGCCTCGTCGGTGCCACACTGTGGCGAGCTGGCGACACCGCCGGAGGAACGATGGCCGCAGCCACCTATCAGTTTTGGCTGGCTGGACCGGTCGAAACCGACATCTTTGATGAATGTGTCAACGGTTTAGGATGTGTCGGCCAGGGAACCTTCAGCCAACCACTGGCCCCTGAAAACCGGGTCGTCGTCCCGGAAGCGAACCTCGGTTCCAACCTGCAAGGTACGGCCTCGTGTGGCGGCAATAGTGGCTATACCTGCAAGGAAGGCGAACACGATGCCAACGGCTATACCGCGGTCGTCGACCTGTACGCCGCCGATCTCGTGCTCGAACAGACCGAACCGCCGAGTGCGGGCAACGTGAGCGGCCCGCTTGCGAGCGAACAGCCCCTGCACGGCACGAGCGATCTGATCTTCAGCGCCACGGACCCAGGAGCGGGCGTGTACCAGGCGATCTTCACCGTCGACGGTCACGTTGTGCAAGAAACGGTGATCAACGAAAACGGTGGGCACTGCCGCAACGTCGGGCAGACCACCGACGGACTGCCAGCGTTCCTCTACGTGCAGCCGTGTCCGAAATCCCTGACGGCGGACGTTGGATTCGACACGACGGCCGTCAGCAATGGCACGCATCACCTGGTCGTGAGCGTGTCGGACGCTGCCGGCAACACCGCGACCGTGCTCGACCGCAGCATCGTCGTCCAAAATGAACTGGGCACGTGCAACGCGCTGTGCGACCCGCACGCGAGCCTTCACCCAGCGAACGCCCACCTTCTCCGTGGAACGATCACTCGGCGCTACGCCAACTCCGGGCTCACCCTGACGGGCCAGCTCGTGGATCGGGCAGGGGTGCCGATGCCGGGCGCCATGATCGAACTGCGCCAGCTTGTCAGCTATCCCGGAGCAGCGAACGTGCTGGTCGCGATCACCACGACCGACGGCAAGGGCGAGTGGAAGCTCCGCGTGCCCAGGGGCCCATCACGCCTCATAACCGTCGGTTATCGCTCGCGCAGCAACAACCCCACGTTTGCGACGCAAGTTCAGTACCGCGAGACGGTCGCGGCAGACGTAAGGCTGTCGGCTCCGCGACGTGCGCGTCCCGGAAGGACGTTTGCCTTTCGAGGCGAGCTGGCGGGAGGCTACATTCCACCCGGCGGCACCCTCGTCAGCTTGGAAATCCTCTTCGCCGGCGAATGGCGCGAGATCGCACTCCTGCGCACCAACCGCCGCGGGGCGTTCGCCTACCGCTACACGTTCGCCGCGATCGGACCCGCGACGTACCGTTTCCGGGCGCAGCTGCCGCACACGATCGGCTACCCCTTCGCTTCGGGCGCAAGCAGGTCCAGCTACATCCACCTGACTGGGTGAGGTCGAGCTAGGCCCAAGACCGTTCACTTCAGAGCGGGGACCGCCGCCAGGCTCGCCGTTTAGCCCGAGGCGCAAGTCGTGGTATACGGTGGCTCGGCGTGGACGTTCCCTTGTTCGACGTAGTGCCATGGACGCACGGTTATTCGCACTCGTGGGCGTTGCGCTGGCTGCTCGTCAAAGACAAAGTGGCCCGCGACCGGCTTCTCGGCGTCTTCCTGCCAGAAGGGAAGCCGCCGTGGCGCGTTGAGAACATGAACAAGGAGTTCAAGGTCGCCCGCCACCGCGCCGACCTACGATTCGACGCGACAGACGCCACCGGCCACGAGACGATGGTGCTCCTGGAGACCAAGGTCAACGACGACCTCAAGCAGCCCCAGATCGAGGCGTATTGCGGCACGCCCGCCGAGGTCATCATCTACGGCCCCGGACTCACGGGCCTGCTACACAGCGGAGGCGATCCCATCGGCCGCGAGCGCTGGATCACTGGCCGGCAAGTCACACACGTGCTCAAAGACCACCTCTCGTCGCTTCCGGATCTGATTCGCTCCTATCTGGCCGGAGTCGCGGGACAAGCCGATCGAATGGACGCCGCGCGGCAGGCCGCACGAGGTGGCCCTGACTTCGATCGCGCTGACGACATCAGCGAGGTCAACGCTGACGATGTCGAAGCCGTCGCCTGGGTCGCCGAGGTCGCAGCGGCGTTGCGCGCCCTCGGCGCCGATGGGATCAAGCCCCGCAATACCCGCCACGATTACGGCGTCTTCTGGGCAGGCTCGTGGCGCGAACTCGACGCTGGCCGCGATCTGGGCTTCTATATCGACGTCCTCGCCGCACACGAAGGCTGGGAGTACGTGATCGCCATCAAGATCGGCGGCGGCGACGGCGACGATCGAGGGAGGGCGTTCAACGCCGCGATGGAAGCAGGACCACCATGGGAAGGCTGGATCAGCGGGAGGCGCAGCCGCGCGGAGACGTTTCGCGTCTGGAAGCTCGACGCCGGCTCAATGACGCCCCCGCAGGCCGCTGACGCGGCGCTGCGTGCGCGTGCGTACATCGACGCTCTCGTCGAAGGCGGGTCGTAAAAGGCCCGGCGAAGCAGCCGAACGCCGACGCGGGAGGAAGCAGGTGCTGCCCTCCGCGTTGATGAGAAAGGGAGCAAACCGACCCGACGCCTCAGCTCTCTAGGAACGTGCAGCGGTCGTCTCCGACGCTGAGCGGGCTTCCGCGTAGGCGACGAGCGGAAGCTGGCTTCGGCCTCAGTTAGATAAACGGTATTGGAGCTAGCCCGCGCGGCCCGCGATCTCGCCGGCGAGATCCGGACGATCTCATCCTCGGCGCGCCTCGCGTCGCCGACGGCTCAAGAGCCCCACGACATCCCACCTGTAAGTCCGTTGTCGAGCGCGAACGCAGCTTGGCTTAGGAGGCATGAGCTCCTCATCAGCCGCCTGTGTTCTTGATCTCCTTGCAGAGCCCGAAGCGACCTGCCCTGACACCGACGTAGCTGTCGCGACGGTGCCGCGCACTGAGCGGAGGGCACCAGATGTGACAGCTATCGGTGGCGCGGAGGCGGTGACGATCGTGCGGGCGGGCGGGTTCATCGCCGCCATCGAGTCGGTCGCGAGCGAACTGGCGGAAGGCATGGTCGTCGAGCAGGAGCCCCGGCCGGGTGAGCGGCTGGAGCGCGAGGGGGTCATCACGCTGAGGCTCGCGACCCCACCACTCGACCCATTACAGCTAGCGTCAGAGACGGAAGCGGGGCTCGCGTCCGAGCAGGCGGTGCGAACTGCCGGCCCGGACGACACCGAGGAGTGGTTTGAGGCGTTGGCGCCCAGCGGGCCCGATGCCTCGGCCGGCGCGACGTCCGGCAAAGCCCATCGCAAGCATCACCCGGCGACGCCGCCGGCTCGTGAGCGGTTCTTCGATCCGCCGCCTGCGCCATCCGTTGGGCCGAGCGAACCGGCGCGTACCGTCCCGTTCCTAAAGGGCACGCGGGGCAAGGCCGGCTTGTGGCCCAGCTTCACCTCGAGCGTCTGCGCCCTTTCGCCGTTGGTCGCGGGATTGCAGTGGCGACGGGCCAGCGCGCTCCTCGCCGGAGTGTTGCTTGTTGCGCTGCTCGGTACGCGGCTGTTTGCCTCAGGTGACCGCCGTGCGGCATCGGCGCATCCTCGTGCGCCCGCACGCACCACCGTTGCCTCCGCGCCGGCAGGTAACCCGGTCGACGGGAGGCGGCCGTCTGCGCGCCGGCGCATTCGTCGAGCGCACGAGCCGCGAACCGGCCGCTCCCGGATGCGTAACCGCGCTCGTGCCCGCAACGACTACCCAGCGCCGGTGGGGCTCGTTGCAGCTCGTCCGTCCCATCAGGCCGACGCGGGCGCTCCGCCGGCAGCCCGGCCGGCGCCGTCCGCCGGCGGCCAGTTCGCCTACCTCGGGCAGTGACAGAAACCACGAGTGAAACCCCACAAACACAGAAGGAGACACCGATGACTTCGATTCTCACAACACGGATACGCAGGTTCACCGCCAGCGACTGGTGCGCAACGGCGCCGCGGTCGGGTTTCACCCGACGGCTGCTCGCGGCTGCGCCGCTCCTCGCGCTCGGCGTGGCGGTCGCTTTCCTCACGGCTACAGCAGGGCACGTCGAGCTGCTGCATCGCATGCCGATCTTCTCCGGCGCTCAGTCAATTGCTGGCGTGACTGAATTTCTCGACAACATCAAGGGTTATCTGCTGTCGATCGTGCTGGCCGGGTTCACGGTTGCTGGCATTGCGGTGGGTGCGGCGAAGCTGGCTGGCCATTCGCGCGCGAACGACATGCTGTTCAACGTCGGTGTTGGCATCGCGATCTTCGCCGCGCTCCCAACCCTGGTGGCGTAGCCGGCATGTCACGCCGTCGCCTTAGCCTTATCCTCGTTCTCGCCGTGGGCGTGGGGGTGGCACTGCTGCTCGGCGCGCCCGCGGCAGACGCGCGGGGTGTTCTCGGAACCGGCATCGGTCCGAGCGTCGGCCCGGACCTGAACCCGCTGCCGTCGATCGGTGAACTGCTGAACGGCGTGGTGAACGGCGTGTTCGGCGCGCTCCTGTCGGCTCTGACGCCGGGGTTTCTCAAGAACGCAGACATTCACACGCTGGAATGGCTGATCGCCCTTCCCAACATCGCGGACACGACGACCTGGCCGACGGTCGGCCGGCTCGAGGGAAACATGGTGTGGATAGCGGGCGCGATCCTGCCGACGACGCTGATAATCGGCACGACCCGCGACACCGCGCTCAGCCTCAGCTTCCGCGCGCACCCCGGGAACGCGCTCCTGCGTGTCGTCGGCGCCGTGTTCTGGCTGGTTCTCTACCGCTTCGCCGTTTCGAACGCGGTCGCGTTCGTCAACGTCCTCACGCACACGATGCTGTCATGGTCGATCGTCGCGCAGGGCCTGCACCGCACGGTCCTCGTGATGTTCGGCGGCTCGATCCTGGGCGGTGCGGGCGGGGCGTTCCTGGCGCTGCTCGGGCTCGTCGCTCTCGTGTTCGCGATCTGCCTGTTTGCGTTGAAGGTGCTGCTGTTGATGGTCCTGGCGGTGCTGTTCGTCGCCGGGCCGCTGCTGATCGCGCTGACGCCGCTGCCGACGGTCGGCTATCTCGCACGGGGCTGGCTTCTCGCGCTCGTCGGTGTCTGCCTGATTCCCGTGGGCTGGTGCATCATCTTCGCGACCGCCGGGGCGATCAGCCTCGACGTGACGAACCTCGGCGGCGGTGCGCACATCGGCAGCCGGGTGGTCGGGGCGTTCGCGGCACTCGCCACCTTTTACATCGCCCTGAAGTGGCCGCTGATGGTGCTCGGGCACGTCCGGGGCAGCCTCGGTGGCCTCGGCGTACGGCCCGGGTCGTCATCCGCTGCGGGGAGTGTCGTGAGCGACGGGGCGCTGGCCGCCAAGGCTCAACGCGCCCGCACCGGTCTCCAGGCAGCCATGCAAGCTGGCGGGCGAGGCATCGGGCTCGCCGCGGGAGCACTCGGTGCGCCGCGAGGCGGACTGGCCGGCCTGGCAGCCCGACAGGCACGACCCCATCTTGCAGGTGCCGCCGCGACAGGTGCGATAGCCGTCGGGCCACCCGCAGCCGGACCTCGCACGACCGCTGCTCCTGGACGCGTCGCGCGGGCGGGGGAGGCCCTCCGCGACACCCCGACACGGATGCGAGACGCGTGGCGGGCCGCCGGCGAATCACCCAACCAAGCGAGCGCCTCGGGAGCGCGCGGCCGACCGGGGCGCCGCAAAGGCGGCAGACGGTTAGACGGCCGCTCGCGGAACGCATCGACCGGCGGTGAACCGGGCGCCGGACGGGGAGCCTCAACCACATCGGGCGTTTCCAAGCTGACGAGCTCGCGTGACTCGACGCGTGCGCCGCTTGTGCCGCCGCCCCCTTCCCGTCGCGCGAAGGGCCTGGCAGCCCCAGCGGAACCGAGCCCAACCGCCGACCTCGGACGCGCCAAGTCTGCTCGCGGCCAGGTCAGCGCTACGGCCCGGCCGCGCGGCCGTGATGCACGTCTGAGCGACTCTCGCTCGGTTGCCGGTCCCCCTGCTTCTAGGCAGTCGCCGCGACCCGCGCGATCTAGCTCGCGCTCTTCACGGGCGCCAGCCCGGCGGTCGCCGGCTGGGGATCGGCCGGGGAAGGGGGGGAAGGGGTGAGCCATCGGACCTACCGGCATGTCGATACTCCAGTCCCCTACCTGGGGCTGACGTGGCGACAATGGCTGCTGGTCGTTGGCTGTGCGGCGCTTGCGCTCGCGGTCATCGACCTGTTGCATCCGCCGACGCCGATCGCGCTGTGGCTCGGGACGGTTCTGTTGACAGCGCCGGTCGCGGTGAGCTACTTCACGAGCGGCGCCACCGTGAGCTTCGGAACGATGCTCCTCGACCACGCACGGTGGCTGCTCGCGCCACGCGAGCTGCCCCCGGCGCGCACCGTCCACGTTAGGGCCAGAGGGTTCATGGTCGCCACACCACCGCCTCGAGGACAACGATCGCGGGTACCTCGCCGCAGCAGGGCGCGCGCGTGCCCGTCGAGCGGCGACCTGCTGCCCCTCGAGGCCCTGAGCGCCGACGGGGTCGGCGTCCTTCGCTCGGGCGCGCTCGTGCGCTGGATCGAGGTGTCCCCGGTCAACCCCCTGATCCATGACACCGAGGGCGCCGAGGGGATCTCACGCGCGTTTACCTCGATCGCCGCCAGGCTGCCCGACGATCGGCAGAGTCTGCAGCTGATCGCCCAGGCGACGCCGCTGCCGGTCGAGGCGATCCTCGCCGCCGAGCGAGAGGACTGCCACTCCGCGGCAGACGACGCCCGGTCCCGTAGCTCGCAGCAGCTGGCCGTCGCTGTCGAGCGACTGGGACTCGCACAGGAACAGTCGATCCGCGTTCAGAGCCAGGCGCTTGCGGCGCTCGAGCTGCGCTACTTCGTGGTCGCGCCCTGGCAGCCCGCGCGGGCGGGAATCGGTCTGCGGCGCTCGCGGCGCCGAGCAGGGCCGGTGACGCTCGCGCCGGCGGAGTACGAGCGCGGCGCGCGTGAAAGCGCCCGCCATACCGAGGGAGTCCGCGCCGACCTTGAGTCGATCGGGCTCGCGGCTCACCTGCTGAGCGGCGCGGAGGTCGCGACGATGATCTGGGCACGCTTCGCCCCGGGCCAAGCGGACGCGACCGGCCCTGATCTGCGTCTGGACCTGCCCGGCACGCTCGATCAGCTCGCCGACCCAGAGCGTGCGAGGGCCCACGCGGTCGAACTGCGACGCGCCCTCTGCCCGGAGGAGATCGACCTGAGCGATAAGACCGTCGTGCGGATCGGCGAGCAGGTCGAGCAGGCGCGCTACGTGGGCACGCTCCCCGAGCAGACGTGGCTTGGCTGGCTGCTCTACCTGATGTCCGCCGACCGTCCGTTCACGCTCGCCACACACATTCACGCGACCGACCGCACGCGGGAGCGGCTGTTTCACAAGCGGCGCTACCGGCGGATCCATGGCAACAACCGGGGAACGGAGATGAAGGGCCGGCCGCTGGACCCGGACCAGCAGGCTCAGGAGGCCGAGGCAGCTGAGCTGAACGCAGAGCTCGCGCTGACCGGCGCCGGCATCTACCGCGTCTCAAACTACCTGTCGATACGCGAACCGGCCGGCGACGCCGAGGCCCTCGTCGAGGTGCTCGACGCGATCGGCCGCGAGCTCTCCGGTGCGAACGAGGCGCATCTGCATCCCGCCGTCGCCGCTCAGCGCGAGGTGCTCAGCTCGAGCCTGCCGACGGGCTGCGACACCGCCGGCCGGACACGCAAGTACGTGTCGGTGAACGTGGGTGACACGACCCCTCTGGTGGGCGCCCGCTGCGGATCGCCCTGCGGGATCCCGCTCGGCTACTCCTCGGTCGGGCGCACGTTGGAGCGTCTTGACCTGTTCGACGCGGCGCACAGCAACCACATGCTCGTCGTCACGGGGGAGAGCGGGTTCGGCAAGACGATGATCGTCAACAACATCTACGCGCGCGCCCTGGCCCGCGGGGATCACGGTGCCGTCATCGAGCGCGGCGGCCACTATGAGTTTCTCGCGTCGCTGATCCCGGGCGCCGCGAACGTGAGCCTCGGGTCGGGGACGGACGCGATCTGCCCGTGGGACACGCCCGACCCGGCGTCGGTCGCGGCGGAAAAGATCGACTACTTGATCGCGCTGCACGCGACTCTGATAGGGACAGGGCGGCGTGAGGAGTACGGGCTCACCGCGCTTGAGGAGAACCTGCTCGGCCGCGCCATACGCGAGGTCTACGAACGCTGCGTCGTGACGGGGGAGGTGCCCCGCGAGCTGCTTTTGCAGGAAACCCTCTCGGCAAGGGCGGCCGGCGAAGCGCGGGCAGGCGCCGGTCAGATGGCCGACGCGCTCAGGGATCTCGCGGCGCGGCTGCACAACTTCTGCGGCGAGGGACCCTACGCCTACCTGGCCGACAGGCCGACCACCGTCCCGCACGATGCGCCGCTCGTCGTATTTGACACGCGCAGGATCCCCGCTCACTTCGCTGGGGCGGCGATGTTCGAGATCGTTGAGCACGTCGCCGAGCGCGTCGCGCGAAACGTCCAACGACACCTCACCGAAGACGGACACGCACCCAACGGCGTCCGGCGGCGGGCGCCCCGCTACTACCTCACCCTCGAGGAGGTCTGGAAGCTCCTCGAACACGAGGCGACCGCTCGCTGGGTCAACGAGCTGCCGAGACGCTCAAGGCACGACAACCTGGCGCTCATCGGTGTCAGCCAACAGCTCTCGGACTTCAACAACACGTGGGGGAGAGCGTTCATCGACAACTCGGCACGCAAGCTGACCTTTCACCAGGCGCCCCGGCAGATCGAGTTTCTCCGCGACGAGCTCGGCCTCACGGCCGACGAGGTTCAGGCGATCGGCCAGCTGAAGACTGTCAAGCGCGACTACTCGACCGCCTACTTCGACAACGGCCCCCGCGGACGCGGAACGATCACCGCCCGCTACTCAGACCTCGAGTACTGGATCTGCACACACGACCCAGAGTTCGACGAGCCCGTCCGCCGCCAAGCACTCAGAGACGCCGAGGGTGACCCGTGGCGGGCGCTGCGGCTGCTGTCAGACCCCGCCTGGCATCAGCGGCTCGTGGGGGAGGGGGCGTAGATGGACGCCGCCACGGCAGGCCAGATCATCCTCTCCGACCCTCGGGCGCGGCGGCTGGCTGCGCGCGCCGCGGCGATCGCCGCCGCGGTCATCGCGACACCGCTCGTCCTGCTGCTCGCGCTCATGGTCGCCCTGACCGGCCCGTCCTCGCCGGGCACTGTCGGCACCGCAGACGGCATCCCCGCGGTCTACGCGCAGATGTACGAGGCCGCGGCTTCCCACTACCACGTCGACCCCTACGTCCTCGCCGCGCTGCACGAGACCGAGAGCGACTACAGCCGCGACCCGGCCGCATTCACTCCGAACTCCGCAGGTGCCATCGGGCCGATGCAGTTCCTACCCGCGACCTGGGCGCGCTTCGCAAACGCCTACCGGACGATCGCCGCCGAGCGACCGTCCAGCTACCCGCATGAGTGCGCACCGCACGGCTGCATCACCGACGACTACGACTCGATCGCCGCCGCAGCCGACTACCTGCACCAGCTCGGCGCCGACGCCGCCCTCGACCAGCGCACGCTGAACGCGCTCATCAGCTACAAGGGCACGCCGCCCGCGTCGGTCCCATACGCGCGGCAGACGTTCACCCTCGCGCAGCAGCTGGAAGCCGCGAACGCGACGTCCACCGGGTCGGTGGTAGAGGCGCCGTCGGGGCCGCTTGCGCAGCGGCTCGTGACGGTCGCGGACGAGATCGCCGCCGCCCGCATTCCCTACTGCTTCGGCGGCGGGCATGTCACTCCGGCGCGCCCAACACACGGGACCTACTGCCACAACGCCGCAAACGAATTCATCTCCGGCACCGCCTATGACGGACTCGACTGCTCGAGCGCCGTCTCAGTGCTGCTGCAGGTCTCCGGGGTGAACACGCCGACTCTGGACTCGACCGGGTTCATGACCTTCGGTGCTGCAGGACCGGGGCAACAGTTCACGATCTGGGCGAACCCGGACCACGTGTTCGTGAGTATCGAGGGACGCGACTGGGGCACAAGCGACGCAAACCCGTCTGGCGGGCCCGGGTGGGCGCCGCACACCACCGTCGGCTTCACCCCACGACACCTACCGGGCCTATGAGCAAACGCACGCTTCCGATGCTCGTCGCGGCCGCGGTCGGCCTCACCGGATGCGGGCTGCGCGATCCCTACTCCCAGCATGCGAAGCGCCCCGCCACCGGTGCTCAAAGCGCGCCGAAGCCTGTAACGGAACAAGCACTCAGGCCCTCAGCCAGCCCAACGGGCGTGCTCGCCCGCTACGCGGACGCATGGGTCAACTGGTCGGCGACGACGCTCGCTCACGAGCGGGCAGGCCTGTTGGCGCTAGCGACCGGCCAGCTCGCAGACCAGCTGCGCCAACAGGCCGCGCAGGCCGTGGAGACACAGCTGCAAGAGGTAAGCCACGCGTACAGCCGCGGGCGCTACATCGGCGTGATCCGAGAGGGCGCGGGGCGCGCAATTGTCGTCACCTTCGAGGAAGTCGCCCTCGTCGGCGGCCAGGCTCAGGGCGCCTACCACGTGTATCTCGCTCGCACCGAACACACCACGCACGGATGGAGAGTCACGGAATGGCAGCCGGCGACAGACAGCTGATGGCCGCCACGCCCGAGTCCGGGTCGCGGCCGGTGCGGCGAGCTGGACTGGCGGCGACGGTGGGGGACACCTACTGCCTGCTGTGGATCGGCACGCTGCTCGCCGCGGTCCTCGCAATCCCGGTCGCGGGGCAGCTGCGCGAAGTCTTCGGCTTTCGCTTGACACTAGCCCCGGCGGGCACCGCGAGCATGGCGGCGCTGATCGCCGTCAACAACATCCGCGCGGCAGCCATCCCGTTGCTGTTCGCGGCCATGAAAACCGGTCGCCGACGGTGGCTGTTGCTCGTGGGTGATGTCGTGGTCGCCACGAGCCTCGCGGTCAACGTCGCCCTCGGAGGCCTCGCGCTCGGCGCCTACGGCCTCCCCCTCCTGCGATATCTCCCGCAATGGCCGCTCGAGTGGGGAGGACTCGCGCTCGCCCTCGCCGGCTGGCGGCGAGCTCGCCGCGGGCAACGCGACCCCTGCGAGCTCGCCCTGCTCGCGCTCGGCGCCGCGACGCTCCTGTGCCTCGCCGCCCTGCTTGAGACATACGCGGTGCCCCAGTCATGACCGGCTTCTCCTATTTCCAGCGACGCTTCCTCGGCCCCCTGCTGCTGATCGCGGCCGGCTTAGTGGCCCTGCTGCTGCAGATCCACCACTACGCCCCGAGCCTCCTTCGCCACGCGGCGTCCACGAGCACGTATACCGCCCCGCCGCGCGGCGCCGCGACAGGCCCCTCGCCTCTCGCGTGGATCACCAATGCTGTGAGCCTTTGCCTGCACCTCGCCGCCGACACCACCGGTCTGCTTCTACTCGTCGCGCTGCCGGTGCTGATCGCGCGCCTACGCGCTCGCCGCCGGCGTGCCGAGACCGGCCGGGTGCTCTGCGCGGAGCTGCGCCTGGGGCGCGACGACCAGGCCTCGCCGTATGAGATCAGCAAGGTCTTCGACGGGATCGCCGGGGCGCTCCGGCCCGGCATCATCCGCCGTCCGCTCACCGGCCCTCCAACGCTGACGCTGAGGATCGTGAGCGAAGGCGGAGCGCGATCGGTGCGCTTCCTCGTACAGGCACCCGCCCTCTACCACCCGGCGATCGCGGCGCGCCTGAGAGCCACATACCCCGACACCCGCCTCATCCCGATCGACGCCTCGCACGCCGACCCCTTCGCTCTCAGCACGCTCGGGTCACCTGGGACGGCTGTCCGAGCGCTCAGTCGCCGCGAGCCGGTTCCCCCGGTCGCGGTGGACATGCTCCGCGTGAAGAAGGCGAGGCGATGGGTATGGGCGCTCGCGACCACCAAGGACTACGAGCACTCCCTCATCGAAAGCCTCGTCTCCGTCATGCACGCGCTCTCCACGCCGTGCGTCGTCGAGCTGCTTCTCACCCCAGCACCCACGTTGCTCGAGCGCTACACCGGACACGCGCTCGTGCGCCGCGAGCGGCGCTTCACGGCCGATCGCGCCCTCGGCCCGAACGAGCCCGGCGCCGACGGCGTCGTCGCCAAGAAGCACCTGCAGGGCGCGGTCGAGGGCATCGGACGGGCGTGGTGGTGGTTCGACCTGCGCGTGATCGTGCCACGCGGCCACGAGCCCCACGCCCGCCAGGTCGCCGGCGTCATCCAGGAGACACGCGGCGAGAACTACCTGCGGATCAGGGTGATGCGCCTGCGCCGAAGGCTCTACGCCTGGCGCTCCGGCCGCGGTCTCCCACCACTCTTTCCCGCCCTGTGGAGCGGCGCTCTTTCGAGTGCTGAGGTCGCATCGCTGTGGCACCTGCCGACCCTGCGCCTGAAGAGCGTCCCACTCAGCCGCATCTCAGCCAGGGAGATCGTCGCCAGCAGCGCGATCAGCCGCGACCCCGCCCACGCGGTCATGCACGACGAGCACGGGCCGGTCGGAATCCACCCCGCCGACCGCCGCTACGGCTGGATGCTGCTCGGAACCGCCGGCGCAGGCAAGACCGCCGCCCTCGCACCCCACGTCAAAGCCGTCGCAGAGGACGACCAGCGCGCCCTGGTCATCATCGACCCGAAGGAGGACTTCGCCCGCCTCTGCATGGGCCTCATACCCACCCGGCGCACCGTCCACTACCTCGACCTCGGCGCACCACGCTACGGGCTGAACATCCTCACCGCCGGGCATCTGACGCCCGAGATTCGCGCCGACATCTTCATTTCGGTGATCCGCGAGCTCGCCGGCGAGACCTCCGTCGGCCCACGCTCAGACCTGTTCCTCAGAGCCGCCCTCCAGGCCGTGATGATCGTCGAGCCCGTACCGGCCCTCCAACACGTCGCCGCGCTACTCGACCCCTACGACGCCGGCTACCGCGAATGGGTCACACGCGAGCTGCGCGGCCACCACGAGATCGACTTCGTACGCGACTACTGGGAGCACACCTTCCCGCAGATGGTCAAACACAACCCCCGCTTCTTCGCCGAGGCAGTCGCAGCGCCCGCGAACAAGATCGCCCGGTTCCTGACCTCGCCCAGCCTCAACCTGCTGATGACGCACCCCATCCAGCTCGACCTCGAGAGCATCATCCAACGCCGCGAGATCCTCATCGTCAACGGCAGCAAGGGAGCGGTCGGCGAGTCAAACGCCAACCTCTTCTGCTCAATGCTGATCCTCCTGATTCAGCGCGCGCTTCACCAAATGCAGAGGGTCGAGGCCCATGAGCGGGTGCAGGCCGCCCTGGTCATCGACGAGGCACACAACGTCTTCATCCCCGCCTTCTCGACGCTCCTCGCCGAGGGCCGCTCAGGCGGAATCGAGGTCGCCGCAGCCTTCCAATACACCGGCCAAATCGCCGACGAAAACGTCAGAGCCGGCGTCAGAAGCCTCCTTCAGAACGTCTCCATCTTTCGCCAACGCGACTTTCAGGACGCCCGGGCCGCAGCGGCGTTGGCGATGGAAGTCTTCCAGGACAACATCCGCGGCGACATCGAAGACCAACGCAGAATCCGAATCGACCCAATCGACATCGTGCAGCAGCCCAACTACCGAGCTGTGAATCTGTGGCTGGCACACGGTGTTCCCCAGCCCGCGGCGACCGCGAGCACCACGCCGATGGAGGAGCTCGTCGCGACTCCCGCGACTCGCGAGGCCCGCGCACACCACGAGCGCGAACAGCTTCTCCGCGGCGACCATCCCCATGACCACGGGCGCTATATACAGCCGCCAATCGTGTGGTCGGTCATGAGGCCGATCGTGGCTCGGTATAGGACGGTGCATGTTGACGTGACGGGGTGGCCCGACTGGAGGCCGCTGGTCGAGATCGTCGGCGTCCTGGTCCTCCTCTCTCCGGCGGAGAGCGAGCCGCTCTCATACGCGGCCGAGTGCCACGACGGGTCGCGGCGCCGCTATGTCTTCGAGCTGCCGGCCGAGCCGGACAACCCGGGATGGCTCCCGCCCGGTAACTACGGCGTGCAGGTCTTGGTGTGGGTCGCCGGGGAGCCCGAGCCGCGCAAGTGGTCTTCGACTGTCAAGGACAGCGAGGGTCGCAAACAGCCACTGGCGCTCGCGATCGCGGAGGAGCCGCGCAGGTCGCTCGCGAGCTGCCAACAGGCGGCGTGAGGATGGCCTCCCTCGCAGGCGTCGCGGAGAGGATGGTGCTCGCGGGCGAAGGCCTCGGCGCCGGCACGCTCCAGTGGGGACATCGGGAGGGATCGCCACCGAAGGTCGGCCTGACCGACCGGGATCTCCGCCTGATGGTCTTGCTCTATGACGTCAACTTCCTCTCAGCGAGCCAGCTCCTGATGCTCGGATGGGGCGACGCCGGAGAGCACGTCGGGCGCAGGCGGCTGAAGCGCCTGCACGACAGCGGATACGTCGATCGCTTTCGCCCGATCCGGAAAAGCGGGACCGCGGAGTGGAACTACCGGCTCAGCTCTCTCGGGTGGTCGGCACTCACCGAGCAACGCATGGCACCAGCCGACCACGCCTACACCCCCACCGCGATCACCAGCATCAGTTACACAGAACACGATCTCCAGCTCGCTGCGCTCGTCCTCCGCATCGCCCAGCAAGCCGCTCGCGATGGAGGTGGGGGACTCCTCGAAAGGATGCCGTTCACCTGGAGGGGACCGCACAGCGGGCGAATTGACGTCGACACAATCGATGAGCTCGAGCGCTCTGAGGCCGCCGAGCTACCGCTGGGGACGCTCCTGCACGGGGAAGACAGTCGTCAGGGCTACCTTGAGCCCGACGCCACGCTAATCGGACGCTCAGGCGACGACACCTGGGCGGTCCTGATCGAGTACGACCGCACCGAACGCCCCCACAAGCAGATCGACCGCCTGCGCCGGTACGACCACTGGCTGCTTGACGGCTGGCGAGTTGGTCACTACGCCGCGCATTCGATCCCCCCGTCGGTGATCTTCCTGACGGCACGCGAGCGGCCCCTGCGCCGCCTGATCGAGACAGCCGATCGGACGTTCGAGGCGTGGCACGGTCACGAGCACGCCAGCCCGCGGGAAGGGACGCACCCAGCCCGGCAGCGGGCCGTCTTCACGAGCCGCGAGCGCATCCTCGCCGGTGACTGGACGGTGCAACGGACGCCGAGTCTGCCTCCTGAGTTGCGCGAGGACTTCCGCGTCTGCTCACCGCGGTCGCTCGAGTACAACCTTGCCGCATTGTTCGGTGGCATGTAGCGGCGTGGAGTCGATGGCGGAGCCCCGGTGACCGACGCGATCATGCCCAGGATGGCCAGAAGTCCGTGCAGGCTCTCTCGATCGATCCCGATCCGGTGCTGCCGGTTGAACGCCTCGGTCGCTACCTTCCCCGGGTATGGACCGTGGTGTGAAGGAGCACGTGATGCCCCTGGCGCAGGTGAAGACCGGCTGGTGGCTCAAGCTGTTCACATTGGGCCGACCGAGATGGGCCGAGCTGGTCTCACGCGAGACGGTGCTGAGTGAGGGCGACGGCGTGAAGTTGATCGTGGCGAGGCTGCCTGATGACCTCCCGAGCGAGACCCTCGTCACTGTGGCGAAGCGGCGCCCCGACGGCGCCGCCGGCATGTTGGTAGCGCGGTGAGCGGGCTTGTGTTTACCTAGGACCGCAAAGCATCGAGCTCGCGGTTATTCGTCCTGGCATGCGTAATCTTCTGCGAGGATCTTGGCGTACTCGTCTCGGTAGTCACTGAGATCGACGTCCCCGTTGTCAGGTGGGTGTAAGAAGAACCCCGGTTGGCTCGGTGAGAGCAGTAAACGACGCTTCAGCCGAAGCACGACGGTGGGGACGATCGCTTGAATCGTGATGCACCACGAGGAACTGCTGGCGAGGACCAAGACGCCGCTCTGCTGCGGAGGCTCGCACTCGTTCGCGAGCGGAACGATGGTGCCCTTCGCGAGGAGACGATCCTCGCTGAACTGCTGGGACGCCACTCACAGAACATCCGCCGCATCGCCGCCTACAGCGCGCACTCCCTGCAACCCTCAGCCGCCGATCTGGACGACATCGTCAACGCCGTGTTCAGCCGGCTCGCTGTCGCACTTCAGCGCAAGCTCGACTTCGGTAAGCCGTTCCGCTACGTCGTCGCCGACAACACCGAATGGGAGGTCACAGACTTCGCCCGTCGATGCAAGCGGCGTGAACCGGAGGTCTACCTAGCGCCCGAGGATTTCCCGGACCCTGCGGCCCCCGAGAGCCCCACGCTCACCGAGGAGGCGACCGCGCTTTACGCGCGCATCCTCGAGCTCGGTGACCGCGACCAGAAATTCCTCTCAGAGCGAATGCTGCTGGGCCTCGCGCCGGAGACGATCGCCGAGCGTCACGGCGTGCGTCGCGGCGTGGTGGATACAGCCACGTCGCGGGCGCTGAAGGTGTTGCTGGGCAGCGACGCCGTCGAAGATGTAAGAAAATTGCGGCGCCCCTCGGAAGGAGAGGTATGAACGACCCCGACCGACTGGACGAAGCGGCCCTACGGCGCCTCGATGACATTCAGCTCGAGAGCCTGCGCTACCGGCTTCTGTCCGAAGGCGACGTGCGCTACGAGCACGTGGTGGAGCACCTGCTCGTTCGGGGGATCGGCGCGATCGAGCGCATCGCAGCCGAGCTTTGCGACGTACGTGGCATCGGGGCCGAGCAGCGCGAGAAGGCAGTCATCGATGCCAGCTTGCGCCTGCAACTGCGCCTCGCGCGCGAGGAGAGGTTGCCGAGTCTAGAGACCCTGGCCAGCCAGTTCGCAACGCAGTGCATCGACGCGCTCGGCCCGGCGCCGGACCAGCCGCCGCGGCTGGCTTCACGGCCCCCCCAACTGCGCTCCATCGAGACTCAGCTCGGCGAAGCACTGCACGATGGGCGCCTGCGGCGCAAGGGAGGCAAAGACTCGTGAGCGACACCTTCGAACAAGCCTTTCTGGCTGCGGTCGACGACCTGAACGCGGGCCGCCTGCATGAGGACCCCCGCTACTACCTGGAAACCGTCCCAACGGGACAGCACGAAGAGTTCACACGACGCCTGAGCGCGCTGATGGCCGCCCGCGGCCCCGCCAGCCACGACGTGGTCACCTCCGCGAGCTACGCGGCAGCGCTCGCGGCCGTCAGCGCGGTCAAGGCGACCGACGGCTCAGCTGGCATTCTGCCGGGCGCGCTGCGCCAACTACGCAAGGTGCGCGGTATCGAGCGCGACACGGTCCTCGACGCGCTCGCCGCCGAGTACGAGTTCGGGCCGAGCGGCCGCGACTCGCTGCGTCGTTACTACCACCAGCTCGAGTCCGGCAGCCTGATCGGTGCGAACATCGCGCACCGTCTGCTTCGTAGTCTCGCCAGGCTGTTTGACGTCGACGGCGAGGATTTCATCGCCGCGGCGTGCGCGAGCAAGCGTCGCGACCTCGAACGACCCAAGCTCGGTCTCGCACCGTCGCTCGGTCGCAGCGCAGGGGAGACCGACCCGGGACGAACGCCGACCGACGCCGGAGGTACCCGTCGTGCTCTCGGCCCTGACCGCGATGTTGAGCTGGTGGAGCGACTGTTCACCGGAGGACCCGACGCCTGATCTGATGAGCGCGGTGACGGCAGCCCAATCTGATCCCGAGCAGGCCGCGCAGGCGCTACTGCGCGACTTCGAGGCGCACTTCGAGGTCCCCGACGCGCCGCCCGTGCCCGTCGATCGGATCGCCGAGTCGCTGCTCGGGCTGCTGATCGAGGAGTGCGATGACGTACGCTCGATCCCCGGCGCCCCCACCGACCAGGGCCGCCTGTCGGGAATGATCGAGCCGGCAACGCGAACGATCTGGCTTGACCGCTTGGAGTGCGCGCGAAGTCCCGGCCGCAGACGCTTCACGATCGCTCATGAGTGCGGCCACTGGGTAGTGCACGTCGTGGGCGACGACGCAGTCTGCTGTCGGCCACAGGACATCTCAGAGCAACAAGGCGCCGAGGCCCGCGAGCTGCGCCGTCGCGAGGCCGAAGCCAACAGCTTCGCTTGCGAGCTCTTGATGCCCGAGCCGCTCGTGCACCAACACGCCCGCCTCACCGGCTGCAACCTCGCCGCGATGGCGGCACGCTTCGACGTGTCCGTACCGGCGATCCGGCTGCGGCTGCTCACCCTGGGGCAGCTGCCACCGTGGATGGCCGCAGCGACTAGTGGAGGGCGATCATGAGGATCATCCACATGTCCGACACGCACCTCGGCTTCCACCAGCTGCACCGTGTTAACCACGCTGGACGAAACCAGCGCGAACAGGACGTCTACGACGCTTTCGATCAGGCGATCACAAAGACGATCGAGCTCACGCCTGACGCCGTCGTGCACTCGGGCGACCTGTTCGACTCCTACCACCCGTCCTCCGCCGCTCTCCGTATCGCACTAGACGGCCTGAGACGCCTGCGCGAGGCAGACATCCCGGTCGTCGTGATCGCCGGTAACCACTCGACACCGCGTGTCGCTGCCGCCGAGCACGTCTTCGGTGTCCTAGAGCGCTTCGGTGGCGTCCACGTCGTATACGACTGCGCTCGTGAAGTTCGCATCGGCGGGCTGGCCATCCACGCCGTCGCTCACGACAACGACTCGCACAAACTGAGCAAGACGCTTTGTGAGGCGCGACCCGCCCCAGACGCCGACTTCAACGTGCTACTTGCGCATGTCGGCCTCGACGGACTGGGCAGCGTTGTGGGATCTGAGTCCAGTTCGGTCCCGCTCTCAGCTGAGGCGCTGTCCGGCACCGGCGAGTTTGACTACGTCGCGCTCGGGCACCTGCACAAGTTCGCGCCGGCCAGCAACAATGCCGCCTACGCCGGCTCACTCGAGCGACTCTCCTGGGCCGACGACGCGCCCGCGAAGGGCGTCGTCGAGATCAACCTCGCAGCCGGCCGGTTCTCTCGCGACTACCTACGCCTCCACGAGATCGAAACGCGTCCTCGCATCCTTCTCGACCACGTCGACGCAGCAGCCACTGAGGACCTGACCGCGGCGATCATCAGCCGGACGCAAGACGTCGAGCTGCAACGAGCAATGGTACGACTGACGGTCCGCAACGTGTCGGTCGCTGACTGGAACGCCGTCGACCACAAGGCGATCGCCGATACATACAAGCCCTGCCTGCACTTCGAATGCGAACCCCAGATGATCGGCGGACAGGCGAACAACTCCACGCCACTCGAGCTCCGCGAGTTTCTGGTCAACTGGCCGGGCGCACAGGCCACTGGCATCGATACCGAGGAGTTCATCGCTCGCGCAGAGGCCTTCCTAGCACGCGCGGATCAGGAGATAGCCGCGTGAAGCTATTGGCGGTGCAGGCGCAGAATTTCCGCTCCTTCGAGCATCTCGAGCTGAATCTCGACCACGAAGGACTAATCGCCGTGGTCGGCCCGAACGGGGCGGGTAAGAGCACGATCTTCGCCGCCGTCGAGTGGGGGCTCTACGGCGCCCGAGGCCGCGGCACGATTCCCGTCAGACGCGACGGCGCTCCCGAGAGCACGAGCTGCTGGGTCAAGGTGCACTTCGAAGTCGGCGGACGCTCCTACGCGGTGCAGCGCATCGACGGCGAGGAAGCACAGCTACTCGCGCTGCCCAGCGGCGAGCCTCTCTGCACGGGCCGCGAAGAGACAAGCCGGCAAGTGTCCACGCTGATGGGACTCACACGCGAGATGTTCCGCGGCACCTTCTACGCCCGCCAACGCGAGGTCCAGGCGCTGGATTCCAACGACGAGGCAAAGCGGCGCGCCCAGGTCGAGCTACTACTCGGCATCGAGCGCCTGCGACGGGCCGCCGCACACGCCGCAACGTTCGCCAAGGAGCAGAAGCAGCTGGTCAAGACGCTCGACGACGGAAAGCCCAAGCTCGAGGACCTCCGCTCAGAAGCTGAGCAGATCGAGGCCAATGCGCAGAAAGCCGCCCCCATCGTCCAGGCCGCCGAAGCGCGCGTAGAGAACGCCAAAGCGGCACGCGAACAAGCCAAGGCACACCTCGACGCGCTCCGCGCTCAACAGCACGAGATGGTCGAGCGCCGCACGAGGGCACAGGCCGCAACCAGCACGGTCGCGCAGGAGCAAGCGGCCCTCGACGCACTCTCCGTTCAGCTCGCAGAGGCAGAGGCCGCCGACGTCGAGCTCGCGCAGACAAAACCACGCGCCGACCGCGCAGAGAGCCTCGCCTCCCAAGAGCGCGAGATGAGCCTCAGGCAAGCCAACCACGAACACGCCGCCGAGCTGCGATCCAGCGAGCATCTCGCCTTGAGCGCCGCGGCGCGGCTGAGCGACCAACTCGCCGCCCTCTCCCCAGCGCCTACCGCCACCCAGTCAGGCGATGGAACAACCCCTCCGCCTAACGGCGACGGGGCCGAGACGAACGAGCTCGACGCCCAGATCGAGAACGCCGAGCGAGAGCTAGAGGCGGTCCGCAGCAACCTCCAACAGTTCACCGCCGAGCAGCAGGCAGCGAAACAGCAAACAAGAGAGCTCAACGAGCGGATCGCTTGCGGGGAGAGAGCCGCGAAGCTCGACGCTCAGCTCGCCAAGCTCGGCCCCGTCGAACAGGAGGCCGCGGACGCTCTCAGCAGCTGGCATGCGGCACGGGCGCGACGAGCGCAGCTCGACGAGGCAATCCGTCACGACCTCGAGCATCGCCAAGCCGTGCTCTCCGGTGAGGCCGAGGCCGCATGCCCAACCTGCAAGCGAACCTACGACCCCGGTGAGATGGAGGACATCCTCGCCGGCTACGACCGCGACCTAAAAGCCGCCCGCCAACAACTCGCGGACATTGACAGCGAAGTCTCCGGCCTGAAGGAGGCGTCCACCAAGACGCGGACGCAGGCCGATGCCCTGCGCGCCCTCGCAGCCGACCGTCGCGCGATCGTAAATGCTCCGGAACCCGATGCGATACCCGCCCTACGAGACGAACACGCGGCGCTCGAGCGCAAGCTCAAGCGACGGGCAAAGCAGCAGGAGAGCACCCAGACGCGGCAGACGACCCTCACCGAGGAGATCCCTCGCCTTCGGGCCCACGCGCGCGAGCTCGAATCCAAACGACGGCTGGTTGCCGACCTCCAGGCACAGCGTGCCCAGTCAGAAAATGAAGCGCGTCTCTACAGCCAGCAGCTCAGCAGGGTCGGCTCCAACGGATATGACCCCGACCTGCACGCACGTCTGCGAGATGAGCTGCTCGCCGCGCAGACGGCCGCACAGCGCTGCGCGGAGCTGCGTGCCAAGGCCGACGGGCTCGAGCTACTGCGGCGTCGCCTCACCGAGCAACAAAGCAAAGCCGAGGCCGCCGAAGCCGAGTCGGCGAAGCTCCTCGCGGCCGCCGAAGAGGTCGCCGTTGAACCCTCCGCGCTAAAAGCAGCCGATGACGCATGCACGACAGGCGACAAGGAGCTCGACGCCGCACAGGCGGCGCTGCTCGATGCCAACCGGCAGGCATCCTCGGACTCCGAGGCGGTCGCCGCGGCGCACGCCCGCCTAAAGGACGCCCGCGAGCGAACCGCCGAGCTGCGCGAGCAACGCCGCGAGCTACGCCTGCGCTCTGAGATCGCCGACGCGCTCAGCGCCTACCGCGAGGAGGCCTCCCGCCGCGCCCGACCGACGCTCGAACACGAGACAGGGCTCCTCCTAGGCCGCACGACCAGACAGCGCTACAGCGCAGTACAGCTGACCGACAGCTACCAGCTCGAGATCGTCGACGGCCGAGAAATCCATCCCCTACAGCGCTTCTCAGGCGGCGAGCAGGACCTGGCCAGCCTATGTCTTCGCCTGGCGCTATCGCGCACGCTCGCGCAACAGCGCGGCGCCGAGTCGGACTTCGTACTCCTCGACGAGGTATTCGGAAGTCAGGATTTTGACCGCCGGCGAGCCCTACTTGATCAACTTCACAAGATCGCCGAAGCCGAGTTCCGGCAGGTGTTCGTCGTCTCGCACACCGACGACGTCGTTGAGCACTGCGACCTCACGATCGACGTGACCCGGAGCGAGGACGGCGCCAGTGTCGCGGTTGGGCCACACCCATAGCGAGCCAAACCACGCTGTCGCGGATGCCGTTCTCGACACGACGATCATCGGACGCTCAGGTGAGGACACCTGGGCGGTCCTGATTGAGTACGACCGCACCGAACGCCCCCACAAGCTGCTGAGTCGCAGGCGAGAGGGTCGCTTATCCACGCACTCGATCGCACCGTCGGCGGTTTTCCTCGCGGCACGCGAGCGGCCCCTGCGCCTAGTTGAGAAGGCCGGCCTAGCTGTGCCCCAGACGATCACTCATCGCCGGGGTATACGCGACGATGTACGGTCTCTCCGACGACTGCCGATGAACGCAACCTTTAAGGACATAGAGAACCTCGAGTCCGATTTGTGGGAGGCCGCGGACAATCTCCGCGCGAACTCGAAGCTCACATCGAACGACTACTTCATGCCCGTGCTGGGGGTCATCTTCCTCCGCCACGCCGCGAACCGGTTTCAAACGGCGCACCGCCAGATTGAAGAGGACCAGGCCGCTGACCGGATGCCCAAGCGCAAGCTGATGCCGGCGGACTACCTAAGCCGTCGTGCCCTCTGGCTGCCTGAACAAGCCCGCTACGACTGGATCATGGAACGGGCGGCGACGAGCGGAAGCGACCTCGCCAAGCTCGTCACGGACGCGATGATTGCGATCGAGGCCGACTTCGAGCCCCTGCAGGGTGTTCTCCCCAAGGACTTCGGGATCTTCGAGCCGACAGTGCTCGAAGATCTGATGCGCCTCTTCAACAGCGAGCAAATCCGCCGGGCCACCGGCGACGTGTTCGGCCGCATCTACGAGTACTTCCTCGCCAGGTTTTCAATTCAGAAGGCCCACGACAACGGGGAGTTCTTCACACCCTCCTCGATCGTCCAAACGATCGTCAACGTCATTGAGCCAGATCACGGTGCCGTCTTTGACCCGGCATCCGGTTCTGGCGGAATGTTCGTGCAGTCGAGCCACTTCATCGAGCACGAGGGCGGCGACACGGCCAAGAAGGTCGTTTTCTACGGACAAGAGAAGAACCCCGACACCATCGCCATTGCGAAGATGAATCTAGCCGTTCACGGGCTTGAGGGGAAGATCGCCGAAGCCATCACGTACTACCAGGATGAGCACTCGCTTCTCGGACAGTGCGACTTCGTCATGGCAAATCCGCCATTCAACGTCGACCTCGTGGACGCCGAGCGTGTCAAGGGCGATCCGCGTCTTCCTTTTGGGCTGCCAGGCGTCAACAAAAAGAAGAAGGTCAGCAACGCCAACTACCTTTGGATCTCCTATTTTTGGAGCTACCTCAGCGACAAGGGCCGTGCGGGATTCGTCATGTCCGCTCAAGCTTCCAGCGCCGCTCACGCCGAGCGAGACGTGCGACAGAAGATCATCGAGACCGGAGACGTCGATCTCGTGATCTCGATTCGCTCAGGTTTCTTCTACACGCGCGGCGTTCCCTGTGAGTTGTGGTTCTTCGATCGCGGCAAGCCCCCAGATCGCAAGGACAAGGTCCTCATGCTCGATGCCCGCTACGTGTTTCGCAAGGTCACTCGCAAGATCTACGACTTCTCGCCAGAGCAGATGAAGAATCTATCCGCGATCTTGTGGCTCTATCGCGGCCAACGGGCGCGATTCCTTGGGCTCATCCAGGACTACTTCGCCCAGATGCTCCGCGAGATCGACACGGTGGCACCCCCGCTCCAGGCTTTCGACGCCGCCCTCGACGAGATTTTGCAGAAGCTGCACGACCTCGCTGGGACGATCGCCGAGTCCGGCGACGTCGACGAGCAACAGCGCCAAGCGTTCGTCGACGCGGCCTCGCAGCTCCGTGATATGAACGCGCTCTATCATGCCGACCGCGCCGCGCTGCTGGCGGACCTCAACGCCTTTCGTGACGTGTACGCCGCGGCTCCGCCGGAATCGAATGCTCCGCAGCATGCGGCACGTACGGTCTTTGATCCCATCAGTGGCAAGCTGCGCGGACTCATCAAGCAGGTCGACCTGCTGCACAAGCTCACTGGCCGGACCGCCGACCGCGCCCAGGCGGTCGCGAGCGACGCCACCGTCGTTGAACTCTATGACCGAAGAGCGGTCAGCAGGCTCCTGAAGCAGCTTGACGGTCAGCGTCTCGCCGCGGTCGAGCAACTCGCGCGCGTGGTCTACCTATACCGCCAGATCGCTTGGTTGCAGGAGCGATTCCCTAATGCCGAGTTGACGGCGGTTCCCGGGCTCGTCAAGCTGGTCGACCTTGACGAGATCGAGGCCGCCGACTGGAGCCTTTCACCTGGTCGATACGTGGGCGTAGCACCTTTCATTGAGGATGCCGACTTCGATTTCGAGCAGACCATCCGAGACATCCACACGGAGCTCGGCGACCTGAACAGCGAAGCGGTGCAGCTCGCAGTTGCGGTCCAGGAAAACTTCGCGGCACTGGGAATATGACTTGGCAAACCATGATGCTGGGCGACGTTGTCACCTTGAAACGTGGCCACGACTTGCCTGAGACGCAACGCGTTGAGGGCGATGTCCCTGTGGTCTCATCGTCCGGCATCACTGGGTCGCACAATGAGCCAAAGGCTGCCGCTCCTGGCGTAGTCACCGGTCGATACGGGACGCTCGGCGAAGTCTTCTATCTCGACCAGGACTACTGGCCACTGAACACTGCTCTCTATGTCACGGACTTCAAGGGCAACGATCCGAGATTTGTCGCGTACTTCCTGCGAAACGCGTTACGCGACCTTCAGGGCGACAAGGCCGCCGTACCGGGGGTGAACCGCAACGTTCTCCACGCCCTTGAGGTGCAGTCGCCGGATCCACAAACTCAGGAGAGGATCGCCACGATCCTGTCGGGTTACGACGACTCAGTCGCGAATAATCAGCGGCGGATCGAGCTGCTCGAGGAAGCAGCGAGCCAGCTCTACAGCGAGTGGTTTCCGCGATTCCGCTTCCCGGGATACGAGCACACACCCGTCACTGATGGCATACCGCAGGATTGGGAGAAGCGTCCCTTGGCGCGCTGTGCCAAGTTTCTCTCTGGTGGCACCCCGAGCAAGCAGCGGAGCGATTACTGGGACGGCGACATACCCTGGGTCAGCTCCGGCGAGATGACCGTCACCCGACTATACGACACGGAGCACCACATTTCCGAGGAAGCCGCTCGGGCCGGCAGTAATGTCGTGCCGCCCGGGACGATTCTCATGGTCGTGCGCGGGATGTCCCTCGCGAAGGAGTCGCGCATCGCGGTGACGACGGTTAATATGGCATTCAATCAGGACCTTAAGGCACTTGTTTGCAAGCCGGGCGTCGATTCTTCCTTCTTGGCACATGCGCTCCTGGCTGAACGTTCCTACATCCGAGATCTCGCTAGCGACGCCGCTCATGGAACCAAGCGGCTCGAGACCCCCGTCTTGGAGTGCTTGCCAGTCCTTGTGCCGCCGGTGGGGCTCCAGGCCCTTTTCCGGGACAGCGTCGCTCCATTTGACGCTCTACGAGACAAGCTGCATGAGGAGAACGCCAAGCTCACTGTCGTCCGCGACATGCTGGCGCCCCGGTTACTGAGCGGTCAGTTACGGGTATGACGTCGATGAGACGGTCCTGATAGGTCAGGCCAGTGTGATTACGAGTATCAACAGCGAGGATCGGCTTGTCCAATACACCGTCGCGGAGCATCTCCGCACGGCCCTGGATTGGGAAACTGCCTACGCGTTCAACCATGAGACGTTTGGTCCGGACAGCACGCTGGGACGGCAGAGCGAGCGCGACGTCGTTCTCGTACGCGATCTGCGCGCAGCGATCGACAAGCTGAATGGCGCACTACCCGAGTCAGCTCGCGAGCAGGCGGTGCAGAAGCTTACGCAGGTCGACGCATCGCGGTCGCTCCTTCAACACAACCGCGACTTCTACCGATTCATTCGCAATGGCGTTCCGGTTGACTGGCGTGATGCGGGGGGCGAGGTGCAGTACGGCGCCGCGCGGGTCGTTGACTTCCGGAACCCGGACAACAACCGCTTTCTCGCCGTCCGTGAGCTGAAGATTCAAGGCATCAGAGCGCCACATTACAACCGGCGCGCTGACCTCGTCTGTTTCCTCAACGGGCTGCCGCTTGTCTTCATCGAGCTAAAGGCTGTCTATAAGAACATCCGTGTCGGCTTTGACGAGAACCTCACTGACTACATGCACGAGCACAGCATCGCTCATGCCTTTCACCACAACGCGATTCTCATGGTTAGTAATGGCGATCGCGCCAAGTACGGCTCGATCACCAGCAAGTGGGATCACTTCGTGGAGTGGAAGCGCAACGATGAGAAGGACAAAGGCCGCGTCGACGCGCAGGTCCTCCTCGACGGCATGCTCGAAAAGAGCCGGTTGCTTGACATCGTCGAGAACTTCATCCTCTTTGACGACAGCCGGGCCGGCGGTACGCGCAAGATAGTCGCCCGAAACCATCAGGTCTTGGGCGTCAACAAAGCGGTCGCCTCGGTAATGCGGCAAGAGGAGCTCAAGCATGAGTTTCCACGAGATCGGCGAGTGCGCGAGTACACAGTGTCGCGTGCGGAGATCGCTCATGACGCCGATCCCTCAGAGCCTGCGATGATCGAGGCGCGTCATCATGTCTCGCCCGAGACGAGTGACCAGCTCCCAATGGTCGAGCGCGCTCATCCTGATCTCGGGCGCCTTGGCGTGTTTTGGCATACACAGGGAAGCGGCAAGTCGTATTCGATGGCGTTCTTCGCAGAGAAGGTGCGTCGCGTTGTGCGCGGCAACTTTACGTTCGTCGTTATGACCGATCGCGAAGATCTGGATGATCAGATCTGGCGGACGTTTATCGGTTCCGGCGTGATCGACGAGAACACGCCTCGTGCCGCATCAGGGAAGGATCTTCACGAGCGCCTCACCGAGAATCACCGCTACGTTTTCAGCCTCATCCACAAGTTCAACCAGCCGGTCGGCGCGCCGTACAGTGAGCGCGACGACATCATCGTCATCTCCGATGAGGCGCACCGCACCCAGGCCGGCAAATTCGCGCGCAACATGCGGCTTGCCCTGCCCAACGCATCCTTCATCGGGTTCACGGGAACGCCGCTCTTCAAGCAGGACGAGCTAACGCGCCGCATCTTCGGCAACTACATCTCCCGCTACGACTTCAAGAGGTCCGTGGAGGACAACTCGACGGTCAAGCTCGTGTACGAGAGTCGGGGGGAGAAGCTCGGCCTTGCGCGACTCGATCTCAACGATCGCATTGCTGAGAAGGTCGAGGAGGCCGAGCTCGATCAGGACCAGACGGCGCTCCTCGAGAAGCTGCTCGGGCAGGACTACGAGGTGGTCACCGCAGACGATCGCCTCGACAAGCTCGCGGACGACTTCGTCGAGCATTGCTCAACGCGGTGGGAGGCCGGCAAGTCGCTAATCGTGTGCATCGACAAGATCACATGCGCCCGTATGTTCCAGCGGATTGAGACCCGCTGGCAGTTCAAGCTCAATGAGGTGAAGGCCGCGATTCCAAAGGTCGAGGCCGAGCTATTTGCCGCATCCACCGACGACGACCGAGAACGCCTCACGAATGAGCTCGGGCGGCTACACGGTCAGGCGGGCTGGATGGAGGACACGATCATCGAGATCATCATCAGCGAGGCCCAGAACGAGGTCAGGGACTTCGCCCGCTGGGGGTTCGACATCGTGCCGCACCGCGTCGTCATGAAGACCGGATTCGCTACCCCTGATGGGAGGCGACTCGCTGTCGACGACGCCTTCAAGGATCCCGAGCATCCATTTCGCGTCGCGATCGTCTGCGCCATGTGGCTCACCGGATTCGACGTGGAGTCTCTGAGCACTCTCTACGTCGACAAGCCGATGAAGACACACAACTTAATGCAGGCGATCGCCCGAGCGAACCGCGTGTTCCCGGGCAAGGAATGCGGCGTCATCGTTGACTACAACGGTGTTCTCAAGAGCCTCCGGCAAGCGCTGGCGCAGTACGCCCTTGGAGACGACGAAATGGGCGACGATGGGGACATCATTGCCCCGATCGAGGTGTTGGTCGCCTCATTGCTCGATGCGATTGAGCTTGCCGAAGATCATCTCCGCAAACTCGGCTTCGATCCGGCCCGCCTGATCGGATCGTCTGGTTTCGCTCGTATCGAGGCTCTCCGGGACGCGGTGGATGCGCTCGAGACCACAGACGAGGACAAGCGGCGTTTCCAGATCATGGCCCGCCAGGTCTTCTCTCGCTTCAAGACCTTGCTAATGGAGCCCAGCGTCTTTGCCTACGCCGAGCGCCACGACAACATCGAGGCGATCTACAAGAAGCTCGAGGAAAAGCGCGACACGGCCGACGTCACCGATCTCCTGAAGGAGCTCCACCGAATCGTGAACGACGCGATCCGCACTCAGGCTCCCGGCGAGGATCAGGCCGAGGGTCTCCGCGTCGACCTGAGCGAGATCAACTTCGAGGAGCTCCGCCGAGAGTTCGCGGCGAAAGTCATGCGCAAGAACATCACGCTTCAAGACGTCCGGACCGCGGTCGAGGAGAAGCTGGCGCAGATGCTCGCGCGCAACCCCACGCGGATGGACTACTACCACAAGTACCAGGAGATCGTTGCCGACTACAACCGCGAGAAGGACCGCGTCACGGTCGAGGAGACGTTCGCTCGGCTCGTCGAACTGGCGCAAAGCCTAGACGCGGAGCAGCGACGCGGGGTTGAAGAGGGTCTGACCGACCGCGAGCTTGCCCTGTTCGACCTCCTGTGCAAGGAGAACATCAGCAAAGCCGATCGCGAGCGTGTCAAGCAGGCGAGCAAGGGTCTAATCGCATCCCTGGTTGAGCTTCTCAAACCAATGCCGGACTGGATCCAGAACACGGCTACCCAAGCCGAAGTCAAGGTCCTTATCCTCGACACCCTCTGGCAATCGTTGCCCAGGCCGCCGTTCACTGATGAGGAAACCGAGGCGGCGGCCGGACGCGTGTACGACTATGTCTGGGGGCTTGGCGCAAGCCGAGAGTCTCTCGCCGCGTAGGCCAGCCGGGTCCTGATGAGCTGGCGGGCTGCCACGCGAGACGGTCTGGGTCATGCTCCACGTCCATCGCGCAGAGTGAGCCGGCCCCTACGCGATCCGACGTACGCGCTCGATGGCTCCGGGGAGCCGAGGGACACCCAATCGGTCGTGTCGGGCGGTCCCTTGGGTGGTCCCCTACAGGCGGACCACCCAAGGGACCAGGCTGCTGCCCGCTCGCTCCGGAAATTTGGCTCTGCAACTGGCCCGAGGAAGGGGGTCCCCGCCTCTCCGCTTCGCTTCGACCCGGGGACCCCCTTCCTCGACCAACACATCACAGATGTTTATG
>Ga0182024_10002833_pt1 | contig 42334 bp, 40 predicted proteins | sample P32metaG_FD_120480 | JGI IMG/M metagenome (GOLD analysis project Ga0182024, IMG submission 120480) | Permafrost microbial communities from Stordalen Mire, Sweden - P3-2 metaG (Illumina Assembly) | ecosystem: Environmental > Terrestrial > Soil > Wetlands > Permafrost | place: Sweden: Stordalen... | reverse complement strand
TGGCCTACGTGGATTCGCCGACCCTCATCGCCGTTTCCGGGACGCTGAGCGAACCGCCGGATGCGGACCCGCATGTCCGGTGGTGTGGGAGGGGCCGGGGTGAGCCCGGCCCCTACCCGATTCAGGCCGCCTGCGGCAGGTACTGCAGCCAGGCGGTGGGGATCGTGGGGCTCGCCACGTGGATGAAGATCTCCGCGCGCGGTGTCCGCGGGGCATGGCGCGGATGCATTCCCGCCTGCCGCGGCAGCCTGTCTCCCTTGCGCCGGTTGCAAGGCGCGCAGGAGGCGACGATGTTCTCCCAGCTCGAGGATCCGCCCTTGGAGCGGGGGATCACATGGTCGACGGTGAGGTTGGAGCGCGAGCCGCAGTACTGGCAGGTCCAGCTGTCGCGGGCGAACACCGCCCTGCGCGTGATCTTGCGCCGGTGGGCGTCGCGCGGGACCACCACGTAGGTCACGAGCCTGATGACGACCGGCCGCGCCAGCGTCGAGTTCTCCGAGTGGAGCTCCCACCGTCCGCGCTCCAGGAGTTCGGCCTTCTCCTTCAGCAGCAGCACCACCGCCCTGCGAACCGTGCACACGTTGATCGGCTCGTAGGTCGCGTTCAGAACGAGCACCCGACCGCCCATCGCCGTTGTCGGCGACCTCCCAGGTCCGCGCCGCTGGTGCTCGGAAGGCGGCACGGACCCCACCGGCTCTGGTGGGACTGTGCTTTCCATCTTCAGGGCCGGAGTGTAGCGGGGCATTGTCATCCCGTGGCGCCGCCGGAGGGGCGTTTCTCAGTCGGAGTGCGGCTGCGGCTCGCGAGCGGTCCGGTAGGAGCCGAGCACGCGCACCTGCTCGCACAGCGCGCGAACGCCGGCGACCGCGTCGGCGACCGCAGGCTCGGCCGGCCGGCCGCCGAGGTCGGCGAAGAACATGTAGCTCCCAAGGCGCCCGGGCCGCGGGCGCGACTCGATCTTCGTCAGGTTGATCTCCCGCCGGGCGAACTCGTCCAGACAGCGCACCAGCCAGCCGGGGTGCTCGGCCCCCGGACCCCAGAACACGATCGAGGTCTTCCACTCCTCAGAGCTGGACTGGCGCAGAGGCGGCGGGCCGACATCCGATCGATTCCGCGCCAGCCAGACGAAGCGCGTTTCGTTGTCATCGCGGTCCTGCACTCCCTCGCGCAGCACCGTGCCCCCGTAGATGTCGGCCGCCAACAGCGTCCCCAGCGCTGCGCGCCGGCGTCCGGCGCTCGGAGATCCTCGATCGCCTGCGACCATGCGCACGGCCTCGGCGGTCGAGCTCGCCGGAACGATCTGCGCGTGTGCAAGCTCGCCACGCAGAAACTGCGCGCACTGCCCGGGGACCTGGGGATGGGTTAGGACCGTGTCGATCTCCTCCAGCGCGAGCGCCTCGGCGGCAATCAATGAATGCCTGACCCTCAGCAGGGCCTCTCCGACGATCTCCACGTCGCTCGCCTCTCCGGCGAGCAGGTCGAGCGTCACGCTGATGGAGCCCTCCAGGGAGTTCTCGATCGGCACGACGGCCCAATCGACGTCCTTGCGCCGCAGCGCCATCACCGTGTCGTAGATGGTCCCCAGCGGAACGGGCTCGACGGCGTCCGCGGCGGCGCTCGCCAGCAGCGCCTCCTCGCTGAACGTTCCCTCCGGGCCCAGATAGCCGACGCGCGGCTTCCCGGACATCTCAGGTGGTGGGCTCCGCGCCGCCCCCGGCCGGCCCGGTGGACGCGAGGGCCAGGCGCACGGCTTCGGCCTCCTCCGGAGAGAGTTCCAGTTCGGGCTGCCCGCCCTGCATGTGCTTGGCATACACGCGCGCCTGATCGCGGTGGTGGATGCACGAGAGGATGATCCCCGACTGCTCGTCGTCCAGCAGCGCGATCGACACCGACTGGCGCCCGGACAGCTCGTTGTAGGCGTCGTAGCGCACGAGCGCCCGGTGCGCGAGCGTCCCGCGCAGCGCCGTCTCGGCACCCAGCAGGCGAGCGTCCAGGCGCCGGCTGGCATCGTCCACATAGGAACGCAGCGCTTCAAAGGCGTCCTGCATCCCGGCGGCGTGAGCGACCAGGTCGCGCTCGCCGGTGTCGCCGAGCAGAAGCCTCTGCGCGCGCCGAAGGCGGCGAACGGTGACCATCAGCACGATGCCGAGAACGAGCGCCACGAGCGCCACCGCCGCAGCGGCGATCGCGATGATGCCCTGGGTGTCGGTGAGGGTGGTGGCCATCGGCACAAGTTAGCCGCTCGCGCAGCCGGTGCGCCGGGCAGCCCGTCTTGGGCGCCCGGGCGGGCCTATGGGCCGAAGATCGCCAGGTAGGTGTTCTTGGTGCCTTCGTGGTTGGTTTCGCCGGGCACCGGTTCGACCTGCACTTCGATCTTCGAGGCCGCCCCGAGCGGCACTCCCGTGACGGGGATGTCGACGCTCGCCGTCTTGGCCGGTTCGGTCTTTTCGATCGCGTGAGAGGCCTTGAACTGTTTGCCGCCGGATGTCACCGTCACGTTCGTCGTCACGTTCGTCTCGGGGAATTCGCCGGCGTCTTCGACCTGAACGGTGAACGTGGGGTTGGCTCCGCCGCTGATGTGATTCAGAGTCGGTTCGGGTTCCAGGGCGTGGGTGCCCACGCTCACCCCCTTCAGCGCGCTGCCGTGGTGGCCGCTCAGCGTCTGCGCGCTCTGGCTCGAGGATTTGCCGGAGATGCGCGCCAGCACCGTGGCCGGTTCAAGCCATCCGAGGTTGGGCAGGAAACCGCTCGAGGCGGTGCTCAGGCCGTGAATCCCGTTGGAGGCGAGCGTCTGCTGGATCAGCGGCGCGACCCGCTGAGAGTAGATGACGTCAGAGGCCAGGAAGATCTCCATGTCACCCGCGATCAACGTGCTCGCCTGTTTGTCCTGGCCTCCCAGGGCGGTCGGCAACAGCGCCGCCACCTTGGTCAGTCCTTCGACCCGGAGGTTCGTCGTCAGCACGAGGTTGCCCTGCGCGGCGCTCATGCCGCCCGGCACGCTCAGCCCTTTGGCCCGACTCGCGAGCGTCTGCGCCTGGATGCGCAGCTGATCTACCTGCTCCTCGACGTTGAGCGCCGACTTGCCGGCGGCGTTGTTGAGCGTCGAGAACAGCGGCGTCGCCACCTGTTCCACGGATTCGGTTGCGATCAGGCTGACGTTCCGGTTGTAGTCCTTCATCCCCTGGATCCGCTGGCTTTTCAGGCAGCCGTTGACGACCAGCACGATCACAATCAGCAGCACCACGGCCACGCCGGCGGCCACGCGCCGGCGGACCATCAGGGTGTGCTGATCAAGCGGAAGCGAGCGTCCAGACTGCTGCGGGCGCCGGGGTCGCGGCCCGCCGGCCGCGGGCTCGCCGCCGCGCGCCGCGCCGTCGCGCGGTCGGGGTGCTCGGGCTGACGGTCGAGACTGGGTCTCCTCGCCATCGTCGAAGAACGACAAAAGCTCGCTCCTTGCAGGGATTCCGGAAGTGCCCAAGTATGACTGTCCACCCCCCCGGCAGGCTGCAACTTCTCGCTCAATGCGTCTTTTCCTGCGACGGACGGCAGGAGGCCCGCCTGCGGACGGCGAATCGTGGATGCGGTGGAGTCGCTGCTCGCCCTCGCCCATACCCAACCGACGCACGGCCCTCAGAGCCCGGCTCCGCCGCCGGTCCTCGACGATCTGGTGCTCGGCCGCTACCGCCTGCTCGAGTGCCTCGGGGCGGGCGGCTTCGGGGTGGTGTGGCGCGCCCGCGACGAGCTGCTGCACCGCGAGGTGGCGGTCAAGCGGGTGGCGCTGGCCCCCGACGGCGACAGCGAGCGCGCGAGCCGTGAGGCGCTCGCCAGCGCACGCCTGGCCCACCCCGCGATCGTGGCCCTGTACGAGGCGTGCGCCGTCCAGGACGCCTTCTACCTCATCTCCGAGCTGGTCCATGGCCGGACGCTCGCCGAGCTGATCGCCACACGCTCGCTGTCCGACGAGGAGGTGCTGGAGATCGGTGTCGCGCTCGCCTGCGCGCTCACCCACGCGCACGCCCGCGGGGTGATCCACCGCGACATCAAGCCGCAGAATGTGCTCGTCCCCGATCTCCCCGATGAGCGCGTGCGGATGCCGGAGGGGTTCATCTGCGCCGCCAAGCTGACCGACTTCGGCGGCGCGAGCCTGGCCGGCGAGGACGCGCTCACCCACACCGGCGACGTGCTCGGCACGCTCGCCTACATGGCGCCCGAGCAGAGTGAGGGGCGAGAGGTGGGCGAGGAGACCGATCTGTATGCGCTCGCCCTCGTTCTGTATGAGGCGCTGTCCGGGGAGAATCCCGTGCGCGGAGCCACGCCGGCGGCAACCGCGCGGCGAATCGGTGAGCGCCTGACGCCACTCGAGCGCCGCCGCCGGGACCTCCCCCGCGCGCTCACCCGCGCGCTCGACGCGGCGCTGGCCGCCTCCCCGCGCGAGCGGGGTACGGTCGATCACCTGCGCGAGGCCCTGGAAGAAGCGCTCGAGGAGGGCCCGCGGCCCTCGCGGCTGAGGATCCTGCCGCGCCGTGAGAGCGCCGTCGCTCCGACCCGCGAGCAACCGGCCCCGCAGGAGCGGCCGCTCGCAGCCCCCGATCGGCGGAGGATCGTCGATGCCGACGCACGCGCGGCAGAGCGCCGCGCCGGCTCCTCCGGAGAGGCCGCGGAGGAGGCTCGGGCCTCCGAGCCGCGTCCCCGTCGCTTCACGCTGCCCCGCGCAGTCTGGGCGGCCTGCGCCCTCGCCGTGATCGTGTGGCAGGCGTCATCGGGGCGGCCCGGTGCGGGGCTGGTCGTGCTCGCGGCCCTGGCACCGCTCGCGCTATGGCCGCGCGAGCGAGCCTCAGGGCGCGTCGGCGCCGAGTGGCTCCTGAGCGGGCTCGCCCCGCTGCTCGGCCTCGCGAGCCTCGCGGGCGCTTTCCCCGCAATCGCCGGGCAGGTCTCCGGCTGGCGCCGGCGCGCAGCAATTGCGGCGCTCGGCTACTGGTGGTTGGTCCTGGCCGAGCCGCTGCTCGCGCGAAATCTGTGGCTGGGCGGGCCGGCGGGCACCCCGGCGCGAGGCGTGTGGGAGGGGTCGATCTCGAGCGCCGCCGTCCACGCCGTCAGCCCCATGCTGAGTCTCGGCGTGCTGCTCGGAGCGGCGCTGTGGGCAGCCGCTGCGGCGATCCTTCCGTGGCTCGTGCGCGGGCGCCGGGCCGCACTCGACGTCCTGGCCGTGACCGTCTGGTCGGCCGCGCTGGCCTCGGCCGCGGTGGTGCTGGACAGCGGCCTGTCCGCCCACGCGGTGCACCCTGCGCCGCGAGGCGCCGTCCTCGGGGCCGTCCTCGGCGCGGTGTTCGCGGTCGGCGTGCGGGCTCTGCGCGGTCCCGTCTGACGTAGCATGGCTCCACACCCGACCCAGCCCGCCGGGCTGTGTGCCCCCGATCGGACATCGGCCGGCCGGGCCGCGCGCCAATGAACCTGCTGCAGAGCGTCGAGACCACGATCGCCAACCTCCTCGAGGGCGCCTTCGGACGCATCTTTCGCTCAGAGGTGCGCCCGATGGAGCTCGCCCGCAAGCTCGCCCGCGAGATGGACGAGCACCGAACGGTGTCGGTTTCGCGGGTTTATGCGCCCAACGAGTATTCGGTGTGGCTGTCGCCGCGGGATCGCGCCCGCTACGAGGGCGTCGAGCAGGAGGTCCTCGACGAGCTGGGGGCCTACCTGCTGGAGCACGCCCGCCGCGAAGACCTGATCCTCGCCTCCAATCCGCTCATCGTCTTTCACACCGACGAGCGGCTGGCCCTCGGGGAATTTGGCATTCAGGCGAGATCGGTCCGGCCGGGGGGTCAAAGTGAGCAGGGCGACGGCCATGAGCTGCCCGATCCTCAACCGGCGCAGGAGCACGGTCAGACGATGATCTACAGCACCTCAAGGCGTGTCGGCGGGCCGGTGGAAGAGGCCCACGCTCTGCGCGGAACGGCCCGCGCGCTGCTTGCGGTGGGGGCTCGCCGCCTGCTCCTCACCGACGCCGGGGCGACGATCGGGCGAAGCCGTGACTGCGACATAGTCCTCGACGACGTCGGAGTCTCCCGGCGCCATGCGGAGGTGCGCTCCACCGCGGATGGCTGGACGGTCGAGGATCTCGGCTCGACCAACGGTGTCCTCGTCAATGGGCGAAGCACTCGCGGTGCGCACGTGCTGCAGCCCGGAGACCACGTGGTGCTGGGCTCCACCGAGATGATCTTCGAAGTCAGATGACCACCCTTGAACCCGTATCGGTCGCGCTCAAGTTCGGCTTTCTGGCCGTCATCTACCTGTTCGTGCTGTGGGTGGTGCGCAGCGCGCGCAAGGATCTGGGTGCGGGAGGAATTCCGCTCGCCGACGGTCGCGGATCACGGACCTCGGCGATTCCCCCCGACGCCACCGGCCTGTATTCGGCCTCAGCGCTCGGCAGCGCCGATGTCGCCAATCGCGCCCCGCGCCTGGTGGTCGAGCGCGCGCCCGGCCACGACCCCGGCATGATCTACGACCTCGACGGAGACATCGTTCTCGGCCGCGGCGAGCAAGCCGAGATCCGGCTGGAGGACCCGTTTGCCTCCTCGCGGCATGCGCGCATCCACGAGCAGGGCAACATCGTGGTGATCGAGGACCTCAACTCCACCAACGGCACCTACCTCAACGAGGAGCTGCTGGAGACGCCGCGGCCCCTGCACCCCGGCGATCGCGTGCGCATCGGCGACAGTGAATTCGCATTCGAGGTCGACTGAGATGCTGCGCGTCGCCGAGCAGTACGCGGGAACCGACACCGGGCGCCAGCGCCGGGCCAACGAGGACTCGCTGCTCGCCCGCTCCCCGCTGTTCGTGGTGGCCGACGGGATGGGCGGCGCGCAGGCCGGCGAGGTCGCCTCGCGGATCGCGGTCGAGTCCTTCAGGCACGGTCTCGACGATGCCTCGGACCCCGAGCTCGCGCTGTCGGCGCTCGCGCTCCAGGCGAACTCGCGCATCCATGAGCTGTCCCACTCCAATGCCGAGCAGGCCGGCATGGGCACGACGCTCACCGCCGTCTACGTCGGCGAGCGCGAGGTGGCGATCGCCCATGTGGGCGACAGCCGCGCCTACTGCCTGCGCGACGGTCAGCTGCTGCGCCTGACCGACGACCATTCACTCGTCGACGAGCTCGTCCGCCAGGGGCGGCTCACCCCCGAGGAGGCGATCGAGCATCCCCAGCGCTCGGTCATCACGCGCGCTCTCGGGCCGGAGGGGACCGTCGAGGTCGACACGCGCTCATTCCGCGCTCGCGCGGGCGACGTCTACCTGCTGTGCAGCGACGGTCTCACCACGATGCTGGGGGAGGCCGAGCTCGCGCGGCTGCTGCTCGCCCATCCACGGCTGAGCGACGCCGGAGAGGCCCTGATCGCGGCCGCCAACGCCGCCGGGGGGCGCGACAACATCACTGTCCTGCTGCTGCGCCTGGAGGAGGTGCACGCCGAAGCGGGGCCGCTCGCCGCGCAATCCGAGCCGGACACCGCAACCGGGGAGACCCCGCTCGCAGAGGACTGGACCGGTGAGCACGCAACGATCGGCGCCGCACCCGCGGTCCCGCCGGCGGTGAGCCCCCGTCGCCCGCGCCTGCCCTCCGCGAGCGGCTCATCCCGAGCTCCCGCCGCCCATCGGCGCTTCAGCCTGCGGCGCGCCGGCGTGCTGGTGGCGGTGGTGGTGGCGCTCGGTCTTATCGGCTCCGCGGTCTACCTGGCCCTCCAGTCGGTCTACTTCATCGGGACCAACAGCCGCGGTCTGGTCACCCTGTACCGCGGCGTGCCCTACCGGCTGCCCGGCAACCTGAACCTGTACAGCAGCGACTTCGTCTCGGGCGTCAGCGCCTCCACGCTCAGCCCCGAACGCCGCCGCAGCCTGCTCGACCACTCGCTGCGCTCCGAAGGCGACGCCGCCGCGCTGATCCGCAGCCTCGAACTCGGACAGCTCGAATGAGGCCTGAAGCGTGAACCGGCCGATCGTCCGCCTGTATGGGCTCGTCGTCCTGCTGTTCGCGCTGCTGCTCGCGTTCACCTCGCGCTGGACGATCTTCGAAGCGTCCTCGCTGCGTGAAAACAGCCTTAACGCTCGCGGCGTGCTCGAGCAGCAGCGCATCGACCGTGGCCAGATCCTGGCAGACAACGGGACCGTGCTGGCCCGCAGCGTACGCGGCCCCGAAGGCACCTACTCGCGCACCTACCCCAGCGGTGAAGAGTTCGCGCATGCGGTCGGGTACTCCTACGTCTACCCCGACCTCGGTCAGACCGGGATCGAGCGTTACCGCAACGACGCCCTGACCGGCCAGACGGGCAGGAACCTGCAGTCGGTGCTCGACCAGCTCCAGGGCAAGAAACCCCAGGGCGAGGACGTCTACACGACGCTCGACCCCGCCGCCCAGCGCGTCGCCATCTCCGCGCTCGGCGGACACCAGGGAGCCGTGGTGGCGCTCGATCCCCGCACCGGGGCCGTCAGTGTGATGGCCTCCACTCCGTCCTATAACCCCAACTCGCTGGGCTCTCCGCGTGGATACGCACGGCTCGCGGCCGACTCGGCCGGCCGTCCGCTCGTCAACCGTGCCACCCAGTTCGGCTATGCCCCGGGCTCGACCTTCAAGGTTGTCACCGCGACGGCCGCGATCGACACGGGTGCCTACACGGCGGAATCGACAGTGAGCGGACGCAACCGCGTGCCGGTCTCCGGGGTGCCGCTGCAGAACGACGACAACGAGAGCTTTGGCGCGATAACCCTCACCCAGGCCCTGGTCAAATCGGTCAACACCGTGTGGGCGCAGGTCGCCGAACGGCTCGGCAAGCGCACGATGGCCCGCTACATGAACCGGTTCGGGTTCGATCGCAAGCCGCAGCTCGACTATCCGGCCGAACAGATGTCCGTCAGCGGCCCCTATCTCGGCTCACGCCGGCTGAGTCCCACGAGCCCGCTCGTCGACGTCGGGCGCATGGGCATCGGCCAGGACAAACTCGCCGTGGTCCCGTTGCAGATGGCGGAGGTCGCCGCCGCCGTGGCTGATCATGGGCGGCTGATGGTCCCGCATCTGACGGAACGCATCGTCGATGCCGACGGGCGCACGGTCGAACGGATCTCACCACGCGTGCAGTCGGTCGTGATGAAGCCCTCGACGGCCAGGACCGTCACCGAAATGATGGAAGCCGTCGTCCGCGAAGGCACCGGCACCGAGGCCCAGATCCCCGGCGTCAAGGTGGCCGGCAAGACCGGCACGGCGGAGACGCAGATCGGGACCGCCATCAACAACGTGTGGTTCATCGCCTTCGCCCCGGCGCAGCACCCGACGGTGGCGATCGCCGTGACCCTCCAGGGAGTGCCCGGGCAGGGCGCCGCGTTTGCGGCGCCGGTCGCCAGGCAGGTGATGGAAAGCCTGTTGCGATGATCGATGCGGAGACGATCATCGACGGGCGCTACCGGGTACTGTCGCGACTCGGCTCCGGCGGCATGGCCGAGGTGTACCTGGCCGAAGATCAGCTGCTCGGCAGGCAGGTCGCGCTGAAGGTTCTGCACCAGCACTTCGCCGAAGACCAGGAGTTCGTAGAGCGCTTTCGGCGCGAGGCCTCGAGCGCCGCGGGGCTGTCCCATCAGAACATCGTCGGAATCTTCGACCGGGGCGAGTGGAACGGCACCTACTACATCGCGATGGAGTATGTGGCCGGTCGCTCGCTGAAGGCGATCGTGCGCGAGCAGGGCGCGCTGGATCCGGCAGCGGCGATCGACATCGTGGTGCAGATCCTGCGCGGTGCGCGATTCGCGCACAGGCGCGGGGTGGTCCACCGCGACCTGAAGCCCCACAACGTGATCCTCGACGAGGAGAGCCGCGCGCGGGTCACCGACTTCGGGATCGCCCGCGCCGGCGCCTCGGACATGACGCTGACCGGGTCGATCATGGGCACCGCCCAGTACCTGTCCCCGGAGCAGGCTCAGGGTCAGGCTGTGAGCGCGGCCTCCGATCTCTACTCGGTGGGCGTGATCCTGTACGAGCTGCTCACCGGGGTGGTTCCCTTCGATGGCGAGACCGCCGTGGCGATCGCCTTCAAGCAGGTCTCCGCCGAGCCGCTTGCGCCGAGCGCTCTGAACCCCGCCCTGCCGGCCACCCTGGACGCGATCGTGCTGCGCGCCCTCGCCAAGGACCCGGCCCATCGCTACGCCGACGCCGACGAGTTCATCGCGGCCCTCCAGCAGGCGCGGCTTGCCCTGCCCCTGTCCGCCGGCGTGCCCGCCGCGCCCGCGTCCCAGGACGGCCTGCACCCCGGCACGGGCCCGCTGCTGATGCCCGCGGCCGGCCCCTTCGTCGAGGAGCCCGCGTCCCCGCCTGGTGATCATCGGCGGCTGTGGCTGTGGTCGGCCGTCGCGGCGCTCGTCGTGGCGGCCGTGGTGCTCGCGGTCGTGCTCTCCTCCGGCAGCGGCAGGGTGAGGGTCCCGGATGTCGTCGGGCTGACGGAAGCGGCCGCGGTGGGGAGGCTCAAGATCGCCGGGGTCACGCCCATCCCGACGTCGAGGGCGAGCGCGACGGTCGCCGATGGCCTCGTCTTTGAACAGACGCCGACCTACGGGCATGTCGTCAACCACGGCGCCCGCGTGATCCTTATCGTCTCGAGCGGTCCGCCGACCACGCCGCTGGCGAAGGTCGAAGGACTCACCTCCGAGGAGGCCGTGAGCATGCTGCGCGCCGCCGGCTTCAAGCCCACCACCAAGGCCAAGGCGAGCACCTCGGTCGCAGAAGGGATCGTGATCGGAACCGAACCGATCGCCGGCACGAGGCTGGCGGTCGGTACCCCCGTGACGGTGCTCGTCTCAAGCGGGCCCTCACCGGTGCGCGTACCGGATACCGTCGGGCAGTCCCGCGCCGCCGCCGAAGCGGCCCTCGACACGGCTGAACTTGCTCTCGGCGCGGTCACGCAGCAGGTGTCGGCGACGCAGACGCCGGAAACGGTGCTGTCGCAGTCTCCCGCCGCCGGCAGCATGCTGCGCGTCGGCGGCAAGGTCAATATCGTGGTGGCGAAGGCGCCGAAGGATGTCGCCGTCCCAGCGGTGGTGGGGCAGAACCAGACGGAAGCCGCGGCCGCCCTCGGTCGCGCCGGGTTCACGCCGAAGTCGGTGACCGCGCCGACCCTCGAAGCCAGCCAGGTCGGGGTGGTGCTGAAACAGAGCCCGGCCGCGGGTGCCCAAGCGCCAAAAGGGGCCGCCGTCACGATCACGGTGGGCGTGCTCGGCGGCGCGACCACGCCGACGCCCACTACGACCACGCCGACGACGCCCACCACCACGGGCGCCACCGGCCCCACCGCGCCCGCACCGGCAGGGTGAAGGCGCCGATGAGCACTCCCGCGGAATCCACCGGGCGAACGCTCACGGTGGCGGTCCTGGCCGGCGGGCGCTCCTCCGAGCACGAGGTGTCGCTGTCCTCCGGGGCATCCGTGAGCGAGGGCCTCGTCGCATCCGGGCACGAGGTGCTCAACGTGGAGATCGGGCGTGACGGAGCCTGGCGTCTCGACGGCGAGCGGCTGAGCGTGACACCCGGAGACGGGCTGCTGGGGGTTGACGTCGTCTTCCCGGCGCTGCACGGGCCGTTCGGAGAGGACGGCACCGTTCAGGGGATGCTCGAGACACTCGACGTCGCGTATGTCGGCGCCGACGTGGCGGCCTCGGCCGTGAGCATCAACAAGGTGCTCTCGAAGGAGCTGATGTCCGCGGGCGGGGTGCCGCAGGTCGACTACGTGGGCGTGGCCGAGGATCGCTTCAGGCGTTCCGGCGAGGAGGTGCTCGCGCAGATCGCAAACCTCGGCCTGCCACTGTTCATCAAGCCCGCGCACCTGGGTTCGTCGGTCGGGATCGTCAAGGTGAGCGAGGCCGAGCGCCTGCGCGAGGCTCTGGACGGTGCGTTCGCTCACGACGAGCTCGTGATCGCCGAGGCGATGGCACACGGAGTCGAGGTGGAGTGCGGGGTGCTCGGAGCGCTCGAGTCCGCGCGATCGGCCGGCCAGCCTCGCGCCGTGGCGTCCGTCCCAGGGGAAATCGGCTTTCCCGGCGACTGGTACGACTTCCGCGCAAAGTACACGGCCGGAGGCATGGAGCTGAGGGTGCCCGCGCGGATAAGTCCCACCGCAACCGAGCGCGTGAAGACGCTTGCGCTGGAGTCGTTCATCCGCGCCGGCTGCGACGGGCTGGCGAGGGTGGACTTCTTCGTCGACGGCGAGCGGGTCGTGGTCAATGAGCTGAACACCATGCCCGGCTTCACGCCCACCAGCGTCTACGCCAAGCTCATGGACGCCTCGGGCATCGCCTATCCGCAGCTGGTCGACCGTCTCTGCCGGCTGGCGCTCGAGCGTCATGGGCGGCGGCGGAGCTACCGCTACTGAGGCGGGCTATTTGAACAGCGTCAGTTCGGCGATCGATGCCGACTGCATGGCGGGCGGCAGCGTGGTTATCCAGATGAGGTAGTAGCGAAGCGCCCGTCCGCCGCTGCTCAGCGTGATGCGTTCGCCATCGTGCACGTAGCTGCTTGCGCCGAGCGGCCCCAGCCACCCCCTGTCGGCGAGCGTCGTCGAATCGCCGTACGGAAGCGAGGTGGGGAGGTTGCTCGCGCCGTAGAGCTGAACCCCGAAGCCGGGTGTGGGCGTCTGGACCTCGATCGCCTTGGCGACCACGCCGGGAGAGGCGTCCAGGTAGAGCCCTGCGCCGGTCCCGCCCGCCTTCTTGAGGGTGTCGTCGTAATACTGCTCGGTGCTCCACACCGTGTTGGGGTCGCTGTCGACCACGTTGTCCACCAGGTCGTGGTTTTCCGGCCCCGTGCCGAACGGGTTGTAGTCGTGGGCGGCGGTCTGGGCGAGAGCTACGGGTTCAAGGCCCGGGTGGGCGTGGACGTCCGAAGCGACGCCTGTGCCGCGTCGCGCTCCCCCGGCGAGCGCGATCAGCGCGATCGTGACGAGCGCGGCCACGAGGCCCAGCGACGCGACCCAGCGCGCGGGGTGGCGCATGCGCCAGGGCACGCGCCGGCGCGCGGTGCCGGGCAGGGTGCGCAGTACCGTGGTGACCTCGCCGGTGGCCTGGCCCGAGCGCGAGGCCTCGACGGCGAGCACATCCTCGAGGTCCGCGGCCAGGGTGGCCGCGTCGGGGTAGCGCTGCTCGAGATCCTTGGCGACCGCGCGGTCGAGCACCGCGGCCGTCGCGGCGGAGGCTTCGGGCCGGAGCAGCTGCACATCGGGCACCTGCTCGCGCACATGTCTCATCGCCACCGCGACAGGCGACTCGCCGCGGAAGGGCACCTCGCCGGTGAGCATCTCGTACAGGACCACGCCCAGCGAGTAGAGGTCCGACTGCCCGGTCACCGGGTGACCGAGCGCCTGCTCGGGCGAGACGTAGTCGGTGGTGCCCAGCACCCGGCCGGCCATCGTCAGACCTTCCTCGGTCAGCGTGCGGGCGATGCCGAAGTCGGTGATCTTGGCGCCGCCTTCGACGCTGATGAGGATGTTCTGGGGCTTGACGTCACGGTGGACGATCAGACGCTCGTGCGCGGCCCCCAGTGCCCGCGCGATCTCGATCGCGTAGGCGATCGCCTGCGGGATCTCGAGCGGACCTTCGCGGCGGATCAGGTCCTTCAGCGTCTCCCCCTCGACGTACTCGAGCACGATGTACGGCGTCCCCACCCCTCCGCCATCGGCCTCGGGATAGTTCGCATCCGGTAGAGCCTCCTCGCCTGCGTCGATCACCGTCACGACGTGCGGGTGGTTCAGCTGCGCGACCGAGCGGGCCTCGCGCCGGAAGCGCTCGAGCTGATCGGAGTCCGTTGCGATCTCGCGGTGCATGAGCTTGATCGCCACCGGGCGTTCGAGCACGGTGTCGAAGGATCGGTAGACGGTGGACATTCCGCCTCGCCCGATCTGGGCGTCGAGGCGGTAGCGCCCTCCGAGCAGGGTCCCGAGGACGGTCATCGGCCTCCATTGTGGGCGCGGCGCAGGCGGCGAATCACGATCAGCGCCAGCGCACAGCGGTAGACCGACCAGGGAAGGAGGGCGGGCGGCCTGCGCCGCAGCGCGCGGGCGCTCGCGAGAGTCGAGGCGAAGGCCGATACGGCCCCAGCGGCCAGCACGCGACGCGCGCCCGCCGGGGCGCCTGAGCGGGCCAGTCGCGCGCCCTCCAGCGCGCCCACGCCCAGAAGCACCGGCAGGGCGGCATGCCAGGAGAGCGTCTGCGCGTCGGCGCGCGCGAATCCCCGCGCCCGCGCCGCCGTGAGGGTTGCTCCACTGCGCGAGACGCCCGGGATCAGCGCGATCGCCTGAGCCAGGCCGAGCGCCAGCCCGTCGCGCGGGCGGGCCTCCTCCAGGGTGCGGGCCGGCTCTGCCCGCCGAGCGTCCGCGAGCGCCATCGCCACGCCGCCGATGCCGAGGCCCGCGGCGATCGAGCGCGGTCCACCGAGGCGCCGCTCGATCGCCCCCCGCAGGGCACAACCGGCGATCGCCGCCGGAGCCAGCGAGCAGGCGATCGCCGCCGCCCGGCGCGCGTCCATCCCGGACGCCTCCTGCAGGAGCTCTGAGCGCATGTCGATCGCCAGGGCCAGGCCGGCCGCGCCGTGGAGGGCGACCTCGAAGGACTTGCGCAGCTCGGGGTCGAGCTGTGAGTAGTTCCACCCCAACAGCCACGGCAGCAGAGCTGTGTGCGCCGACGAGGAGACCGGTAGGAGCTCGGTCGGGCCCTGCAGGAGGCCCAGGGCAACCGCCTGGCGGGTGGGGAAGGCCGATTTCCGCGAGCGGTCGGGCACCGCTTCTTGCTTCAGCCCACGTCCGCTGCGGGGTCGGCTCTGCGCCGACGGTGGATGAGCGCATAGGCCACGCCGACCACCGCGATCGCGACGATCGCATAGTCCACGTACTCGAAGTATTTGCGCGCGCTGGTCCAGTCGCCGCCGAGCGCGTGTCCGAGGAAGGCGAGCCCGACCACCCAGGGGGTGGTCCCGATCAGCGACAGCACCGTGAAGCGCCCGAGCGGCATCCTGGCGACGCCCGCCGGCAGCGACACGAACGCTCTCACCAGCGGGATGAGCCGTCCGAACAGGACGGTGCTCTCGCCGTAGCGCTGGAACCAGCGGTCGGCTCGCTCGATCTGGGCGGGCCCCATGTGCAGCTTGCCGCCGTGCCGTTCGAGCAGCTCCAGGCGCCCACCGCGACCGACGCCGTAGGCGACCCATGAGCCGACCATGGTCCCGAGCAGCCCGGCGAGGATGATCCCGAGCATCGTCATGTGATGGTGCGAGGCGCTCTGACCCGGGTTGGCGACCGCGAAGCCGGCGAACAGCATCACGACCTCGGAGGGGATCGGGATGCAGGCCGAGCCCAGCGCCATCAGCGCAAACACGCCGGGAAGTCCGGCTTCTCGCACGAAGTGCGAGGTTTCGTTCACCAGCGTTTCGGAGATCGATGCGAGGACGAGCATGGGCAGCGCAACGATACCGTGCCCCTTTCCATGCGCATCTGGATCGATCTGACCAACAGCCCGCACGTGCTGGTGATGCGGCCCGTGATCGAACTGCTCAATGCCGACGGGCACGACGTTCGCGTGACCGCCCGGGACTTCGCCCAGACGATCGAGCTGTGCGAGCGCTTCGGCATCGCCCACACCGCGATCGGCCACCATCGCGGTGAGCGGCTCCTTGCCAAGGGTGCCGGACTGGCCTCGCGCTCAGCGGCGCTCGTGCGCTTCGCGCGGGCCGACGCCCGGGTCAACGGCGGGCGCTTCGACCTGGCCCTCGGCCATGGCTCCAACGACGTGACCGTCGCGGCCGCGATCCTGCGGCTGCCGAGCACCACGATGTTCGACTACGAGTGGGCCACGGTGCAGCACAACGTCAACTGCCGCCTGGCGCGCGCGGTGGTGGTGCCCGCCGCGATCCCGCCGGAGCGGTTGGATCGCTATGGCGCAAGGGGCAAGGTACGCGCCTATGAGGGGTTGAAGGAGGAGTACTACCTCGCCGACTTCGAGCCCCAGGAGGCGATCCTGCAGACGCTGGGGCTGGATCCGGCACGCCCGATCGTCGTCGTGCGCCCGCCCCCGGAGGTATCGCTCTACCACCGCTTCGAGAACGACCTGTTCGCCGCGGTGCTCGACCGGCTGCGCGCCGCGGCCGCGGCGGAGGGAGTGCAGCCCGTGGTGCTGCCACGGGTTGGCTCTCAACGCTCAGAGCTCGGGGCTGTGCCGGGGTTCGTCGTCCCCGAGCACGCGATCGATGCGCAGTCGCTGATCGCCCGCGCCGACCTCGTCATCTCCGCCGGAGGGACCATGAACCGCGAGGCGGTCGCGCTGGGCGTGCCGGTCTACACGACGTTTGAAGGCCGCCTGGGCGCGGTCGATGAGCAGCTGATCGCCCAAGGACGCATGCGCAAGCTCGCGGCCGTTGATGACCTCGACCTGGGCAAGCGCGGCCGCGGGCGCGCCGAGGAGCGCATTCGCCGCGATCCCAGGAGGCTCGTGGAGCTGCTCCTCTCGCCCCTGCCCGGCTGAACGCCGCCAGCGGTCAGCGGCCCGCAGCGTCGTATCTGGCCGTACAATCACGAGAATGCGCCGACGGATCCGCTCGGCGGCCCTTCCCCTCCACCGGCACTCACTGCCACAGCTGGCCGTGGACGGGGTGCTGGTCGCGATCGCGTACTACCTCGCCTTTCAGCTGCGTTTCGACAAAGGCCCCAGCGGCTTCTACTCGCTGCTGCGCGAACGCACGATCTGGTGGGTGCTGGCCGGGAGCCTGCCCGTGCTGATCTTCTCCCGCGTCTACCAGCGCCGCTGGCGCTATTCCGGACAGCGCGACTACGAGGCGGTCATGCGCGCGATCGTCGCGATCGTCCTGCTCACGGTCGTCGCCGTCGTCGTTCTGCGCCCAGTGCAGCACCGCACCGACCACGGCACCTCGACGATCGGGCTTCCCAACGGAGTGATCGTCCTGTTCTTCCTGCTCTGCCTGCTGTTTCTGCTGGGCGTGCGGATGTTCGCGCGCACGGTGTACGAGCGCCGCCCGTTGGCCGCCTTCCGCGGCGGGCGCAAGGGCGATCGCAACGTGCTGATCGCCGGCGCCGGCGACGGCGGGCGGCTGGTCCTGCGCGAGATCGACCGCAACCGCGAGCTCGGGCTCACGCCGGTGGGCTTCCTCGACGACGACGCGGCCAAGCGCGGGCTGCGCATCGACGGTGTGCGCGTGCGCGGCAACACCGAGGCCGACCTGCCGCGCATCCTCGAAGAGTCCGAGCCCGACGAAGTCATCATCGCGATTCCCTCGGCGCCGGGCTCCACCCGTGCGCGGGTCGTGCGCGAGTGCCGCAAGCGCGGCATACCCGTGCGCACGCTGCCCACCGTTTTCGAGCTGCTCCAGGACCACGGCACGATCGCCCGGCAGGTGCGCGAGGTGCGCGTGGAGGATGTGCTGGGCCGCGAGGCCGTGCACATGGAGCTCGACCGCGTCGGCGCCTACCTGGCTGGAGAGACGGTGCTCGTCACCGGCGCCGGCGGTTCGATCGGCTCAGAGCTCTCTCGCCAGATCGCCCGCGTCGAGCCGCGCCGGATCATCCTGCTCGACCATGCAGAGGACAACCTCTTCTCGATCCAGCGCGAACTCGAGGACGAGCGCCACGTGCCTCCCGCCGTTCTGTCGGCTGTGCTCGCCGACTGCAAGGAGGAGGAGCGCATGCGCGAGGTCTTCGCCGAGCATCGCCCGACGGTGGTCTTCCACGCGGCCGCCTACAAGCACGTTGGGCTGATGGAGGCGAACCCCGTCGAGGCGGTGCGCAACAACGCGATAGCGACCAGGGTCGTGGCGCACGTGGCCGGAGAGCTGTCGGTGAAGCGCTTCGTGCTGGTATCCACCGACAAGGCGGTTGCCCCGGCGACCGTGATGGGTGCGTCCAAGGCGCTCGCGGAGTTCGCGCTGGAGGCGGCCACCGCGCGCTTCGCGGGTACGCGCTACGCGGCCGTGCGGTTCGGCAACGTGCTCGGCTCCTCGGGCAGCGTGGTGCCGATCTTCCGCCGCCAGATCGAGCGCGGCGGTCCGGTCACGGTGACCGACGAGCGCATGACCCGCTACTTCATGACCATCCCCGAGGCGGTCCAGCTGATCATCCGCTCGGGATCGCTCGCGGGCACGCCCAAGGCGCCCTCGCCCTCACCCGCGCACGCGAGCGCTGAACCGGTGGCGGGAGAGCCGGCCGAAGCCGCCGTCGCGGAGCGGGCGGGTGCGCAGGTGTTCGTGCTCGACATGGGTGAGCCGGTTCGCATCGTCGAGCTGGCCCGCGCGATGATCGAGCTGTCCGGCCTTGACCCGGAGCATGACATCGACATCGAGATCGTCGGGCGCCGCATGGGGGAGAAGATTCATGAGGAGCTGTTCAACAGCTACGAGCGCCCCCGGCCGACCTCCGCCGAGAAGATCCTCCTGGCCGAACGCCCGCCGATGGCCGCGGAGGCCGTGGAGTCGATGTTTGCCGAGATTGGCCTGCTGGTGCTCGAGGGCGACGCTGCGGGGCTTGCGGCGAAGGTGTCCGAGATGTCCGCCGCGCGCCTTGAATATCAGCCCAACGGAGCCGGCCGTGCGGCCGGGAGGCGCGATGGCTCACGCGCTGCGCCTGCACCCCTCATACACTCCCGAGGCTCATGACGCCCTCGTTGCTCGCGCTCTCGTTTTCGAACACGTTCACCCAGATCGGAGCCCTCGCAGCGTTTGCCGGGCTTCTCGGAATCGCGGTGCTGTCGCTGCTGTTCTTCTCCCAGGCACGCGAGCTGAAACGCCTGCGCGAGTGGGCCGGCCGCGCGCCCGAGCGCTCGGCCGAGCTCGAGCAACGCGTGAGCGCGGCGGCCGCGGCGCGCGTGCAGCAGCCCGTTCCGGCGGTGCGCCCGGTTCCTCGCGCCGCCCCGATCAGCGCCAGCCCGCCCGGCGCCGCTCCGGCGGTCACGCAGGTTGCGCCCGGCGCCCAGACACCGCCGGTTCCCGCACCGGGCCAGGCTGTGACCGCCGCGGGGACGCTGGCCGGCACCGCCGCGCTTCAGGCTCCGCTGCAGGGCCAGCCCGCCATCGCACCCGCAGGGGCACAGCCCCCCAACCAGGGCGCCCCCCCGCTTCCCCCGGTGAGCCCCGTCTCTGCCGCCGGCATCGCCCAGGCTCCCTCGCCGGCCGCCGCCGCGTCCCCCCAGCACCACCCGCCGACCCCACCTCCGTCACCCACCTCCACGCCGCCGGCCCCTGCCCAGAACGCCACGCCGGGTCAGGCGTCCGACAGCGTCCCCATTCCCTCTCCGGCGCAGGGCGGCCGTCCGAACGCGGCCGGCGCTCCGCCGGCCCCGTCCCCCACAGCGGGGACCCCGCCACCGGCCACCCCCGCCGCCGCGACGGGCGCCCGCGCCACCCCCGCCGCCGCCGCCACCGCGGCCCCGTCCCCCGGTGCGCCGCCCGCCGCTGCACCCGCCGGCGCGGCAGGGGCGGGCGACCCCCGCACGCCGACCCCCGCGACCGCCGCCGCCGCGGCGAACGTGGTGGCCAGCGCCAGCCCGCGTTCTCCCAGTCCGCCACGGCGCCCGCCCGCACCGGCGGCGCCGCGCCGGGCCGCGCCCGCCGCGGCGAACACCGCTAGGTCCGGAGAGGACCGCTCAGAGATCGGCGATGCTCTGGCCGGCGAGGGCGCGATGGGGGCAGAGCGGGCATATGCGAGCCGCCGGTCGAATCGCGCCGCGCGTGCTGAGCCGTCCCGGCGCTCGCCCGCTCGGGCCACCGTGCTGATCGTGGGTGGTGTTCTCGTCGTCGTCGCGGTCGTCGCGATCATCCTGTCCTCGGGCGGCGGAGGCTCGACTGGGACGAGCGCCACCCAGTCGAGCTCGGCGAGCAGGACCCACACGAACGCCGCGCATGCAAAGACGCATCCGCGGCATGCGTCCACCGCAGCCTCCCCGTCGGCTGCGAGTCCGGCCGAAACGAGCGTGGCGGTGCTCAACGGCACCGAAACCACTGGCCTCGCCCATCAGGTCTCCATCACCCTCCGGCAGGGCGGCTACACCCAGGCCACGGCTCTGCAGGGACGCCCGCCGGGCGCCAACCAGGTCACGGTCGTGGAGTACACACCGGGCCACAAGGCCGACGCCGAAGGCGTCGCCCGCTCCATTTCCGTGACCGGCGTGGAGCCGATGGAATCGGCCACCGCGTCCTTGGTCGGCCCTGCGAGCGTGGCGGTGGTCGTGGGCCTCGACAAGGCTGCGACCTCCCCATAGCCGGCTTCCTGGACATACCCGAGCGCTCGGCCAAGCCACGCGAGCGCGGACTCACCCACGTGATCGACCGCGGCCTGTCGATCGCTGAGGTCGATGGCCTGCTGGAGGTTGCGGGGGGTTGCGTGGATGTCGTCAAGCTCGGCTGGGGCACCGCCCTGGTGAGCGCCAACCTGCGACCCAAGCTCGAGCGCTACGCCGCGCACGGCATACCCGTGGTCCTCGGCGGCACCCTCACCGAGCTCGCGATCCGCCAGGGCCGGGTCGACGGGCTCATCGCCTGGCTGCGCGAGCTGGGTCTGCGCCACGTGGAGGTCTCCGACGGGACGATCGCCCTGGATGCGGCCGTCAAGCGAGAGCTCATCTCCCGGCTCGCCGGCGAGTTCATCGTCCTCGCCGAGGTGGGCAGCAAGGACGCCGACTTCATCATGGCGCCGTATGTGTGGGTCGAGCAGATCGAACGCGATCTGGATGCGGGTGCGTGGAAGGTGATCGCGGAGGCGAGGGAGTCCGGCACGGCCGGTATCTACCGCGCCGACGGCGAGGTCAGGACCGGCCTGATCGATGAGATCGCCCACGCGGTGAACGTCGAGCGGCTGATCTTCGAGGCGCCCCTGCGCGCGCAGCAGGTGTGGCTCCTGAAGCGCTTTGGCACCGAGTGCAACCTCGGCAACATCGCTCCTTCAGACGTGCTCTCGCTGGAGACGCTGCGGCTGGGTCTGCGCTCGGACACCGTCGAGCGGTTTGCGCTGGACGGCGGCGATTGACCGCCGGCAGCAGTCGGTCGATCGGAGATCGGCCGGCGCAGGTGGTGTTCGCGCTGCTGGTGCTCGCCTGCTTCGCAGCGTTCTTCCTCACTCAGCGTCTCAAGCACACTCCCACGGCCGTGCAGGCCTTCAAGCTGACGCCGCGCTTCACGCCGAGCGCCTCCGGGGCGATCGCGCAGGAGCGGATCTCATTCAAGCTCGCCAAGGCCGACGCGGTCACCGTCACCATCATCGACGAGCAGGGGAACCTGGTCGCGACGCTCGTGCGCCATCATCGCCTGTCCCGCTACAAACAGTTCTCGCTGCGCTGGAACGGCCATCGCGGCATCGCTCGCTCGTTCGTTCTGATCGCAGGGCCGCACGGCCACACGGCCCTGCTCGCCGGCAATGATGGATCGCTCGCTCCGCCCGGTGAATACCGTGTGCGGGTGAGCCTGCAGGAACAGGCCCGCTCGGTGCTCTCCCCGCGGAGCTTCACGTTGGTCGCGCGATGAGCGCGGCTACCGGTCTCCAGCTCGCGACGAAGCTCCCCGGTCCGGCCGTCATCGCGGCGGCGCTCCTCGGCGCGCTGCTCGTGATCGCAGGGCTCGTGCTGCTGATGCGCCGCCGCCCCGAGGCGTTTCCGCTGCTGGCGATCCTTGCGCTTCCGTTCAGGCTGCCGATCGCGACCGACGGCAGGACGGTGAACCTGTTGATCCCGCTGTATCTGGTGGTGGCGGCGGGAACCCTCAACCGGCTGCTCGACGGTCGCGCGCGCCGGGGCGCGGGCGCGTCGGGAGGGGTGCCGAGAGGACTGTCGGAGTGGGTGTCCCCCCGAGGACTGGAATGGCTGCTGCTGGGGTCGGTCGCGCTGTACGCGCTTCAGGGGATCTACTCGGCCGACCACGCAAAGGCAGCCGAGAACCTCGCCTTCTTCTACCTGCCCTTCGGCCTGCTGTTCGTGTTGCTGCGCGACGTGCGCTGGACGCGCGAGCTGCTGTTCAGATGTCTGACAGTGGCGGTCGTGCTCGCGATCCTGTTCGCCGGCGTGGGCTTCGTCGAGTACTACCGAAAGACGCTGTTCCTGAACCCGAAGGTGGTGGCGGCCAATCAGTACGACAACTACTTCAGGGTCAACTCGGTCTTCTTCGACCCGAGCATCTACGGGCGCTTTCTCGCGATCGTCATGGTCCTGCTGACGGCCGTGGTGCTTTGGAGCCGGCGCAGAGCGGACGTGCTGAGGGGCACGGTCGTGCTCGCGTGGCTGCTCGCCGGGCTCGTGACGAGCTTCTCGGAGTCGAGCATCGCAGCGCTCTTGCTCGGTCTGGCGGTGCTGGCGGCGTTTCGCTGGGATGTGCGCGGCACGGTCTACGTGGCGGTTTCCCTGCTGGCGATCGCAGCGGTGATCCTCGCCGCCGCGCCGCCCAGCCTGCACTTCGGGCTGAAGGGATCGGGCGGGTCTACCAACAACGCCACGAACGGGCGCACGAACCTGATCTCCGGAGGCCTTGAACTGTTCGCCAAACGGCCGCTCGAGGGCTACGGCTCCGGCTCCTTTGAAACGGAGTACGAGCATCACTCGAAGGCGAGCGCCGAGAACGCCACCTCGGCCTCGCACACGATCCCGGTGACGGTGGCGGCCGAGCAGGGGATCGTGGGGCTGGCCCTCTACGCAGCGCTTTTGATCGTCTCGTTGCTCGTGCTGGTGAGGGGCGCCGGGCGCTCGCCGCCGCGGATCGCGCTTGCGGCAGCGTTCGCTGCCCTGCTGCTGCACACCTGGATCTACGCCGACTTCCTCGAGGACCCGCTCACCTGGACGCTGCTCGGGATCGGCGTCGCGTGCGCCCGCATCGGAACCGCCGGCGCGGAGGCGCACGCGCGCGTGCCCGCGGATGACGTCCCGCCTTTAAGTAGCTTCTGAGCGGTGCTCGGCTATCTGAAGCGGCTGGTCACGACCGGTGCGGCCTACCAGTTCGGCGACATTGTCGCCAAGGGCCTGGCGCTCATCACGCTGCCGCTGTACACGCGCCACCTGAACCCGAGCGCCTACGGAGCGGCCGAATCGCTGCTGACCGCGGTGATCCTCTCAAGCATCCTCCTGCGGGTGGGCATCGAGCAGGCCTTCATCCGCTTCTACTTCGACGACGAGGACACCGCGCGGCGCACGCGCATCGCGCGCTCGGCGACCGCCCTGGTGGCATGGACCACCACAGTCGCCGCCCTGCTGACGGTCGCGTTCGCGGGCGAAGTCTCGCGCCTGCTGCTCGGCCAGTACGACCCGCCTCTGATCTACTGCGCGGCCCTCGGCCTGTGGGCGTTCACCAACCTGGAGATGGCCTACGCGCAGCTGCGCGTCGATGAGCGCGCCCGCACCTACGTGTTCGCCTCCGGCGCCAACGTGGGCATGACGGTCGCGTTCACGATCGTCCTGGTCGTGTTCGCCGATCAGGGCGCGCGCGGCCTGCTGCTGGGCAACTTCGGGGCCTCGGCGCTGGTCGTGCTCGGCCTGTGGTGGGTGCTGCGCCGGCGCTTCTCGCTGCGCGTGAATCTCGCCGATCTGCGGCCGATGCTGCGCTTCGGGCTGCCCACGGTGCCGGCGGAAGCGAGCGTGTACGCGCTGCAGGTGGCCGATCGCTTCTACCTGTTTCGTGTCTACTCCCACACCGCCGCCGGGCTCTACGCGGTCGCGATCAAGCTCGCCACGGTGGTGTTCGTGGCGGTGCGGGGCTTCCAATACGCGTGGCCGCCGCTGGCCTATTCGATCGACAGCGACGAGGAGGCCGGGCGGCTGTATTCGCTGGTCACCACCTACTACGCGCTCGCCACGGGGGTGGTCGTCTGTGGCGTGGCGCTGCTCGGGCGCTGGATGGTGAGGCTGCTCGCGGCGCCTCAGTACTTCGGCGCCTATCGCGCGCTCACATGGCTCTCGCTCGGCTGGGCGCTGTACGGGCTGTTCCTGGTGTTCGTGGTCATCGCCGGGCGCGCGCGGGTCACCTCGCGCAACTTCCCGGCCGCCGCGGCCGGCCTGGCGGTCAACGTGACGTTGCTCTTGCTGCTCGTGCCCCGCAGCGGCGCGGGGCTCGGGATCGAGGGCGCGGGGCTTGCGCTGTGCGGCGCCTACGCGGCGATGCTCATCGTGATGTACCTGCTCACCCGCTCCCTGTTTCGCGTTGGCTTTGAGTGGCGGCGGCTCATGCAGCTCACCCTGATCCTCGCCGCGGTGGCCGTGAGCGGCGAGGAGCTGCTTCCCACCAGCGGCGCCGGGGGGCTCGCGGCGCGGCTCGCCTGGCTCGCGCTGGTGCCGGCCCTGCTGCTGCTCACGCGCTTCTTCATGCCCCACGAGCGCGCCCAGGCGAGAGCCCTCCTCGCCGACGGCCGCAGGCGCGTTGCGGCCTTCCGTGCGCGCGGGGGAGAGGTGGAGGCCTATGCGGAGGACCCGCTGAAGGACCTCTGAGCCTCGCGGGCGCCGAGCCGTCGAATCTGCCCACCGCCCCTCAAGTTTCCCGCTGCTGCGGCCGATTAGCGCACCATGCCGGAGCTCGCCATCCCGCAGCGGGCGCCTGCGGGCGCACGCGAGCGACAGCGCAGGGCGGAGGCGCTGCGGCGTCATCGCTCCGAGGAGCGCGCGCGCAAGACCGGGGCGAGCGGTGAGCTCGCCTACCTGAGCGCGCAGCTGAGGCTCGCGGCCCGTCTGAGCGCCCGGCTGACCGAGACCAATGACATCCAGGAGATGGGCCAGCTGCTCGTGCAGGAGCTGCATGGCACGTTCGCCTTCTACCTGGCGGCGATTCAGCGACTGGATGCCGACGGGACCCTGCGCCTGACCGCGGCAAGCGGCGCCCTGGCCGAGGTGATGACGGAGTTCCTGCTCGTCGAACAATCCGTGAACGACGGCGTCAACGGCTGCGTGGCGCGCTCCGGGACGAGCGCACTCGTGCCGGACACCCTCGAGGACCCGGACTACATTCTCCGCGACCGCGCGACGGACCCGCGCTCGGAGCTGAGCGTGCCGATCATGGTGGACGGGTCGGTGTGGGGAGTGCTCAACATCGAGGCGCCCGAGCCGACCGCGTTCACCGATACCGATGTCGTGCTCGTGGAGGCGATCGCTGCGAGCCTCGGCTCCTCTGTGCACCGGGCCTCGCTCGTCGCCGACCTCGAGCGGACCTTCACGACGACCCTGACCGCACTGATGAGCACGGTCGAGGCGAAGGATGACTACACCGCCTCCCACGAGCAGCACGTGGCGGAGCTGGCCGCCGGCGTGGCGGTGCGACTCGGCCTGCCCCGCTCGCATGCAAGCGACGTCCGCTACGCGGCGCTCCTGCACGACGTCGGCAAGGTCGCCATCCCGAGCGAGATCCTCATGAAGCCGAGCTCCCTGACCGAGCAGGAGTGGGTCACCATGCGCAGCCACGCCGCGATCGGCGGCGAGCTCGTCGCAAGGATCGAGGCGTTCGCCCACCTTGCGCCTGCCGTGCGCGCCAGCCACGAGCGCTGGGACGGGGGCGGCTATCCCGATGGCCTCGCGGGCGAGCAGATCCCGCTTGCCGCCCGCATCATCGCTACCTGCGACACCTACCAGGCGATGGTCACCGACCGGCCCTATCGCCAGGCGCAGACGCTGATCGAGGCGGTCGCAGAGCTGCGCCGGGTGTCCGGCTCGCAGCTGGACGCGCGGGTGGTCGAGGCCCTCCTCGAGGAGCTCGAGGTTCGCTAACCGCGGTTGAACTCCGCGGCCGCCTCGCGCAGACCCTGCCCGCGACCGGGGGCGAGCGTGGCGATGACATGGCGCCAGTAGCGTCGCGGGGAGTGACCCGGCAGCACGACCGCGACGAGCGCGCGCACGGCGTAGCTCCAGGCGGTCAGCCAGCGGACCGCGCGCGCGGCGGCGGGGGAGTGGTGCTTGCGCATGTACAGATCGCGGTTGCGCGCGAGCTCCACGATCCGGCGCTCGGGAATCGCGTCGGTGGAGAGCTGCTCGTGGTGGACCGCCGCGGCGCCCGGCACATACAGGCTGACCCAGCCGGCGTCACGCAGGCGGCGGGCGAAATCGACCTCGTCGGAGTACACGAAGAAGTCGGGGTCGAGGTAGTCGACCTGGGCGGCCGCCTCGCTTCTGACGAGCAGCGCAGCCGACTGGCACCAGTCGACCTCGCGCGTGCGATCGCCCCTGCTCTGGACGGTGACCAGGCGATGCAGGAAGAGCGCGCCCACAAGCGCGGTGACCGGCGTCGGAAAGCGCCATGCCGAGGCCTGCGCCGCGCCGTCGGGCCGCGTGAGCCTCGCTCCCGCGCAGGCAGCGCGCGGATTCCCGGCAAGCGCCTCGTACAGGGCGAGCGTCGCCCCTGCCAGCAGCTCTGAGTCCTCGTTCAACAGCAGCGCGTAGCGCCCGCGCGCGTGGCGCAGCAGCGCGGAGTCGTTCAGCCCCTTGCCGCGGCGCTGGTGCAGGGCGATCGTCTCATCCACGGCCGGGTGCTCGCCGGCCGCCTCGGCCGAGCCGTCGCGCGAGCCGTTGTCGAGCACGAGCACCTCGGTCGCGAACGGCACGCTCGCTCGCTCGCGCGCGATCGCGTCCAGCCCGCGCAGCAGAAGCTCACGCTGAGAGGTGTTCACCACGCAGTAGGACAGCTCTATCTCGCTCGCCTCGCGGCGGGGCTCGGCCGTCGGCTCGGTGCCGGTCATCGGCCCATTGTCTCCGCAGGCGCACCTATTGTCCCTGCGGTGCGCGTCCACGTCGTCGATCCCTCGGCATACACCCCGGCCTACGACCATGCGCTCTGCCACGCATTGGGGGCGGCCGGCGCCGAGGTGGAGCTGTACACGAGCCGCTTCGACTACGGCCCGGTGCCGGCCGCCGAGGGGTATGAAAGGCACGAGTTCTTCTACCGGTTCTCTCCCGGCTCGGGATACCCTCGTCTGCGTCTCACAGCAAAGCTGATGCAGCACGTCCCCGACATGCTCCGATACCGCGCCGCCGCGCGGGCCGCCGATATCGTGCATTTCCAGTGGGTTGCCCTCCAGCACGTGGACCGCTACCTGCTCCCCTCCGGAGCCTCGCGGCGGCGCCCGCTGGTTCTGACGGCGCACGACATCCTCCCGCGTGAACCCCGGCGCGGACAGCGCGAGGCGCAGCGCCGGCTGTATGACCGCTTCGACGCCGTCGTGGTGCACTCGGAGCACGGCCGTGAACGGCTGACCGGGGATCTGGGTCTCGACCCGGCGCGCGTACATGTGATCCCCCACGGCGTCCTGCTTCCCTCGGAGGAGGTCCGCCGCGAGGACCCGGGCGGCGAGGCGGGGCTTCCGGCTGAGCTGCGCGGTAGCGAGCGGCCGGTGGTCCTGTTCTTCGGCCTGCTCCGTCCCTACAAGGGCATCGACGTCCTGCTCGACGCCTGGCGCAAGCGCGACCTCGGGGGATCGGGCGGCGCCGAGCTGTGGATCGTGGGCATGCCGCGTATGGACGTCGGCTCGTTGCGGTCGGCCGCGCCCGCGGGCGTGCGCTTCGTTCCGCGGTTCGTCTCGGCACGGGAGATGTCCGCCGTGATGAGCCGCGCGAGCATCGCTGTGTTGCCCTACCGCGAGATCGACCAATCCGGTGTGGCCTTCACCGCGCTGGGACTGGGTGTGCCGCTGCTGTTGAGCGACGTCGGCGGTTTCCCCGAGATCGCCGCCACGGGCGCCGCGCACACCGTCCCCGCCGGCGACCCCGTTGCCCTCGGCGAAGCGCTCGAGCAGCTGCTCGGAGACCCCGGCGAGCTCGCGGCGATGGGGAGCAGCGCGCGGGCCGCCGCCGAGGGCGAGTACGCCTGGGAGGGGATCGCGCGGAAGACGCTCGATGTGTACGAGCTCCTGCTCGGCGAGAATCCCAGACGATGAGAACCGCGCTTGAGATCGTCTTCTGGGTGTGCGCCGGGTTGATCGCCTGGACGCAGCTCGGCTATGCCCTCGCGCTGGCACTGCTCGCTCGGGTGTTCCGCCGCGGCTCGGGCTCCGGGAGCGACACGCGGGCAGACCACGCCCCGGGCCCGCGGCCGGTGCTGTCGCTGATCGTCGCGGCCCACGACGAGGAGTCGGTGATCGCCGAGAAGGTGAAGAACTCCCTGGGCCTCGACTACCCACGTGATCGCCTCGAGCTGATCGTGGCGTGCGACGGCTGCTCGGATGCCACCGCGGCGAGAGCCAGAGCGGCGGGCGCGGACCTGGTGCTTGAGCTGCCCCGCGGCGGGAAGATCCGCGCGCAGGACGCCGCCGTCGAGCGCGCGCGGGGAGAGATCGTCGCCTTCTCCGATGCCAACGCCAACTGGCAAGCGGACGCCGCGAGCGAGCTGGTCGGAGCGTTCAGCGATGCCCGTGTCGGCTACGCCTGCGGGCAGGTGCGCTTCGTGCAGACCGCCGCCGGGGCGGGCGCCTCCAACCAGGAGGGGGTGTACTGGCGCTACGAGCTGGCCGTGCGCTCGCTGGAGTCGCGGCTCGGCTCGATCACGGCGGGCAACGGAGCGATCTATGCGACGCGCCGCGACACCTACATGGTCGTCGATCCGATCATGGGCCACGATCTATCGCTTCCATTCAACATGGTCAAGCGCGGCCTGCGCGCGGTGTACGTGCCCGCCGCGCGCGCGAGCGAGAAGATGGTCCCCTCGCTGGGAGGAGAGTTCGCGCGCAAGCGCCGCATGATGAGCCACACCTGGCCGATCCTGTTGCGCGGCGGGATGCTGTCTCCGCGCGGCTATCCGCCGGGCTACGCCGTGATGATCTTCTCCCATCGCCTGCTGCGCTACTGCACGCCCGGGCTGCACGCGCTCGCGTTCGCGGCGAACGTCGCACTGCTCGCGATCGGCGCGGGCACGCTGTACATGGTCACGTTCGCTCTCCAGATCGCCCTGCTGTTGGCGGCTGTGCTGGCGGGCCCGCTTCCGGCCCGCCCGCTGCTGCTCGCGCGCTACTACGTGCTCAGCACGGCCTCCCCCGCCGCCGGCCTGTGGGACTGGCTGGGCCACGGAACGGCCGCCTCCTGGGATGCGGCGGAGGGAACCAGATGATCCGGCGGGCGATCGACATCGCGGTCTCTTCGCTCGCGCTCCTCGTGAGCGCGCCCGTGCTTGCGCTGGCGGCGCTGGCGATCCGCCTGGAGTCTCGCGGCCCGGTCATCTACTCCCAGCCGCGGGCCGGGCTCGACGGCAGGACGTTCGATGTCATCAAGCTGCGCACGATGGTCGACGGCGCCGAGCACATCGGCGCGGGGCTCGCGATCGACGCGAACGACCCGCGCATCACTCGCGTGGGCGCCGTCCTGCGCCGGACCTCGCTGGATGAGCTCCCCAATCTGCTGAACGTGCTGCGCGGCGAGATGTCCATGATCGGCCCGCGACCCACGCTGCCGGCGCAGGTCGAGCAGTACACCCCCCGCCAGCGCGGACGGCTGCAGATCAAGCCCGGCATCACCGGCTGGGCACAGGTCAACGGCCGCGCCTCGCTTCCCTGGGATGAGCGGATCGAGCTGGACCTCTACTACATCGATCACCGCTCGCTGGCGCTGGACATGAGGATCCTGTGGCGCACCGTCGCGATGGTGCTCGGCGGCTCCGGCATGTACAAGGGCGAGGCCGGCGGCTGGAAGGGGGAGCTGTGAGCGCTCCGGCCGTTCTGCTGACGGGCGCGGGCAAGCGCTACGACATCGTCTCCTGCTTTGCGCATCTGACGAGGACCGTGGTCGCCGATCCCTCGCCGCTCGCCCCCGCGCGGTATGCGGCCCATGTGCGCGCATCGGTCCCGCTGATCGACGACCCCGGCTACGTTCCCGCGCTCGAGAGCCTGTGCGAGGAGCACGGCGTGGGCGTCGTGTTGCCGCTGACCGATCTCGACATCGAGGTGCTCGCGCGCGCCCGCGCCGAGGGGCGCCTGCCCGCGCTCGTGCCATCGCCCGAGGTCGCGCGTGCGACCTACGATAAGTACGAGACCCACCGGCTGCTTGAGCGGCTGTCCCTGCCCTCACCTCCGACCGTCCTGCCCGAGCACGACCTCGAAGCGATCGAATACCCGGTGATGGTGAAGCCCCGCCGCGGCTCGGGTGCACGCTCGATCCACCATGCCGCCGACGCCTCGCAGGCGCGCTTCTTCGCCTCCTATGTACCCGAGCCGACGATGGTTCAGCGGGCGATGGGCGGTCCCGAGCTGTCGATCGACTGCCTCGGCGACCTCCACGGACGCTGTCTGAATGCGATTCCGCGCACCATGCTCGAGTCGCGCGGCGGCGAGTCGATCAAGGGCCAGGTGATCCACGACGCGGAGCTGATCGAGCTGGGGCGCAGGACGATGGAGGCGCTGGGCGTGTGCGGGCCGGCGACCATCCAGGTGTTCCGCGACCCGGACATCGGACTGGCGATCACCGACGTGAATACGCGCTTCGGCGGCGCCTTCCCGGCGCCCGCCTACGCTGCGCTGCCGGGGCAGAGCTATCCCGAGCTGATCGTCAGGCTGGCGGGCGGCGAGGCGGTCGCGGCGCACGTGGGAGACTTCCGCGCCGGGATGACCTTCACGCGCTACTACTGGCAGCTCGAGCTCGACGAGGATCTTCATCCGACCGGCCGCGAGATCGTTCCCGGCGGCCCACCCCCGCCGCGCCGAGGGTGAGCTAGCTAGAATCTGGCTCTGTGTCCACGCTGCTCGCCGATCCTCCGGCTGCCACCTCCCCGGAGAGCCCCCCCGCGCCGGAGTCATCCGGCGCCGGGCCTGCCCCGGCGCCCGCTGCAGCCGAGCGGAAGTGCAAGAAGTGCGGGGCCCCGATGGAGGGCGCCCAGGAATGGTGTCTGCAGTGCGGCACCCCGGCACCCGGCAGTCTCGGCACACACACGCCGAGCTGGCGCTCGAGCGCGATAGTCCTCGGCGCGACGGCGCTGCTGGCCCTCGGAGCGGCCGGTGCGGCATACGCCGCGCTGACCAAGACCAAAGTGCGCCACGTGGTCGTCGTTCAGGTCCCCGCTGCGACAGCCTCCGCCTCCGCCACGCCTCCGCCCTCCGCGACGCCCACGACGCCGGCAGCCACGCCCACGCCAGCACCCACCACCGCGGTCAAACCGCCCAAAATCCCGCTCACCGCGCCGACGCCGAAATCCACGACCACGCCGAAAACGACAACCACCCCGCCGCCGGCGACGACCACCCCGACGACCACTCCGAAAAGCACCGCGCCCAAAAAAACGGCGGCCAGCAACCCCGCCGCAGCACTGCCTGCCGCGCTTCTGCTCGACACGAACTCGGTGGCGACCTACAACCCAGAAGGCTATCCCGTGGAAACGTTCGGCGACCCCACCCTGACGGTCGACGGCGACACCTCGACGGGTTGGACCGCGCAGGTCAACCCCGCGATCGCCCCCAAGATGGCCGTTGGGCTCCTGATCAATCTGAACACCGCCCAGAAGCTCTCCGCGCTTCAGCTAATAACGTCCACCCCGGGCATGACCGTGCAGGTGTTCGGTACGGCCGCGAGCACCGCACCGGCCGCGATCAGCGATCCCGCCTGGATCGCTCTGAGCGCGCGCAAGCTTCAGAAGGAACGGCACACGCTCATCAAACTGAGCGATTCGACAAAAGCATTCCGCGTGCTGGCCCTGTGGATCACCGGCGCCCCGCCCGCCTCGATCGGCACACCCACCTCGCCCGGGCGCGTGAGCGTCAACGAACTCGAACTGTTCCCGGCCAAGTAGCCGCCGCCCGGGGCAAGAACCACGGCGCGCGCCCTCCCACGCCGGGCGAGCTCTCAGCCCGAGACGCTGCGGCTGCGCTTAGCCGGGCGCTTGGGCCGAGTGCCTGAGCGGGCCTTGCGCGGGCGCCAGACCTCGTCCAGGAAGGAGGCGATCTCCCCGGTGAGCCGTTCGGGGTGAAGGCGCAGCTCCATCAGCGAGTCGGCCTCCAGCAGACGGCCGTTGGGCAGCTCGTCGGCGAGCACGCCGGCGTCTGAGAAGGGGTGCACGGGGTCGCGGCGATGACCGAGGACGAGCGTGGGGGTCTCGAAGGTGTGCCACTCGGTGCGGTGGGGGGCGATGCGGCCAAAGAACAGGCCCTGCAGCACCGCCGCGCTCGGACCGGGTTCCTGGCGGATCACGTCGAGCATCACGTTGCCGTAGTGCGGCAGCATCCTCCGCGGCACGCCGCGAGCACCCCGCGCGAGTAGCTTCATGATCGGCTCGCCGAACGTCATGGCGACCAGCGGGGGCGTAAAGGCCAGCGCGCTCCACAACACTGCGTTGTCGAGCACCGGCATCTCGATCACCATGCCGCGCAGCCGCTCGGGTGCGGCCGCGGCGAGCTCGAGCGCAGTGTTGGCTCCGAGCGAGGTCCCCATCACCGCCGCTTCGTCGATCTGCAGGTGGTCCAGCAGCGCGATCAGCTGCTGCGCAAAGATGCCCATCGAGTAGCGCCACATGTCGCGCGGGCGCTCCGATTGGCCGTGGCCGAGCAGGTCGACGGTGATCACCCTGTTTCCCCGCGCCGCGAGGTCCTCGGCCAGCCGACGGTGCATCTCCTGGGAGAGCAGCAGTCCGTGGACCAGGATCAGCGGCCGCGCACTCGCCGGGGCGCTCTTGGCGGTTCGCCCCCGTTCGCCTCCGGGAGTGACCGCTGCAGGACCCCCACCGAACTCGCTGTAGGCGATGCGCTGACCCTCGAACAGGAAGGAGGACATGTGTTCAGCGTACTAGCCTGTCTGCACCGCGTCACCAGCTGCAAGAGCGCTAACTTCCCAGACGCAGTTCAACCACCCGTACGCACCAGGAGGACACACATGCCCAAGCAGCCCCGCATCCTCGCCGGAGAGACGGCCGCGATCACGGGCGCCGCGCGCGGGATCGGGCGCGTCACCGCGGAGGCGCTCCTGCGCCAGGGCATGCGGGTGGCGATCGGCGACCTCGACCTCGATGCCGCCCTCCAGACCGCGAGCGAGCTCGGCCCGAGCGCCGTGGCGGTGGCACTCGACGTGACCGACCGACCCTCGTTTTACGAGTTCCTGAACATCGCCGAAGAGCAGCTGGGACCGGTTGACGTGCTCGTGAACAACGCCGGGATAATGCCGATCGGTCCGTTTCTCGAGGAGGACGACGCCACGGCGCAGCGCGTCCTTGACATCAACGTGCACGGCGTGATCCTGGGCATGAAGCTCGCTCTGCCGCGGATGATCGGCCGCGGCTCGGGCCATGTCGTGAACATCGCCTCCCAGGCCGGCAAGTACGGCTTCCCGGGCGGCGCCACCTACTGCGCGAGCAAGGCCGCCGTCATCAACCTGAGTCGCGCCGTGCGCAAGGAAATGCGCGGCACCGGGGTCGAGATATCGGTGATCAGCCCGGTGGCGGTCAATACCGAGCTGGGCCTCGGCCTGTCAGAGCCCCGCCAGCGCCAGTTCAGGAAGATCGAGCCCCAGCAGGTCGCTGACGCGATCGTCGAGACGCTGCGGGTCCCCCGCTTCGACGTGCACGTGCCCAAGCAGCTGGGGATCTCAGAGCGTGTGGCGGCCCTGTTGCCGATCGCCGTCCAGGACGGGCTGTCGCGCGTGAGCAAGGCCGACGCGGTGCTCTCGCAGGTCGACACCGCCGCGCGCGCCGGCTATGAGCTGCGCGCTTCGCGCTCGGAGCCGTCGCTGCCGGCGGCGCCCGAGCAACCCCAGATCACCGCCGCGGCGGGGGAGTGAGCGCTCAGCGCTCGAGCAGCCACTCGGCGATGAGCTGCCCGATCAACGGGCCCTGGTCCTCCTGCAGGAAATGGCTCGCTTCCTCGATCGGGCGGGGGGCCGAGCGGCCGATCCTCTCTGCGAAGGCCTCGCCTACCGAAAGCGGCAGGATGGGATCGGAGTCGGCCCACAGCGTGAGCGTGGGGCGCCGATCCTCGGCCAGCGCCTCGAGCACGCGCTGCCCAGCGGCCGCGCCGGGCGCCTCGGGGGTCTGGGGGATGAGCAGCGGGAAGGCGCGCGCGCCGGCCTTCGAGGCCGGGTCGGGGTAGGGCGCGTCGTAACCGGCGATCACCTCGTCGCCCGGGTCGGTGAAGCAGGCGCGGCGAACCAGCAGGCCGACGGGCAGGTCCTCGGTTCGTGCGACGAAGTCGCGAAAGGCCATCCAGGCCTCGGACATGCGCTGGCGACCCGTGAACAGGCCGGTGTCGAGCAGCACGAGGCGCTCGATGCGGTCGGGGTGCTCGACGGCGAGCCGCAGCCCGATCGCTCCGCCCCAGTCGTGCACGACCATCGTTGCTCGGCGCAGGTCGAGCTGCTCGAGCAGGGCGGCCGTCGTCGACACGTGGCGGTCGTAGGAGTACCAGTCGATGTCGGTCGGCTTGTCCGAGCGGCCGAAGCCGGCGAGGTCGGGCGCCACGCAGCGAAAGCCGGCGTCGCGCACCGGCGGGATGACGTTGCGCCACAGGTACGACCATGTCGGCTCGCCGTGGAGGAAGATGACGGGCGCGCCGTCGCCCTCGTCGACGTGGGCCAGGCGCAGGCCGTCGAGGTCGCGGTAGTGCGCGGCGAACGGGAAGTCCGGCAGCCCCTCAAGGCTCTCCTGCGGAGTGCGCACCGTCTCGACCATCCGCCGAGGAGCATATTCGACGCTCCATCGGTTAGGCTCGCCCGCGATGCACCCGGCGACGCTTCAGTTGGCACCCATCCTCGCGGCGGAGAAGAGCAGGGTGCCCTTCTACATCGCCGGAGGAGTGCTCGTCGCGTGGGCTTTCGTGGTGTCGATGGGCATCGGCATGCGCCGCCCGGACTTCCCGGGAAGCCAGGGCGGTGAGCGCCTGGTGATAGCGATCAGCGCCGTGCTCGTCGTGGCCACGGCCTCGACGGCGGTGATCACCTCGAGCACACCCGCCAAGGCGGCAGGGTCGGCCTCGGCTGCCGGCACCCCGACGCCGAGCCCGGCGGGCGCTGAATCGCAGCCCGCGGCGCCCGCCGCCACATCGACGCCGTCCACGACGCCGAAGGCGACGACGGGAACGCCGGCGCCGCCCTCCTCACCCGCCGGCCGCCAGCTCACCACCACGCTGAAGCTCGCCGCAAACCCCGAAGGCAACCTCAGCTATGACACGAAGACGCTGAGCGCCAAGGCCGGCACCGTGACGATCACGATGACCAACATGGCGCCGCTGGAACACAATGTCACGATCGCGTCCGGGAGCACCGTGATCGGAGCGACCCCCACCTTCACGGGGGGCGCAAGGACGCTCAGCCTGACACTGAAACCCGGCACATACACCTTCTACTGCTCGGTCCCCGGACATCGACAGGCCGGGATGGAAGGCACGCTGACGGTCTCCTCATGAAGCTCTACGTGTGCTGGGGAACGTTCAGGACGCTCAGACCGGGCGGGCATCCCTGCGCCAACGCGCATAAGGCCCTGAAGGATGCGGGCCACGATCCGGAGGTGGTTCTCTCCTACGGACTCGCGCCGCTGCCCCGCATCTTCAACCGCACGAGTGGCCGCCGGCGGGTGCAGGAGCTGACCGGCAATCGGTGGGTGCCCACGCTGCTGCTCGACGACGACACGGTGATCGACGGATCGCACGAGATCATGGACTGGGCCCGCGCCAACCCCGCTTAGCCGCCGCCCAGCGAAGCCGACCACAACCAAAGCGAAGAGAGGATTTTTTATGGATGTCCTTGCAAGGCTTGACGAGGCACGCAGCGCGACCAGCGTGCTCGAGCACCCCTTTTACCAACGCTGGAGTGCCGGTGAGCTGAGCGCGCGCGAGCTCGGCGTGTACGCCGTGGAGTACCGCCACGCGGTGGTGGCGCTGGCGGAGGCCTCGGCGCTGGCCGCCGAGGAGGCCGGGGAGGCCCACGCCGCGGCCCTGCGCGAGCACGCCGAGGAGGAGGAGGCGCACGTGGGCCTGTGGGATCAGTTCGCAGGGGCAGCGCTCGCGGCCCGGCAGGCACCGGCGAGCCCGCCCGCGCTCGAGCAGACCGCGGAGTGCGTGAGGGCGTGGACGGCCGGCGAGGACCTGCTCGAGCACCTGGCGGTGCTGTATGCGATCGAGGCCGGCCAGCCGGAGATCTCAAGGACGAAGATGGAGGGCCTGACCGCCCATTACGGTTACTCCGCGGAAGGGCCGGCGGTCGAGTACTTCAGGCTGCACGAGCTGCGCGACTCCGAGCACGCGGCCCATTCGCGCGAGCTGATCTCAGAGCTGATGGCCGGGGTGGACGATCAGGAGGAGACGGCCGACCGCATGGTCAGCCGCGCGCGCGCAGCCCTGCGCGGGAACTGGCGCCTTTTGGACGGCGTGCAGGAGGCCGCGGCCTAGCGCCCGTCAGGCCAGCGCCGAGGCCGGGCGCGTGGACAGCCGCCACGCGAACAGGACGGCGGACACGGAGGTCGCGAGGTTGAGGCTGGACACGCCGGGGCGCATGGGAATGCTTACGTGCGCCTCGGCGCGAGCCGCGAGCTCGGCGGAGATGCCGTCGCGCTCTGAGCCGAAGGCCAGAACCGCGCGGGGAGGAAGATCGGACGGGTCGAGCGGATCGCCGCCCGGATCCACCGCGAGCAGAGGACGGTCGGCGCTCGCGAGGAGCTCGAAACCCTCCAGCCGGGCGACCGGCACGGCGTAGTGCAGCCCGGCGGCGCCCCGCAGCGCGTCCGGGTGCCACGGGTCGTGGCTGCCGGTGGTCAGGACGGCGGCGATGTCGGCGGCCGCGGCCACGCGCACGCAGGCCCCCATGTTGCCGAGGTCGCGCGGGTCCTCCAGCAGGACCACCGGAGACGGACGCCGCTCGCCCAGCACGGCGGCGGGGTCCACCAGCGGGCGCTCGGCCAGGCTCATCACGCCGGTGCTCGGGGCAAGCGGCGCGAGCTGGTCGAACAGCGCCGGCTCGACCGGGCGGGCGAGGCTGCGCAGGCGGTCGCTCAGGTCGGGCGCGAGCCGCTCGGCGAGGCGCTCCAGCTCCTCGACGTCGCGGGAGACCACGTCGAGCACGTTGGCGCCGAAACGCAGGGCGTGCTTGAGAGGGTGAAAGCCTTCGAGCACCGCCAGCGAGGTGTCCCGGCGCGCGCGGCCGTAGCGCGGGATCAGTGATCCTTCTTGCACTAGGCGATAATGGCAGCTTGAGATGAAGCTCGAAGGCATCCACCACATCACCGCCATCACCGGCGACGCCGTCGGCAACGTCGAGTTCTACGTGGGCGTGCTCGGCTTGAGGATGGTCAAGAAGACCGTCAACCAGGACGACCCCACCGTCTATCACCTCTTCTACGGCGACGAGCACGGCTCGCCCGGAATGGACCTGACGTTCTTCGAGTATCCCGGCGCTGCGCCCGGACGGGTGGGCGCGGGGATGGTGCATCGGATTGTCTGGCGGGTGGCCTCCGAGGAGACGCTGGCCTTCTGGCAGGAGCGGTTGGGTGCGCACGGGATCGACGCCACGGCCACCCACGACAGCCTGCTTTTCGAAGACCCGGAGGGTCTCGAGCACGAGCTGGTGCTCGGCGCCGAGGGCCAGCAGCCGCTGACAGCGCTGGCGGCGGATATCCCCAGCGAGCACGCGTTGCAGGGATTCGACGGGGTGCGGGCCTACACCGGCGATCCGGTGCGCAGTGAGGCCCTGCTCGGAGAGACCCTCGGATTCACGAAGGACGCGGCGGGGCGCTGGGAGGCGCGGGGCGAGAAGCGAAGCGGCTTCTACGCCTACGATGCCGCCCTCACGGATGCCGCTCCGCTGCCCGGCGCCGGAACCGTCCATCACGTGGCGTTCGCCTCCCTGCCCGAGGACCATGAGGCATGGCGTGAGCTCCTGGCGCAGGCGGGCGCCCATGCCACGCCGATCATCGATCGCTTCTACTTCCGCTCGATCTACTTCCGCGAGCCGAGCGGCGTGCTGTTCGAGATCGCGACCATCGGGCCGGGCTTCGCCGTTGACGAGGACGAGGAGCATCTGGGCGAGCGGTTGTCGCTGCCGCCGCGATTCGAGCCGCTGCGCGATCAGCTCGACGGCACCCTCACGCCGCTGCCCGATACCCGCCTGCTGCACGGCCAGCCGGGTGCGTAGTGTGCGGGCGCTACACCAACACCGCGGGAGCTGAAGAGCTCAACGATCGCCTGGGGGTGCCGATCCTCACCGAGGAGGGCACTCACCGCTACAACATCGCCCCCACCGAACAGGTGCTCGCGATCGTCGCGCCCAAGGGCACACCCGAGGCTCGCATGCTGCGCTGGGGGCTCGTCCCGCCGTGGGCCAAGGATCTGAAGGGGGGCAGCGCCCTCATCAACGCGCGCGTGGAGACGGTCGCCTCCAAGGCGCCCTTCGCGAGCCTCATCCCGAAGGCCTCGCGGCGCGCCCTGCAGGTCGCCGACGGCTACTTCGAGTGGCTCGCCCCCGAGCGCCGCGGACAGCCCCGCCAGCCGTTCTACTTCCAGCTGGACGGCGGCGCACCGTTCGCCTTTGCGGCGCTGTGGACGCCGACGAACCTCGCCGGCGAGTGGATCGAGAGCGTGACCCTGTTGACGTGCGACGCTGCCCCCAACCCCATCGCCGCGGCCATCCACAACCGTATGCCGGTGATCCTCGCCGACGAGGGGGCCCGGCGGGCGTGGCTCTCTCCGGCGCTCGACGCCCAGGACGCGGTCGCCCTCTGCGAGCCGCTGCCCAGCTCGCGCCTGAAGGCCCGCCCGGCGAACCCCGCGGTCAACAAGGCCGACCCCGATGCCGAGGGGCCCGAGCTGCTCATGGCGCCGGTCTAGGTGTCGAGCGCGGTGCGGAGCTTCGTCAACCCGAGCCGCATCCGACCCTTGACGGTGCCCGGGGGGAGCGCCAGCCGGCTGGCGATCTGCTCGTGGGTGAGGCCGTCGAAGAAGCCAAGCCTGATCACCTCGCGCTGCGTGGGCGGCAGTCGCGCGAGGAGCCCGGTCAGCTCCTCGGTTTCAGCACGTAAGGCGAAGTCCATCGGCACATCATCGCTTGCCGCCTGGTCGTCAAGGCGAGTCGGGCCCTCGTCCACCCCGGCCGCCGCCGATCGGCGGCGGGCGAGGTAGATCGCGCGGTGGCGCACGATCGTCATCGCCCACCCGACCACCGATCCCCGCGCCGGCTCATACGTCGCCCGCGAGGACCACATCGAGACGAACGCGTCCTGCACGGCGTCCTCGGCGCAATCACGGTCATGGCAGACGGCCAGGGCGGTGCGGTAGGCGCGCGCGGCAAAGCGGTCATACAGCTCCGCGAGGGCCGAGCGCTCGCCGGCCTGGACCTCCAGCATGAGGACAGCGTCCGTCGGCTTCAGTGCAGCGATGGTCTTCACCGGGCGGCCCCCACGGGTTCGAGGAAGAACATCTCGCAGGCGATGCCGGGCAGCGTCTGGTTAGCGCTCATGAACGCCACCACCCGGCGCCGCGTCAGCCGTTCGACGGCCGCGCTGAATTCATCCTCGCGGGCCGCCTGGAACGCGACGCGGCCCTCGATCACCTCGCTCGCGCCGCCGTCTGCCACGAGCCGCTCCTCCGAGGTGGTGAGGATGTCCTCGAGGATGCACACGACCACGTTGTCGTTGATGTAGGTGTTCGCGGTCGTGCGGTCGTGGCCGTAGACCTCGCCATACAACGTCACCATGGCGGCGGAGATTGCTTCGGTGAGGCCGTCCCCGACCGGCAGAGTCCTGTGACCGTCTGGCATGAATGCCTCGGTTCCCCCAGCTCTATCGGCGGTGCGCATGGACAGGAGCAGAGGAGAAGCCCGCGCGCGTGGTCCCTCCAATGGTACCGGCATTCCGGGCGACGGTGGGGGAGGCGGCCGGCCGCGGCCGATCTCGCGCTCGTGGGCAGGCACCTCCCCGTCGGGGCTTCACGGGCGGTCGCGGCCCTGCCGCCCGCCGGGCGGCATCTTGCATTCACCTTCCAGTGATCCAAACAGGCGGATCGGTGCTAATCACAGTGGGCGGCGTTCCTCCTACGCTGAGCCCTTGACACATTGGGCGCGGGGCCGGTCCGCTTTCCCCGAGCGTTCGCCTCGCGCCCCTGTGTGCTAATACGGCCGCCGACGTGAACGCTGCCGCAGCTCCAGCTATTTCCCGCCCCGTCGCCGCGCACCGGGTGGGCGTGATCTTCAGCGGCCTCATGCTGGTGATGCTGCTGGCGGCGCTCGACTCGACGATCGTCGCGACCGCGCTGCCCACGATCGTGGGGGACCTTGGGGGCCTCGAGCGACTGTCGTGGGTCACGAGCGCCTACCTGCTCGCGCAGACGGCGGTAACGCCGCTGTACGGCAAGCTCGGCGACCAGCTCGGGCGAAAGCGGGTCCTGCAGAGCGCGGTGGTGCTGTTCCTGGTGGGCTCCGGTCTGTGCGGCCTCGCGGGGTCGATGACGATGCTGATCGCGTTTCGCGCGGTGCAGGGCCTCGGCGCGGGCGGGCTAATCGTGCTCGTGCAGGCGACCGTCGGAGACATCGTCTCCCCGCGCGAGCGCGGGCGCTACCAGGGGCTGTTCGGCGCCGTGTTCGGCGTCGCGAGCGTCGCCGGTCCACTGCTGGGGGGCGTGATCGTCGAGCACCTGTCGTGGCGCTGGATCTTCTACGTCAACCTGCCGGTCGGCCTGATCGCGCTCGCGGTTATCGCGGCCACGCTCCCGGCCGCAAGCGTGCGCACGCGGCCGGTGATCGACTACCTCGGCGCCGGGCTGCTCGCCGGCGCCCTCAGCGCGATCGTGCTGGTGGCGAGCCTCGGCGGCACAACGTGGAAGTGGGGCTCGGCGCCGACGGTGCTCGTCGCCGCCGCCGGTGCGCTGGCGCTCGGCGCGTTCCTCGCGGTGGAGCGGCGCGCGGCCGAACCGGTGCTGCCGATCGCGGTGCTCCGCGACGAGGTCTTCCGCATCGGCGCGCTGCTGTCGCTGATCGTCGGCTTCGCGCTGTTCGGATCGGTGACCTTCCTGCCGCTGTTCTTCCAGACCGTGTTCGGATCGAGCCCCACCGGCGCGGGCCTGCGCCTGGTTCCGCTGATGGGCGGCCTCGTCACCACCTCGATCCTGTCGGGCCGTCTGATCTCGCGTACGGGCCGCTACAGGCTGTTCCCGATCGCCGGCACGGGGGTGATGACCGTTGGCCTGCTGCTGCTCTCGCGCCTCGACATCAACACGAGCCCGGCGGCGGCGGACGCCTACCTGCTCGTGCTCGGGCTGGGCCTGGGGCTGGTGATGCAGGTGCTGGTGCTCGCCGTGCAGAACGCCGTCGACTACGCCGTTCTCGGCGCGGCGACCTCGGGCGTCACCCTCGCCCGCGGCGTCGGCGGGTCGATCGGCGCGGCGGTGTTCGGCACGATCTTCACGAGTCGCCTGCGCTCGGAGCTCCACAACACGATCAGCGGTCCGCTCGGGGCCCAGGTGGCAGGCGGCGGGCGCCTGACGGGCGCGCAGGTGGCAACCCTGCCGGCGGCGGTGAAGCACGCCTACGAGAACGCCTATGTGCATGCGCTGCAGCCGGTGTTCCTCGTCGCCGCCGGGGTTGGGGCGCTGGGCTTCGTGCTCAGCCTGCGCCTGCGAGAGCGCCCGCTGCGGGCAACCGCCTCGACGAGCAGCGGACTCGACGACGCGCTCGCGGCGCCGAAGAGCCCGAACTCGCTGGCCGAGCTCGACCGAGCGCTCGGAGTGCTCGTCAGCCGCGAGCGCCGGCGTGCGTTCAACGAGCGGGTCGCGGCCCGTGCCAGGGTCGACCTCACCCCGGGCGCGGTGTGGGCGCTCGCGCGGTTTGACAGCTACGGGATCGCCGGCACGCGCGAGATGGCGCGCGCCCAGTCGATCGAGGACGAGCGGGTCGCGGCTGTGGAGCTCGAGCTGCGCGACCGCGGTTTCATCTCAGGGCACGAAGACGCCGTGACGCTCACGGCCGCAGGCCTCTCCGTGGCCGACCAGCTCCTGAGCGCCCGTCGCGACGAGCTTTCCGCGCTGCTGGACGATCAGGACACGCAGCGCCTTCCCGAGGTGCGGAAGCTGCTCGAGCAGCTTTGCGTCGAGCTGACGGGCGAGCTCAGGGGTGCAGCCGAACCGGCAGCGTCTTGAGCTGGTTGGCGAACGGCGATTCGACGTGCATGGGGGTGCCGTCGATCTGGATCTCCGGGAACCGCGCGAGCGTCTCCTCGATCAGGATGCGCAGCTCGAGGCGGGCGAGCGCCGTTCCCAGGCAGAAGTGCCTGCCGCCTGCGCCGAACGCCTGGTGCTCTGCGTTGCGCGTGACGTCGAAGCGGTCGCCGTCCTCGAAACGGGTCTCGTCGCGATTGGAGGAGGGGTACCACATGACCACCTTCTCGCCCTCGCGGATCGTCTGGCCGTGGAGCTCGGTGTCGTGGGTGGCGGTGCGCGCGAAGTGG
>Ga0182024_10002832_pt1 | contig 42345 bp, 32 predicted proteins | sample P32metaG_FD_120480 | JGI IMG/M metagenome (GOLD analysis project Ga0182024, IMG submission 120480) | Permafrost microbial communities from Stordalen Mire, Sweden - P3-2 metaG (Illumina Assembly) | ecosystem: Environmental > Terrestrial > Soil > Wetlands > Permafrost | place: Sweden: Stordalen... | reverse complement strand
CCCCTGTAGGTCCAGCGGCTCCCGTTGTACCCGTAAGGCCGGTTGGGCCGGTTGGTCCGGCAACATTCGAAGCGGCGCCGGTCGCCCCAGTAGGTCCGGCGGACCCGATTGCGCCCGTCGCTCCGGTGTTGCCGATCACTCCCTGCGTTCCGCCCGCCCCTGTAGGTCCAGCGGCTCCCGTTGTACCCGTAAGGCCGGTTGGGCCGGTTGGTCCGGCAACATTCGAAGCGGCGCCGGTCGCGCCAGCAGGTCCAATAGACCCGTTTGCTCCCGTCGCTCCGTTATTGCCGATAACTCCCTGCGGTCCGCTCGCCCCCGTAGATCCAGCGGATCCAGCGGCTCCCGTGACACCTGTGAGGCCAATTGGGCCGGCAACGGTCGAAGCTGCACCCGTCGCGCCAGTTGGTCCGGTTGCGCCGGTGTTCCCGATCGGGCCCTGCGGTCCGATCTGCCCTTCCACCGTAGTGGCCAGGACGTAATACCCATTCATGTCGATCACCAGGTCACCGTCGTTGGTGGTCAGTAGCTGAATTCCCCCGTCGGCTCCTGCCGATACGATGGCAGGGTTGTCCACAATGCCACCCAGCACTGCGTTCAAGACCACCGTCCCGGGCCAAGCCGTATCGTCCTGCCAAGCCGCGATCCAGCCTACCGACTGCCCCACCGGGGTAACGGAGACGAAGTTCATCGAGTAAGCCATGGCCGCTGGAACGCCGCAGTTGGATGACGGAACGGGAACCACGCGCGCCTGATTGGCAACCAGCGAGGGAGGGCCGAACACGCCGGTCTTTCCCGAACCACCCTGGCCGCGCGTATCCATAACGCGGCAGGGCGTGATGGAAATGAATAACAATCCGGCGGTGCCCGCAGTGGTCGACGTTTGAGTGCTCACCGCTGGAGCACTCGACGTGCCCATGGGCCAGTTTTTGAGCATGATGGTTTGTTGCGCAAAGACTGCCGGCATCAAAACTGCCACGGCGAGCAACCCGATGTTGCGAACCCGAACAAAACTACGTTTCGAAAATGTTGATCGCCGAACTTCAGGGTTCATCGCTGCGGTCTCCTCTTTGCTCAGACTGAGTGCCTACCCTTACGCTATCGACCGAATAGGTAATCGCGTGAGAAACTAACGGTGCGGAGAATCAAGGAAAGACCGGGCTCCTAGGGTGATAGGGGACGCATAATCTAAACCAGCCGCGGCCCGATAAGCACCCAAAAAGGTGCTATCCATAAAGAATGCTATGCTCGACATCACCAAGGACATCCAATCCCTGACAACCTTCCGCCGCCGGTCCGGCGACTTCATGAAGCAGCTCAAAAAGACCAAGCGCCCCGTCGTGCTCACCGTCAAAGGGAAGGCGCAAGCCGTAGTCCAGGACGCGGAAGCGTATCAGCGCCTGCTCGACATCGCCGCGTTAGCGGACCCACGCGAAGGAATCCGCCAGGACCTGGCGGAAGCCAGGCAAGGACTTGGACGCGACGCGGAAGAGTTCTTTGCCGAATTCGAAGCCGAGCATGGCATATCGAGTTAAGGTCATGCCCCGCGCGCAGCGGGACCTTGCCACAATTTATGAGTGGATCGGCGCGAATTCGTCGGGCGCCGCGCTCACTTGGTATCGCGGTCTTAAGGGCGCCATTGGCACGCGGCGAGACAGCCCGAATCGCTGCCCTGTGACGCCCGAGGACCCGAGCCTTCGACACCTGCTTCACGGAAACAGGCCTCATATTTACCGCGTCATCCACCGCGTGTCGGAAGCTCAAAAGCTGGTCCAGGTGCTCCATATCCGCCACGGCGCACGCCAGCCGTTCAAGCCTGGCGACCTGAAATAATTCAATTCTCCCGCAACACTTTCGCCGGATCGACCCTCAACGCCCTGATCGCCGGCACCGCGCACGCCACCAGACTTGCCACAATAACAAGCCCTGCCGCGCCCAGGCTCGCCAACAACGATTCTCCCGACCCAGGCACCAACCCTCGCAGCAAGCGCGACCCGCTCAGAGCAGCGGCCAGGCCAACAAACGTGCCGACCGCCGCGATCACCATCCCCTGCCGCACGATCATCGCGAAAACTTGCCCCTGCCTTGCCCCCAGCGCCACTCGAATTCCGATCTCTCTCCGGCGGCGCGCCACTGCGCTCGATACCACCCCATAAAGCCCCGCCAGCGCCAGCAGCAGGCCCCCTCCTCCAACCACTCCCGCGATCCTCAGAGCTACTTTGACTCCGAACATCGCGCCATTATCGAAATATTCGCGTAGCGCGCGCGCATCGCTCGCCGGAACATCGCGCGCAAGTTTCCGCACGGCTTCGAAGACGTTTGCGCGCGACTCGATATGCAGCGTCATCCGCGACGCATAGTTCTGCTTATACGGCAGATAGAAATAAGGACGAGGAGCTTCATCCCAGCGCATGTATTTCGCCGTCTTCACGATGCCGATCACTTCGACCATCCCTCCGCCGACGCGCATCTTTTCTCCGATGCTGATGCGCTTCGCCAGTTCCTCATTCACCACCACCCCATCGCGACCATCAAACGTTCGTCCCGTGACGAAGCCAATATGCATGAGCTCGAAATACTCCGGCGTCACGATGTTCATCCACACCGTCATTTCTTCCCGATCCCCAATGCGGATCTGCTTCTGCGCGCCGGTCATTCCCAGCGGGACGCTCTGCGCCAGCGCGACGCCGCGAACTTCCGGCAGCGCCTTCACGCGCTCCATCAAATCGCGATAGAACCCGCGCGCGCGAGCTTCCGAATATCCGCGCTGCCCCGGATCGAAGGTGATCACGGAAATATCTTCCGTGCGATATCCCAGGTCGGCATGCTTCGCCGCGCTCAGTCCGATCCATAACGACGCGCCGGTGGCCGCCAGCGCCGCGGCCATCGCGATTTCGATTATCACGAGAACATTTCGCACCCGGCCTTTGGCGCTCCGCTCCCGCGCCTTCAGCACCGCCCAAACATCCATCCGCCAGACTAAGAAACACGATGGCGCGACGCCGCAAAGTAACGTCGCAAAAACCGTGGCAATCAACGCCGCCAGCGTCACGCGCGCATCGATCCTCGCCGCGATGGAAATTCCGAAATCGGTCGGCAGCACGATGGATCGCCGCAGAGCCTCCGTCACCATGCCCGCAAACGGCAGCCCCAGCGCGCATCCAAGAACCGCAATGCCCGCCGATTCCCGCAACGATTCTCCCATCAGCCGTAGAGGACCCGCGCCCAGGCACATTTTGAGAGCGGTCTCCCGCGCCCGCGCCTCGCCCCTCATCAATAAAGCTCCGCACGCGTTCACGCACCCGATGCCGAGAATCAGCATCGCCAACACGCTCAGCAAGGAAGCCACAGGGGTCATCATCTTGTCCATCCGCAGGCGCGCCGTCAATTCGTCCAGCACCACCGCGCGACGGCCACGATTCGTCTCCGGATGCTCGCGCTCCAGCCGGGCCGCGATGGCCGCAATCTCCGCCGCACCTCCGCCTCTCGTGTGAACCGTCAGGAATCGCCGCGAACGATCCTCCAGAATTTTCCCATCGCCATACGAGCGAATCGGAATATAGAAATCCGCGTGCAGGAACCGGTCGAGCCCGAAATGTTCCGGCGCGACCCCGATCACCGTATAGAGCGCCGCTCCGACGCGCAGTGTTTTTCCCAGGTCGCTCGCGTTTCCATGCGCCAGCACGGCGACCATTCCATCGTCGTCGGCGAACGTCCTTCCGAATCTCGCGCCCACCCCGAGCACTCGAAAATAATCTGGCGTCACGGCCAGCGCCAGTTGCATCCGCGCCGGTTCTCCCACCGCGACCGGAATCAGGCACTCCGCCGTCATCGGAGCCGCTCTGCGGAAATCCAGGAAGTCTAAATACGAAACGAACCCAAGCGGCTGCCCTTCCGATGCCGTGAACACGCGCGAGATTTCCCACGGCCGCTCGACCGGCAGAGGACGTAACAGAATCGCATCCACAATACTCGCGAGCGCGGCCGACAATCCGATTCCAGCGGCAAGTGACAAGACGGCGAGCGTTCGCATGGCGCCCCATCGTAGACCCACCCCCGGGCATTTCAACGTCAGTTACACTTGTCTCGGTTGGTTAAATAAGTTATGCGCATGGCAACATCTCTTCTCCTGTCGATGGGTTACGCGGTTTCGGCCCAGGTCCCGGCGGACGATTCCCGCAACGTGACCGTGGTCACGCTGGATACCCATTTCGCGCCGCCCGTGTTCCAATCCCGCGCCGAATGGGAAACTCGCGCCGCCCATTTGCGCAAGCAGATCCAGTTCGCCGCGGGCCTTCTTCCGATGCCCGAAAAAGCGCCCCTCGGCGTCCAGATTTTCGGACGCGTGGAGCGCAAAGGCTACACCGTCGAAAAAGTGCTGCTCGAAACCATGCCCGGGTTCTATCTTGGAGGCAATCTCTACCGGCCGTCGGGCCGTAGCGGACCTTTTCCGGCCGTCGTTTCTCCGCACGGCCACTGGGCCTACGGGCGCCTGGAAAACACCAATCTTGCCTCCATCCCCGGCCGCTCGATCAACCTTGCGCGTCAGGGCTTCGTGGTTTTCTCGTATGACATGGTTGGTTACGACGACACTATGCAAATGCCCCACGTCGCCACCGGAAAACGCGAACAGTTGTGGGGATTCGGGCTGCTCGGCATGCAACTCTGGGATTCGATCCGCGCCGTCGATTTTCTGGAGACGATTCCCGACGTCGACCGAGAACGCATCGGCGCCACCGGCGCGTCAGGTGGGGCAACCCAGATTTTAATGTTGCAGGGGATCGACAACCGCATCAAATTTTCCTCGCCGGTGAACATGATTTCGTCGATTTATCAGGGCGGCTCGCCGTGCGAAAACGCGCCCCTGCTCAGAATCGGGACCAATAACATGGAGATCGGCGCGCTAATGGCCCCGCGCCCGATGCTGATGGTATCGACTACGCAGGATTGGACGAAGAACACGCCGCAGATCGAATTTCCGGCCATGAAGGCGATGTATGGCCTGTACGATAAGGAAGCAAATGTCGAGACCCAGGAGGTCGACGCGCCGCACAACTATAACAAGGAAAGCCGCGAGGCGGTGTACCGGTTTTTCGCGAAAACGGTGCTCGGAGCGGACCCGAAGTCTCCTGACTACCAGGAAAAAAACTTCACGCCGGAAAGGCCGAACGATCTTCTCGTCCTGTTCAATCGCACTCTTCCCAAGAACGCGCTGACCTACCCGCAGATAGTCGAACAGTGGATCACCAACGCGCAGAAACAAAACGCGCAAAGCGCGCCCGATCGCGAACGGCTGATGCTCGCGCTGGCCGCTGAATGGCCGGAAAGGGTTCTTGCGGAGACCGCAGGCGATCGCGTCGTTCTCTCCCGAGCGAGCGTTGGCGACCGCGTTACAGGCGTCTGGCATGACGGCGCGAAACCCGCGACCTTGCTGGTGGATGCCGACAATCCGGACGCGGCGCAGGCCTCTCTCAAAATCACGGTGTTTCAAACCGGCTCTGCCGTCGCGCCGCGCGACCGCAGCAATTCCATGTTTCTGACCTTCAACAAAACCGACGACGCCGAACGGGTGCAGGATATTCTCACCGCGCTGCGCTGGTTGAATGAGGGGCTGAATCAGGATTCGACAAGGCTCGTTTGCCGCGGCAAGGCGGCCATCTGGTGCACGCTCGCCGCCAGCGTCAGCCCGAAGAAAGTACAGCTTGACGCGTCCATTCCGACATCGTTTCACGGCGCCGATCAGGAATGGATCGACTACATGTTCATCCCGTCGATCCAGCGCGCCGGAGGGTGGCCTGCTGTGTTAAGACTGGTCAAGTGAACGCTGCTATCGACGCGATTCATCATGGCGATGTCGAGAGTTTGAGGAACCTGCTGCGCCAGGATCCGGCTCTGGCAACCGCGCGCATCGACGGAATGCGCACGCTGCTCCATGTGGCGACGGATTGGCCGGGCCATTTCCCGAATGGCGTCGCCACCGTGCTCGTATTGATCGAACTGGGCGCCGACGTCAATGCGCCATCGACGGGCCGTCATCAGGAGACTCCTCTTCATTGGGCGGCCAGCTCCGACGATGTTCCGGTGCTCGATGCGCTGCTCGATCATGGCGCGAATATCGAAGCGGGAGGAGGGGTTATCGGCGGTGGAACGCCTCTATCGGACGCAGTCGCGTTCGGGCAATGGAACGCCGCGCGCCGTTTAGTCGAACGCGGCGCGCGAGCGAACCTCTGGCAGGCCGCGGCACTGGGGATGATGGCCGATGTCGAAGCGTGCCTGGCTGCCGATCCGGATCCCGGCGAAATTACCAACGCGTTCTGGTGCGCGTGCCACGGAGGGCAGAGGGAGACGGCCGAGTATCTTCTGAAACAAGGCGCGGATTTGCACTGGGTGGGATATGACGGGCTGGCGCCGGTCGATGCAGCGAATAGGAGCGGAGCCACGGATTTGGTTGAATGGCTCCGGAGCCTGGATCCCCGCCCTCACGGGCCGGGGTTATGACCCCTGGCGTGAGCCAGGGGATGACATTATAAGCCCGCCACCGGCGCGACGATAATCGGGGTCGATGTCGGCGCGGGCGATCCCGCTTCCGGCTCCAGCGTCACCGCGACCGCGCCTAACGTGGCCAAATCCACGGGACCGGAGAGAATATGCATCGCTGTGCCTCCGCCTTCCGATTGGAACAGGCCTGCCGGACGCGGTGCGCCGCCTTTCGGAATTACCCACATCTCGTATGTCTTGCCCGCCTGCGCCGGCGGCAGATTCGACGCGATCAGCAGCACGCCCAGTTTCGAATGCACGAACACATTGCCATGCGGCGGTAAAGGCTGCCCTTTTCCGAAGCTGACCGGCAGCGTGGCCGGATCGTCCAGGAAGCTGAGCGCCTGGAGCAGGCGATCGCGCTGGGAACTGACTTGAATGAGAGTATGCCGGGCCTGCGCCAGTTCCGATGCGCGCGATCGCTCCTGCACGCTCAGCCACAATGCCACCACCAGCATGCAGGCGGCGGCCATAGCGGCCAGCCAGCTCCAGCTCATGCGCTGCACGCCGACGCTCGCCAGCACGCGCCTCTTCAGGCGAGCCGGAGGCACCACCTCCGGCGCCATTCTCATCAGAATCGCGTTCACCGCCAGCGCGTCTTTTAGAGCCGCCTCGCAGGTGGCGCAGCCGATGCGCAGATGGGCGTCGATCTCGGCCTTCTGTTCGGGATCGAGCACGCCCAGCGCGTAAAACTCGAAATCGTCGTGGAAATCCTGGCAGGCGCTCATGCCGTGGCCTCCCCGACGATGTCGTCTCGAAGAGCTTTCAAGGCGCTCCGCACCCAGGTTTTTATTGTTCCGAGAGGCTGCTTCATCCGCTCCGCCATCTCGGTTTGCGAAAGCCCTTCGAAATAGGCGAGCTCGATGACCTGCCTCTGCGTGGGCGACAATTTTTCAAATGCCGTTTTCAGAACGCGGGCGCGATCTAGCGATAACGCGCCGTCGTCGAAGCCCGAGAACATCACCGGCGTTTCCAGACGGTCCAGCTCCAACGCTCCGGCCGACATTTTACCGTCCACCGAGCGCAGGTAATCGATCGCGCGATTGCGAGCCACGGTCAGCACCCACGGCCCCAGCGCGCCGCGCGTCTGATCGAAGGATTGAACCCGGTTCCACACCCGTAAAAACGTCTCCTGTACTAAATCCTCGGCCGCGCCCGAATTGCGCACTACCCGGTAAATGAGTGAATACGCAAGGCGGCCATAGCGGTCGTAAAGTTCCGACATCGCCCTCGGATCGCGATCTTTCAAGCGCTTCGCCAGGTCGGTATCGTCCTTCAGTCGCAGCGCAACCTGCAGCAGGGCATAAGATATCCCCACCGGCAGCAGTTTCCAGAGCATAAGGGGCGCATATCAGGCGCCTCAAATAGTGTATACGCAAAGGGATGCGCGGCGGATTGAGGGCGAAGCGACGTAAACCGCACCACTCTGGTGCACTCCTGGTATTCTCAGACTATGGCAACCAAGTCGTCAAAGTCTGTCCGGCAAAGCGTCACGATACCAGCGACCTTGGCAGCGGACGTGCGCCGCGTCGCGAAGGAACGTCACGTGACCATGAGTCGGGCCCTGGTGGTCCTGGCCGAACGAGGGGTCCGCGCCGAAGCGGAGGCGAAGCAACAGCTTAAAGCCTCCTACCGGAAGTTCGTGGAGGAAGTGGAACCAGAACGCAAGAACGAGGCTGGGCGCGATCTGATCCGTACAATTTTCGGAAAGGACTCCCTTGCCGAAGATTCAGTTTTCTGATCTCCCGCGTGGCGTCTGGCATCACTTGCTTCAAAGGATCGACGATCGGCATATCTCTCTCAGCGATCTTCTAGCGCTCCAAGCTTGGGTTCGTACAGGCCCAAGTGCACCCGACGGCGATTGGTACAAGGACTTTGGGTCGTTCATCTTGTGCGGGTCCGGAAAGCTCCCCAAGACGGTTCTCGAAAAAGGGATGAAACCGTTCGGAGATTCGATTGACTAATAAGGGATGGTCTTGCCCATCCCTCCAGGCCCGTGTGGCGTTTGGCATACCTTGCTTCAGACGGTCGATGGCTCACATTCCGGTTATCACGCATGAGGGGTAGGCCAATAAGAAACGATCACGAAGTTTGCTGTACTCGTCCAGCGTTTGGAAATGTCGTCTCTCCGGTTCCTGATTCAGCAGGTTGATGGTTGTGACGACATATCGTTTGTCGTCGAAAAGCAAATAGAGTCCGATCACGCCTCCTTCCAGCTTGTCGCGATCAATCCCACGGGCATCCAAGCCGCCCAAAACCGAGGAAATGGAATCGTTGTGCTTTGCGGAGGGTGTGGAATCCGACAGGTAATTGAAGTTCTCAATCAGTATCTGCTTCAGTTGCGGGTACTCGGCGGGAGGAAGTTTCTCAACCTTGACGTTAGCGAAAAAATCGTTACCCGGATAGCCGAACATGATTCGGAGCCCAGCGAGCATGTTCACCTGTTTAGGCCCCTGAGCGGTATCTACTGTTCGCGCGCTCAAGCCACGTGCGAGAGCGTCAACTTGGACCACTTGAAGCCCGTCTGAAAACTCACACACTGCGGCCGCCTTACTTCCATGGAGGCCGGAGCAACCGGGAAGGAAGATGGCGAACCCGCAAACCCAAGCGTACCGAGAGTACTCCATACTTCAAAAGCGTAGGAGATTTTCGCTGTCCACCGCCAGTGACCCGCGGACAATCGGCGGCAGCGTGTCGCGCCGCCGGGGTTCATCCCGGCGGTTTCTCGTAAATTTGGGGACCGACGACACGTCCCCGATTGCCTCCGCCAAGTGTTATACGTTATGTATAACGCGTGCACTTCGCATTGGACGCGGCAAAGAGCCGGTCGAACCAAAAGAAGCATGCAGGAATCGATTTTGAAACTGCCTCCCGCGTCTTTGCCGATCCGGATTTGTTGCTTCGCAAAGACCGCGTCGTCGACGGGGAGCAGCGCCGGCACGCGATCGGCGCTGTCCGGAGGGCAGTCCTGCGTGTAGCTCATGTGTATCGTGAGGAGAACGAAAATGGCGACGAAATTATCCGCATCATCTCGGCCCGGGAAGCAGATCCGCGTGAGTGCCGAATCTATCTGGAGCAAGCCGCTGACTGACCGCCAAAGGGCGGCGCTCGGAGGCGTCCGAAAAAGGTAGCGGGCCGGGAAAGCCCCCGAAATCGACTTTTCCGATATTCCGGCGCTCACCGATAAGCAACTCGCACAGTTCCGGCGTCCTCCCAAGAAACTGGTAGCAGTGCGCCTGGATGCCGACGTGTTCGAGTGGCTTCAGCAATACGGCGCCGGCTATTCCACGCGTATCAATAACGTTCTCCGGGCGGTGATGTCTCAGGCACGGTTGCAACTCTCCGCTGACGAGGCTACGTTGAAGGTGTGACCATCGACCTCAAACCCGAGCAGGAGCGGATCATCCGGCAGCAGTTGGCCAGCGGGCTTTACAACTCGGTGGACGAAGTGCTCGACAACGCGCTCGCCAGTCTTCCGAATAACGCTCGCTTTGATCGAGAACACAGGCGCGAAGCCGTTCGGCGCATGATGGAGTTCGGAGAACGTCGTAAGCTCAGCCTGGGTGAGCCGGTCACCAGACAGTTCTTGCACCAGGGCCACGCCTAACCGCTGAGTTTCTTCTCGATGCGTCGTCGATCCTGCCGCGACACACGACTGCTGCGATACTATTGGTGAACGTGATGCAATCGGGACAAATCATCGTTAAGGACGACGACATCCTCGGAGGGACTCCGGTCTTTCGCGGCACCCGCGTTCCCTTCCAAGCGCTCCTGGACTACCTTGAAGGCGGGCAGACTCTGGACGAGTTCCTGGACGATTTCCCGACTGTTTCGAAAGAAACCGCCGTCGCGGCACTGGAACTCGCGAAGTCACTGCTCGTCAGTCAACTGGGATGAAGGTGCTGCTGGACGAGTGCATGCCGCGCAAGCTGCAAAGCGCGCTCGCCGGCCACTCTCGTTGGCCGAAGCGGCGGGTTTCGATCTTTTCTTAACCTTGGACAAGGGGATCCAATACCAACAAAATCTGGCCGGACGAAGCATCGCGATTTTGATCGTTCGCGCAAAATCGAACCGCCTGCAAGATTTGTTGCCGCACATGGACGCATGCCGTCGGCATGACTTCCCTCCAGGCTGGTGAAGTAGTGCGGATTGGCGAATAATTCGGGACGGGGCAAAAGGGTACAGGCACGAAGTTTCGCAAAAGCGGCGAAATTCGAGCCAGTCCCCTTTTTGCGCATAGGAGCGTTACCGTTCGGACCGCTAGACCCAAATCTGGGATAATAATGTTCGGTGTCCCGCTTCAAAGAATTGGAGTCGCGGCTCGAACATACGGAGCAGCAGCTTCGTCTTCTCCAAAAAATATCCCGGTTCATGGTCCGCGATATCGGGCTTGCCGAATCGTTTCACGGCGTCGTCGAACTCGTTGTCGAATTCATGGAGTGCGATTCCTGTCTTCTCTATCTACTCGAAGGCGACCAGTTGGTGCTCTGCGCCTCGAATAATCCGCGGCCCGATACCATTGGAAAAGTGCGGCTGAAGCTCGGCGAAGGCCTGACGGGATGGGTCGCGCGCGAGCGGCGTCTCCTCTCGATTTCCCGCGAAGCTTATACCGATCCCCGGTTCAAGCTCTTCACCGACCTGCCGGAGGACACCTACGAGGCCTTCCTTTCCGCGCCGGTCATCGTGCGCAACCGCGTGGCCGGCGTCATCAATGTGCAGCACCGGCAGCCGCATTTTCACTCCGGCGGCGAGATGGAGCTATTGACCACCGTCGGCGAACAGGTGGGATGCCTCGCCGCGCTTGCCGTCGTCGACCCGGCGCGTCTGCGGTCGATGAGCGTGATGGAGCTGGTGATGGCTCCGCGAGAATAATGAAAAAATTTCTTCTCTGCTGCCTGTTGATCCTGCCCGCCACGGCGGAACAAAAGTGGACCATCCAATATTTTTTCGACGAGCTGAAGCAGGAGATGGAGATCACCGATCTGGCTTTTCCCTCGACCCAGCGAGGCATCGCCGTCGGCGCGATTTACGACAAAGTCAGCGGTCATGAGAAATACACGTCGGTGTCCACCGCCGACGGCGGCCGGCACTGGGCGCTGCAACCTTTAAAGGAATATCCGCGCTCGATCTTCTTCCTGAACGACTCCGTCGGCTGGATGGTCACCGACCACGGCGTCTGGTTTACCGAAGAAAGCGGCCGGACCTGGAAGAAATTGTGCGACCAGATCAAACCGGACAAGAATCTGGACCCTCCCACCACCATCGGCCTGCTGCTGCGCGTTTGGTTTCTCAATGAAAACCACGGCTTCGGCGTGGGCCTGCAAAAAACCATCGTCGAGACCAAGGATGGAGGACGCACCTGGGCTCCTGTCGAAGCTGCGGCGAAGCCTGCCGGCAATCCGGCCTACACCGCGTATACGCACATCGCGTTTTCCGACGCCAAGCGAGGCGTGATCGTCGGCGGCTCCCAACCTCCGCGGCGCGAGGACGGCATGCGCGGCTCGCTGCCAGCCTGGATGGATCCGGAGCGCGCCTCGAAACGCAAGCAGGTGCCGACGCTGACGCTGCTGGCCCAAACCAGCGATGGAGGAGCCACCTGGACGGCGACCACCGCTCCTCTGTTCGGCCTGGTGACCAGCTTGCGGTTCACTGGGCCGGACGGGCTGATCGTGATGGGGTTCAGCGACTCGTTCCAATGGCCTTCGGACGTGTACCGCTTGTCAAACCAAAATACGGGACGCGTGTTTCGCGACAAGACGCCGCGCGTGATCGACTCCGCGATGTATCCGGGGCCGCACCTTTATCTCGCCGGAGTCGAACCAACAGGGAAAATGAACACCGCCGCGCTCCCCGGCAAGGTGCGCATACTCGAAAGCGATGATTTTAATACGTGGACCGAGATGCCCGTCGATTATAAAGCCGTCGCGCGGTCGGTGGTGATCGCCGGGCCGGACGCGGACCATCTTTGGGTGGCGACCGATACCGGGATGATTCTGCATCTCGGAGTTGTCCGGAAGCCGGAGTAGCCCCATGCGTCAGAGTCTGTGTGAAACCGGGGTGCTAACCGCTCCTGCTGGTCGCGGCTCCGTTTATGTTGATGCGACTTGCAGGTCCATTGCCCGCACTAGCCCCACGCTGACGCATGGGGCTCAGGCAGCAAACAGGCGATAACGATCGTTTCCAAAGATCCCGTTTTGAAACAGATCTTGCGAGTGCTGTTTTATCCACAACCAATCCACGACAGGGGTGCGTTAAATGACTGATTATAAAGTAAATATTTCTTGAGATAAACGCGATTGCAATTTCGATTTTCACTTGACTGTAACGGGCCTTAGGCGCATGATGACTATGGTTCCAAGAGGTTCGAAGGACAGCGAGCCTGGCGGGAAGTAGCGGATCTGGAACGATGATCCGACGCGCAAAGCGTTAAGTAATTATCCGAGCGCGGCGGGGAGCGAAGGAAAATCGGGCGACTCGCAAAGGCAAGCCTCAACGTTTGGAATCAGGCTGGGCGCTACGAGCCGAAGGGATTGAGAGATCCCGACGGGGAGCGGAGGCCTGACAACAGGCGCTGAGTTCCGGAAGCGGAATCGGCAACGGGTAGCGAGCATTGATCGCACCTCGAGAGGCCATAAAAAAGCCAAACGGGGGCGGGAGCTCGGGACCGAACGGGCCGAGGAAAGTTTCGGAATCGTTTCGAAGATGCAGGCCAGGAACGTTGACCCGGCCGCGGAGGTTTGCCGCAAGGTGGATCGTCGCTGACGGAGAGCGAAAGGCCGTATCGAGAAGCGGGTTTCTACCGGAACGGGACAGCGGACGCGCACCAGAGCGTTAATCCGTTGCTGGATAAAACCGGCAGCGGGGAGCAAAGGGCCAACGTCACGCCGTACTCCGGATGCCATGTTCTAGCCGTGCATGCCGGCTGGAGAACGAGTTGACTAACGGGTCACTTGGGACCATTTTTCATTTTACGGGCGCGCCTCTTCGGCATGCCCGCGCCTCGCTGTCCTGGACCCGGCGGGGCGAATTTCTTTTTAGGCACAATTTTCCGCAAATGGTTGCCGGCGAGAGGCGTCGCGACTCGTTTCGGCTCGGGCGGAGTCTGTGGCTTTTGATAGGGCACCTGGGCGAATGCACTGGCCGAGATCCAAAGAACAAGGATCCGGGCGCGCCGCACGCAAAGTGCGAAGCACGTCATGTTCTTTGATCGGCAGTTCCGCCGGTGGTCTTTACCCGCGCCTGAGGCACACCACGTAATAAACGACCCACAGCAGGATCACCCACATATAAAGCGGGTCGGTGTGCGGATGAAGGCGATTTTTGCCACCGTCATATCATGTCAGATAGACCCATGTCAGATAGACCCATGGCCGGCGAATTCAAGTATTCGATCGAGTTGTGTTTTGCCGATTCTCGCCCTGCGCCGGAGGTAAAATACGACATCGAAAAACGGGTCAAGCGCCTGCTGCCGCGCGATCCGGAGCGGCCGGAGACGCTCCTGTTTCGCGGCGCCTCGCAAAGCCCGGCCACCGGAGATACGACGGTCATCGAACTGCGTCTCGAAGCTGCCTTCGACGCCCATAATCTGTACGCGCTACGGCTCGATTACGCGGGCGCCGCGGTCCCGTCAGCGAGACAGTCTGGACGGAAAACATGCGCCGCACGATGGATCGCTTTACCGAAGGGCTCGCCCGCACTGAATCTCGCGACGGTGCTTCGCCCGAGCGTTTTCGCCAGGTGGTCGAGGAGACTACCGCCCGCGAACGCCAGATCGCCAGTCAACCACCTTCCCTGGAGGACCGCGCGGCGATTCTCGCCATTCAAGAAGCGATCCTCACCAGGCTGCGGCAGGGCAAGTACTTCTTCACCGCGCATCATGAAGGCGGAACGCATATTAAATGGATCCGCGACCGCTTCGTCTTCCAGGACTACGGCGAGTCCGACGATCGCGAGGAATTTACCGCCGAAGCCCCATTCTTCGAGCGCCTCCGCGAATTCTACGATTGGCCCGCGCGTTTCGACTGGCTTCCGCACACGCCTCCCGAAATCGAGGTGTGGCGATTTATCGACCGCGAATTGAAGTGACGGACTGGCTTACGGCTTCGCCTGCGAAGGCTCTTCCGTCACCGGCTCAGTCCCTCCATCGCGCCAGCTGAGCTTTTCCTTACACGGGCGAAAACTGGCGAAATTGCAACGGCATGACGGGCAGCGGTAAGGCGTGGCCCCGCAACGGAGCATAAAAACCGTCCAGCGCGGCGGATGATAATACTGCTCGCTCCAGGTGGTCAATTCCTGGCGATAACAACGGGGACAGCGGGCGAATTTCCAGGCTCCCGCCGCCCACACGCTGGTTCTCCAGCGGCTGCGGCACCGCCGGCAGCGCAAGGGGTAAATCCCGAATAGCGCCCGGATTTCCTCTCCGAAGTCCCGCTTGTGAGAGATCCGAACGTCGCGTGTTCCACACTTAGGACAAGAAAGTTGCATGAATCGCGGACCGATAAATGACTACCCTATTAAGAGTATAAACCGAAGTACTCTGATCCTAGTAGTACTTTCAGACTATTTCAGTTTCCCGCGTCCGGCTCGCCGCGTACGCCTTGGTGAACACAGAAAACGCCTGCTGCAACCGGTCACGGACCCGCCGCCCCTGCCGTATCGTCAGCCCGTCCACGGAAGCAACCGGCATCAGATCGCGCGTAGTCGACGTGATAAACACCTCATCGGCGGATTCCAGGTCGACCGGTAGGAGAGTTTTTTCCGACACGCCGAGGCCGGGGACGCGAATCTCTTCCAGCAGCAGCGCCCGGGTCACTCCCGGCAGGCAGCCCGAGGAAAGCGGCGGCGTAAACACGTCATCGCCCTGCGCGATGAAGATGTTGGCCGAGGTGCACTCCGCCACCTCGCCGCGCTCGTTCAGCAGCACCACCTCGTCGAACCCCTGGTCATGAGCGCGTTCGTACCGCGTCAGATTCTCCGACCAGGAAAGGTACTTGGCGCCCGCAAATTCGCTCCCCGCATGGCGCGCCTGTGGGACTATTCCCAGCTTCACCGAGTCTCCCCAATTGTTCAGAGGAGCGGTAAACGCCACGGTATCGAACGCCCGTTCGGCCGCCGCCGGCCCTTCCCACATGCCTCCCCAATTGCGGACGACAATCACGCGCAGGGTCGAATTGGTGGCATGATTCGCTTCAATCAATCGATACAGCCGCTCCTCCAGCCACTTCGCGTCGGAGGGAAACGGCACGCGCAGCCGAGCCGCGTCGCGCTCCATCCGCGCCCAGTGCCTTTCCCAGGCAAACAATACGCCCTCCTCGACGCGAAGAGTAGAAAAGACACCCCAGCCGTTCACCAGCCCGACTTGTCCAGGCGACAAGATTCGTTCCCCCGTATCGCGAATCTCGTCGTTGTGAAGCAGGAAGCGGTGCATGGTTTTATTCTAGTGCCAAACTTGGCGCGCGCATTAGTCGAGTCGCACCCAGCCCCATGCGTCAGCTTGGGGTTGATGCGGGCATGAAATAGCCCCAAGCTGACGCATGGGGCTGAGTTGCTATACTCGAAAACCTGTTATGAGGAAAAACCTGTGAGTCCCCACCTGTCACCTGAATCAATCATGCAAGTGGGCCTGGGCTTCTGGCCCTCCAAGATCCTGTTGAGCGCTATAGAGATGGAATTGTTCACCGACCTGGCGAAAGGTCCGCAGCCAATCGAGAGCATCCAGGGACGGATCGGCCTGCATCCGCGCTCTGCCCGCGATTTTCTGGACACCTTAGTCGCGCTGAAATTCCTGCGGCGCACGGACGGCCTCTATTCCAACACGCCGGAGACCGATCTGTTCCTCGACAAACACAAGCCTTCCTATATCGGCGGGATGCTCGAAATGGCGAACCAGCGCCTCTACAGTTTCTGGGGACATCTCACGGAAGCGCTCCGCACCGGCCTGCCGCAGAACGAGGTCCGCGGCGGCGGAACGCCTCTGTTTGAGGGACTGTACGCCGATCCCGCCCGCCTGAAGTCCTTTCTAGCCGCGATGACCGGCATCAGCCACGGCTCGAACATGGCGATCGCCTCGAAATTTCCGTGGGCCAAATATAAATCGTTCGCCGACGTAGGCACCGCGCAGGGCGACCTGGCGGTGCAGATCGCGCTGGCCAATCCTCACCTTTCCGGCATCGGCTTCGACCTCGCCGAAGTCGGACCCATTTTCGAAGAGTATGTCGAAAGGAACGGCGTCGCCTCCCGCCTGCGCTTCGCCGCCGGCAGCTTTTTCGATCAGCCTCTTCCGAAAGCCGACGTCATTCTGATGGGCCACATCCTGCACGACTGGGGTCTCAACGACAAGCGCATGTTGATGAAGAAGGCATACGATGCCGTCCCCGAAGGCGGAGCGTTCATCGTCTATGAAACCATCATCGACGACGACCGCTCGACAAACGCGTTCGGCCTGATGATGAGCCTCAACATGCTGATCGAATCTCCCGAAGGATTCGACTTCACCGGCGCCGATTGCCAAGGCTGGATGAAGGAAGCAGGCTTCCGTGAAACGCGCGTCGAGCACCTGATCGGTCCCGACTCCATGGTGATCGGCATCAAGTAACCGGCGTGTGAAAACCGCGGTGCTGACCGCTCCTGCTGGTCGCGGCTCGTCTATCTTGATGAATCCCCAAGGCTCGAAACAGAGCCGCGACTAGCAGGAGCGGTCCAAACCGACTGTTCACACGGACTCGTCAGCTTGGGGTTAGTGCGTGCGTGGAAATAACCCCAAGCTGACGCATGGGGCTGAAACTTGTCGTTTCGGATAGACTTATTTGAAAGCCATGTCCCTTTCCGCAGGCGACCGCCTCGGCCCCTACGAGATCCTCGCGCCCCTCGGCGCGGGAGGCATGGGGCAGGTGTGGAAAGCGCGAGACCCCAGGCTCGACCGCATCGTCGCCATTAAAGTCTCGCGCGAGCAGTTCAGCGAGCGCTTCGAACTGGAGGCCCGCGCCGTTGCCGCGCTCAATCATCCTCACATCTGCCAGCTTTACGACATCGGACCGGATTACCTGGTGATGGAATTCATCGACGGCGCGCCGCTTAAAGGTCCGCTGCCGATCGAAAAGGCGGTCGACTACGCCGCGCAAATTCTGGACGCTCTCGATGCGGCGCATCAGAAAGGCATCACCCATCGCGATTTGAAGCCGGACAATATTCTGATCACCAAGCAAGGGATCAAGCTGCTGGACTTCGGCCTCGCCAAGCGGCAAGGCGCGCTGAAGGAAACCGACGCCACGCTGACCCGCGCGATGACGCAGCAGGGACAAATTCTCGGCACGTTTCAATACATGTCGCCGGAGCAGTTGCAAGGGAAGGAAGTGGATACCCGCAGCGATCTGTTCAGCTTCGGCTGTGTGCTTTACGAGATGCTGACAGGAAAACGCGCGTTTGAAGGGCAGAGCACAGCCAGCGTGATCGCGGCGATTCTGGAGCGCGAACCCGCGCCACTCACTGTGGCTCCGCGCCTGGAGCGGATCGTCAAGCGATCTCTTGCCAAAGATCCCGACCAGCGTTTTCAAACCGCGCGCGACCTCAAGGCCGCGCTGCTGTGGGCGATGGAACATCCGCCTGTTTCGGCCGGCATCAAGCGCAGCCGCGTGCCGTGGATTCTCATCGCCGCGGCTACCCTGCTGATTGGCGCGATCGGCGGCTGGGGCATTTCGCATTTCCTCCAACCGGCGGCAAACAGTTCCGTGAGATTCGTCATCGATCCTCCATCGGGTTCGAATTTTTCCGGTCCGCCGAACGCCGGGGTCCCGGCGCTCCAGTTCGCCGTCTCCCCCGATGGCCGCGCGATTGTTTTCCTTACTTCGACCGATTCGGCCAGGAATATCCTCTGCTTGCGGAACATGGATGACGTCACCGCCCAGCCGCTAGCCGGTACCGAGGGTTCTCAGGATCCGTTCTGGTCTCCCGACAGCCTCTGGGTGGGATTCTTCTCCGGAGGAAAACTCAAGAAAATTCCCGTCGCCGGCGGACCGGTGCAAATCCTGGCTCCCGCTCTCAATCCGCGAGGAGGGTCCTGGGGCGCGGACGGCACCATCCTATTCGCGCCCGGCAACGGCGGGCTTTTACGAGTCGCGTCCTCTGGCGGAGCGGTAACGGAAGTGACCAAGCTGGACGCGTCGCGGCAGGAAGGCTCGCACCGGTGGCCCCAGTTCCTGCCGGACGGCCGGCATTTCTTGTACCTGGTTCGCAGCAGCCTTCCGGCGTATCGCGGTGTCTACGCGGGCTCGATCGACGATCGAAGCGACAGCAAGAACCGGAAATTACTGGTCGCCACAGATTCGCAGGTTGCGTACTCGCCCCCCGCGCAGCTCCTCTATATGGATGCCGATACGCTCCTCGCGCAGCCCTTCGACGCGAGCCGGCTGGAGCTTAGCGGTCAACCATCCACGATTGCCGAGCACGTGGGCCGGGCGAGCACAGGCTACTCTTCGTTTTCAGTCGCCCAAGCCGGAGTGCTGGCCTACGCAGGCCCCATTTTGCACCCCGGCCGGCTGACCTGGTTCGACCGCGACGGGAAGCTGGCCGGTTCCCTGGCCGCGGAGGGCGATTACATGGATTTCCGGCTTTCTCCCGATGAAAGGGAACTGGCGGCGGCGCTGGTCGATTCCAAAGCCGGCAACTCAGAAATCTGGATCTCCGACATCGCCCGTGGCAGCACCTCGCGCTTCACCTTCGGGGGGACTCTGAACTCATCGGTCGCCTGGTCGCCGGATGGGGCACACATTGTTTTCAGGACAGTTTTAAAAGGGGTGGCGGAACTCTACGAGAAGAGCGCCAGCGGAGGTGGTCAGGAGGAGCCCGTGCTGTCGCTGGAAATGCAGCGCGCGATGCTTCTGGAAGCGAACAACTCCGTGCCGACCGACTGGTCGCCTGACGGCCGGCGTATTCTGTTTTCTACTCTGTATCCCAACACGCAGCTGTGGATGTTGCCGCTCGACTCCGGCGGCAAGCCCTTCCGCTATATCGATTCGTCCGCCGATCAAATGCACGGAAACTTTTCGCCGGATGGCCGCCTGGTGGCATACAGTTCCAATGAATCGGGCAGATTCGAGGTTCACATCCAGACGTTCCCTCTCTCCGATCGCAAATGGCAAGTTTCGATCAGCGGCGGCTACGAACCTCGTTGGCGCGGCGACGGTCGCGAACTTTATTACCTCTCGGAAGACCGGAAGCTGATGGCCGTCTCGGTCGGCCCCGGACCGTCCTTCGGCGTTCCGGAGATGCTCTTTCAGACGGGAGTGCTCCCGGGGGTGACTTCGCAGCGCATGAGCTATGTCCCCTCCCGCGACGGGAAACGCTTTCTGGTCAATACCCAGACCGGCGATCCGCCGCCCAATCCAATCACCGTCGTGCTGAACTGGACAACGGGTCTGAAGAAATGATCATGCAAAGGCGCGAAGCTCGCCAAGAAAACTCAATGCGTTCTTTGCGTGCTCTGCGCCTTTGCGTGAAAAATGATTTCTCCTTGCTGTTGCTGGCAGGCATTCTGCTGGCGCCCAGAGCACATGGCGCAGAAATCAAGGTCATGCTCTCCGGCGCGTTCACAGCAGCTTACAATGAACTCATCCCGCAGTACGAACGAGCGACTGGGAACAAGATTGTGAGTGAATTCGCTCTAGCCTCGGTCGGGAGCCGGGTTGAGCGTGGTGAGCTCGTGGACGTTGTGATCCTGGCCGGCTCAGGACTCGAGGAACTGATCAAGCAGGGCAAGGTTCTCTCCGACAGCCGCGTCGATCTTGTCCGATCCAGCATCGGCATGGCTGTTCGAGCAGGAGCGCCCAAGCCCGACATCAGCTCCGTCGACGCCCTCAAGCGCACGCTCCTCGATGCGAAATCCATCGCCTACTCTAGCAGCGTGAGCGGAGTCTATGTCTCCACCGAGCTCTATCAGCGTCTTGGCATCGCCGATCAGGTCCTGGGAAAGAGCAAGAGAATCGAAGGCATGGTCGGCCTCGCCGTCGCGCGCGGAGAAGCCGAAATCGGCTTCCAGCAAATCAGCGAACTGCTTCCGGTCGCGGGCATCACCTACCTGGGCCCTCTGCCGCCCGAAGTTCAGCGAGTCAGCATATTTTCAGCCGGCATCCTCCGAAGTTCCCAGCAACGGGCCGCCGCCAAAGCGCTGATCGAATTCCTCGCATCCCCCTCCGCCCGAGCGGCTATCGTGAAGAGCGGATTGGAGCCGATGCCCGCGCGAGGGCCTTCTGAACGGCCGTAGGATTTCTGTCGATGACTGTGAGATAGGCTCGGATGGCGCTGTCCGGTTCGCGCCTGCGCTGCTCCCAATCCTGAAGAGTGCGAGGGCTGATGGCGAATCGCCGCGCGAACTCCACCTGCGAGAGGCCGCTTCGCTCGCGGATCGCCCGAACATCGACGGGATCGGGAACGTCGTAATGGTGAACGACGAGTTGGCGCTTGCCCTCAAGGAATTCCTGAAATTCTATGAGCCCCTTCATAAGGCTGCGCCCCCGCGCCGTCTGCAGCTTAGGAGAGGCTGTCTTTGATCTTTTCGAGGCGCTGACGGAGGAGTTTTTTGTCGCCATTGGTCAAGTCTTCCTTTTCATTTTTCGAGTACACATCGAGCAACAAAACCAGTTCGGCAGAGAGCGCGAGAAAATAGATGATCCGGACACCTCCGCGCTTTCCTTTGCCCCGGCTCTTTTGGCTCCACCGGGCTTTTCGGAGTCCACCAAGGCCTGGGATCACGTCGTGCCCTTCGGGGTTTTCTAAGAGGTGGGCACAAAAATCCGAGCGCTCCGATTCTGAGAGCAACCGAGCCGCCTTGCGGCGGTAGATTTCGGTTTCGACAACAGTTACTCCCATTCATCATTATACGGCATTGCCGTATTTCAAGGGATCAACTCGTTCGTATACGTCTTCCCCAAATCGATCTTCGCGTTCCGCACCGCCTCTAGCGATGTGCTCATGACTTTCCGCACGGCCTCGACTGCCTCCGGAGTAAATTTCCCGTCGACCGACAACATCGCCTGCGCCGTCCGCAGCACTTCAATATAGGTCGCGGCGTCCTCGCCTCGAAGCTGCGCGGGCATCTTTTCGCGAATCTCCTCGGCCGAGTGCGTTCTCATCCAGGAAAGCGTCTTCGTCATCGCGCCCGCCAGCTGCTTTGCCACGTCCCGATTCTTCTCCACCCACTCGGTCTTCGAATAAAGCACCGTCGACAGATAGTTCTCGGTCCCGAACACCGACCGCAGGCCCTCCGCCGTCCGCGTATCGGCGAGAATGTGCAACCCCGGCATTTGCTTGCGCACCATGGCCACCGCAGGCTCGGTCAGTGTCGCTGCGTCGACCGTTTTATGCGTGACCGCTCCCACCGCCGTCGCGCTGCTGCCGATCGATGTGGTGCTCACGTCCTCCGGCTTCATGCCATGCCTGATCAGCAGATAGTTGAGGAGCATATGCGTCGATGAGCCAAGCGCGGTAACACCCACCGTTTTGCCCTTCAGGCCTTCGATGGTCGCGATGTTGGGCGACACCAGAACCACACCCGGAGAACGCACCATCGCCACGAACGCCAGCAGATTCTTCCCCTGCGCGGCCATCTGAATCGTATGGTCGTAAAATCCGCAGACCACGTCGGCGCTCCCGCCCATGAGCGCTTCGAGCGACTTCGCTCCACCCGGAAAATCCAGCAACGTCACGTTGAGGCCGGCATCCTTGTAGTACCCCAGCTCCTGCGCAAGCGTCGCGGGCAGATAAATCAACTGCGCCTGGCCGCCGATGGCGATCTTCACCTCGGCCGCCTTCCGTCCGCCGCATCCCGCCAGCAATATACAGCACAAAACGATTCGCGTCAGCACGCTCTAATACTATGATGTGGCGCACGCACTCGTGCGTGCCGCGTCGAGACTCGTCTCGATGACTGCCGTTGGGCGATAAATAAATGACCTGGCATCGACATGAGTGTCGACGCGGCACGCATGAGTGCGTACGCCACGTGCTACGATACGACGTGGAATGCTCCTCTCCGACAAGTTCACCGTTGAGCGAGGCAGCGTTTACCTCACCGGCATCCAGGCGCTGGTCCGATTGCCCCTCGACCAGATGCGCCGCGATCGCCGCGCGGGCCTGAAAACAGGCGCGTTTATTACTGGCTATGAAGGTTCTCCGCTGGGCGGCTACGACCTCGCGCTGGCCCGTTCCAAGAAGCTGCTCGATGAAAACGGCGTCCATTTCCGCCCCGGCCTCAACGAAGACCTGGCCGCGACCGCGATCATGGGCACCCAGATTTTCGACGTCGTCGGCAAATCGAAGGTCGACGGCGTCCTGGGCATCTGGTACGGCAAAGGTCCCGGCGTCGACCGCAGCGGCGACATTTTCCGACACGCGAATCTGGCGGGCACGGGGAAAAACTGCGCCGCGCTGGTCCTAGCCGGAGACGACCACGGATGCAAGAGCTCCACCATCCCGCACCAGAGCGATTTCAGCCTCATGAACACGGGAATTCCGTTCCTGTTCCCCGGGAACGTGCAGGAAATCATCGATTACGGCCTGCTTGCAGTCGCGATTTCACGATTTTCCGGCGCCTGGGTGGGCTTGAAGCTGGTCACCGACGTCTGCGACGGCGGCAGCACCGTCATCCTCGACCCGGATCTCCCGCAAATTCAAATCCCACAGGGTTACGAGAAAACCGTCGACCCGCGGCTCGTCCCGCCCATCACTCTGGCGCTCGAATACGAGGTCAACGCCCGCCGCCTCCAGGCGGTTCTCGAATTCGCCCGCCTGAATCGCATCAATCGCTGGCATGGTTCGAAGAAAGCATGGCTCGGACTGGTCAGCGCCGGCAAGGCGTATTACGATCTGGCCCAAGCCCTGCGCGATCTGTCGATCGGCGAAACCGAGTTGGAAGAACTGGGAATCCGGATCGCCAAGTTCGGCATGACCTTCCCCCTCGATCAGGAATTCGCCCGCGATTTCGCCGCCGGCCTCGATACCATCCTGGTGGTCGAAGAGAAACGAAGCTTCCTGGAGCTTCAGTTGCGCGACGCCCTCTATTCCTGCGCTTCGCATCCCGCCATTCTCGGCAAAACCGACGCCCATGGCGCGCCCTTATTTCTGCCCTCCGGCGAACTCGATCCCGACAAAATCGCCCGCGCCGTGGGCGGAGTGCTGGCGAAGCGCCGCACGACTGAAAAAGTGGTTGCGCGCGTTCAATTCCTCGAAGACATCGCCCAAAAGCCGCGCCAGCAGCCTCTTTCGATTCGCGCCTCGAATTTCTGCTCCGGCTGCCCTCATAACCGCTCGACTCTTCTGCTCGAAGGCCAGGTTGGCGGCGGAGGCATCGGATGCCACACCATGGCTATGCGCCTTACCGATTCCGGCCGGGCGTTTTCGCACCTCACGCAGATGGGAGGCGAGGGCGCAACGTGGATCGGCATGGCTCCGTTCGTAGAGCATGAGCACATGTTCCAGAACATCGGCGACGGGACGTTTTTCCATTCCGGCCAGCTCGCCGTGAACGCGCTGGTTTCAAGCGGCCTCAACATCACCTATAAAATCCTCTACAACGGCCACGTGTCCATGACTGGCGGGCAGGACGCTGTCGGCGCTCTGCCCGTTCCGCAGTTGACCAAGAAACTCGAAGCCGAAGGCGTGCGCCGGACTATCGTTCTCACTGAGGACCGCACCCGCTATCAATATGTAGAGCTCGCGTCGAACGCCGAGTTACGTGACCGATCGGAACTGGAGCGGACCCTCGCCGAACTGGCGAAGGAAAAAGGCGTCACCGCCATGATCTACGACCAGGAGTGCATGGCCGAGGTTCGCCGCAAGCGCTCGCGCGGGAAATACGCCGAGCCCGTGAAGCGCCTCATGATTCACGAAGAGGTTTGCGAAGGCTGCGGCGATTGCGTCAAGCAGGCCAATTGCATGAGCCTCAATCCGGTCGCCACCGAACTGGGCCAGAAGATGCGCATCCACCAGTCGTCCTGCAACAAGGACTACTCCTGCGCCCTCGGCGATTGCCCGTCATTTGTTACTGTGCGAATCAAAGAGGGCACCGGTCTTCGCAGGAGAGCTCTGCCGAAACTTCCCGATGCCGATGTCCCCCTGCCGCGCGAAACAGCTCCCGTAGGCGACGGTTATCGCATCGTCTGCCCCGGCATCGGCGGCACCGGCGTCGTGACCATTAACGCTCTGCTCGCGACCGCCGGCTGGGTCGACGGCCTCTACGTCACCACGCTCGATCAGACCGGTACCGCGCAAAAGGGAGGCGCCGTCGTCTCGCACATCTTATTAAGCCGGCGCCCTGTCGAGGCGCCGGCGCGCACGAACACAGGAAACGCCGACGTGATTCTCGGATTCGACCTGATCGGCGTCGCCAACGCGGAGCTGTTAAAAACCGCCTCTCCCGAAAAAACCACCGCGGTCCTGAACACCAACGTCACCCCGACCATCGACACCATTCGTTCCCGAACGCCCATCGCCGGCCCCGAACGCATGCTCGAAGCCGTGCAGATCGTCACCCGCCGCGGCCGCAATATCGTGGTCGACGGCACGCGTCTGGCGGAAGGCCTCTTCGGCAGCCACATGGCCGTGAACCTGTTCCTGCTGGGCGTGGCCTGGCAGAGCGGTCTCATCCCCTTGACTCTCGCCGCCATCGAAAAGGCCATCCACTTGAACGGCGTCGATATCGAACGCAATTTGCAGGTTTTTACCTGGGGCCGGAAGTACTACCACGATGCAGCGTCGGTGGAGCTGTTGCTTTCCCCCCAACAGGAGCGAGTGGTGGAGTTCGATCGCGTGGCCGAATTAACCGCCTATCAGGACGCCGCCTACGCCAGGCAATACTCCGACTTCGTTGCCGATGTAGTGCGCAAAGCCCCCGTGCTCGCCGATACCGTCGCCAGAAATCTGTACAAGCTGATGGCGTACAAAGACGAATATGAGGTCGCCCGCCTGTTGACCAAGCCTTCTTTCGAAAATCAAATCCGCGAATCTTGGACGCAAGTCGAGTCGATCTCTTACAACCTGCACCCTCCCATGTTCCGCAGGTTCTTCAAGAAAAAGATCGCCATCGGCGCCTGGTTCCGCACGCCTCTGAAAATGCTCGCCGCGATGAAGGGACTGCGCGGCGGCCCGCTCGATATTTTCGGACGCTCGAAACACCGCCGCCTGGAGCGCGATCTCATCGGCTGGTATCGCGGACTCATCTCCCAGGTTCTGGAACTCGATCACCCGCGAGCACTCGAAATCGCCGCGCTGCCGGACCAGATCCGAGGGTACGAGCAGATCAAGGAAGCCAGTATCGCCCTGGTGAAAGAACGGGCTGCGGAAATTCTAGGAGCGATCGAGCGGGAGTCGTCGCTCGCGCTCTAGTCCGGCTACGCACGTGTGTAAGAATGAGATAGGAGTGCTCGCACATGAGCCTGACCAATGAGGACAAAGCCTGGATCACGGAACAACTGCGAAAGGTTGAAAGCGTAGACAAAGCCTGGATCACGGAACAACTGCGAAAGGTTGAAAGCGTAGACAAAGCCTGGATCACGGAACAACTGCGAAAGGTTGAAACCGTAGACAAAGCTTGGATCACGGAACAACTGCGGACCGTCGAGACCGCCTTGCTTACCGAGTTCCACAAATGGGCGTCCCCAACGGAGGCTCGTCAACGGACCCATGCCGCCGCGCTCCGCGCAATCGATTTGGAAATGGAATCTCTGTCGGACCGTGTTACCAAAGTAGAGTCAAAACAGTCGCCTTCCTAGAGATTTATTCCACAAGTAACCCCCTGACAGACTAAATTAGCGTCGATTCTCGCCACGCTGCAAGGATTTTTACAAACTTGCTTCTGTAACCACTTGAAGCTGGTGCAATCCTACTGTAATCTATCAAAATACCGCAGTTGCAATCTTGTTTGGGGGTAATAACTTATGATCCACAGCGCAAGCTCTAGAAGCAGCTTCACCAACGGGCGGCTTTCTGCCCTCTTTCTCGCGTTGATCGTGCTGATCTTTGTCGGCTCAGCTTCAGCCCAGATCTTGACCGGAACGCTCACCGGCACCGTCACGGATTCCACGGACGCGGTCGTTCCGAATGCAGCAGTTACCGTCACCAGTCTCACCAACGGCACCGTTAACAAAGAGAAGACAGACTCCGCCGGTGTTTATACGGTGAACGCCCTCCAAAACGGCTTTTACAAAATTGAAGTGGATTTTCCAGGCTTTGCCAAAACCGAGGTCGAACGCGTCGAAGTCTTCGTATCGCAGACCTCCCGCGCCAATCTGAAGTTGCAGATCGCCAGGACCGGCACCGAGGTCGTGGTGGAAGCGCAGCAGACCACCTTGCAATCGGATTCGGCGGAATTGAAGGGCTCGGTGGAATCCGTGCAGCTCGATACCATCCCGCTGCCTACCCGCAACCCTCTGGACCTGGTGAAGATGTTCGCCGGTATCATGACGCCCAACACCACAGCCGTCACCGGCGGCGATGCGTTCGTGCACGGTTTGCGCGGCAATGACACCAACCTCACGCAGGACGGCATCAACGTCCAGGACAGCACCGTCAAGACCAGCGCATTCTTCGCCATCAGCGCCCCGGTCGCCGATACCATTGAAGAAATCAACGTCAGCGTCGGCGGCATCGGCACGGACGGCGGATTCGGCGCGGCGCAGGTTTCCATGGTCACCAAGAAGGGCACCAACCAGTATCACGGAACGTTGTATTGGTACCAGCGCACCAGCTTCCTGAACGCCAACACCTGGTTTAATAACGATCAAGGTGTCAAGCGCCCGTTCCAGTTGCAGAATCACATCGGCGCCACCGTCGGTGGCCCGGCCAGCATCCCCAAGCTCTATAACGGAAAGAACAAGACCTTCTTCTTCTTCGCCTACGAAGCGTATCGCGAACCGCGCGCCTCCCCAACCACCCGCACGGTGGAAACGACCTCGGCTGAGCAGGGCCTGTTCACCTATACCCCCACCACCGGAGGCGGGCCCGTAACCGTCAACCTGCTGAACGTAGGAACCATCGGCAACACGGGCATCAAGCCGGCCATCAATTCTCAGTCGTTCCCGGTCTACACCTCGGTCGTACCTCAATCCGGTTATACCGATGCCGGCTGCGGTAGCGGTGACGGCATCAATATTCGCTGCCTCAGCTTCAATGAGTCGGGCCTCAACAACCAGGATCGCTACACCGTCCGTATGGACCAGCAGCTCGGCCAGAAGAACGCCATTCAGTTCATCTGGAACCGCGCCAACTTCAACACCTCGCCGGATTTCTTGAATAGCAATCAGCCGCCGTTCATCGGCGCGCCCTGGTCCGGCGGGCAGATCTCTTCGCGCGAGGATTACGTCTGGGCCTGGACCACCACCATCAGCCCGACCATGACCAACGAAGTCCGCATCGGATACCAGCATGCGCCGGTGCAGTTCGCCTACGGCTACAATTTCGCCGATACCGGCGGAAACCAGATTCTCTACTCGACAGTCACCAGCCCGATCATGACCTCGACGAACTTCCCCCAGGGCCGCAATTCTCCGGTCCAGCAATACATCGATAACTACGGCTGGGTGAAGGGCAACCACCAGATGCGGTTCGGCGGCGAATATCGCCGCAATCTTGCGACCGACTACCTATATAACACGGTGTTCCCGCGCACTACCCTGGGCGTCAACGCCTCGAATCCGGACAACCTCAGCAGCGCCACGCTGCCCGGCATCAGCGCCGCGGAATTGGTACTCGCCAATTCCATTTTCGTGAACGATACCGGCCTGCTCGGTTCCATCAGCCAGGGCTTCAATCATACGTCGGCCACATCCGGCTACGTGAACGGAGTTCCGGAACAATATACGCCGATTCAACAGAACATGGCATTCTATGGACAGGACTCGTGGAAGATCAAACGGAACCTGACCCTCACCTACGGTGTGCGTTGGGAATACCAGGGACCGTACGATGCGCGCAACGGCCTCGTTCTGTTACCGCAGAACAACCTCTCGACCCTGTTTGGTGTCACGCCGATCACTGGTTCGCCAGTGGCCAATCTGTTCCAGCCCGGAAATGTCAACGCGGCCACCGACGCCTTGTTGACGCTCCAGGGCGGCAGCAACGGTCAGCCTGTCAACAAGCGGGACCTGAATAACTTCGGCCCGTACGCCGGAATCGCTTACACGCCCTTCGCCGATGGGAAAACGGTTATCCGCGCCCACTTCGCCCAGCACTATGTGCAGGACGGTTTCACGTTCTACACCCCCGCCACTACTAGCAATACCGGTTTGTTCAGCACGTTTTCCAATAGCGTGCCGACTGGGGTTTACACGAATACCGGTCTTCCCTTGCCGTCGCCTCCGGCCGGCTCTGGCGGATTCCCCGTTTCGCAGGTCGCAAACTGGGTTAGTAGCGGCGGAACCGCGAGTATGGCCAACTATGATCCCAATTTGAAGACGCCTTACGTGTTCGACTATGGGTTCGGCATCCAGCGCGACTTGTGGCAGAAGTACACCATGGAAGTCCGCTACGCCGGCAACCGCGCGGTGAAGCAATATCGCGCCTGGAACATCAATGAGCTGGACCTGAATCAGAACGGCTTGGTGAACGAATTCAACAACGCACTGAACAATTACAACATCGATGTGGCTCACGGCGTGTCGGGAACGTTTGCCGACAATAATCTGCCTGGCCAGGTGGCGACCCCGATCCTCGACAAGCTGTTCGCCGGTCTCGCCGCCTCCTCCGCTTACGGCAGCAGCGGGTTCATCACCAACCTGACGCAGAACAACATCTACTCGATGTTCAATACCATCCGCACCTCGCCCACTTACCGCACCAATGTTATGGGCGCCACCGAAACGGGCGCGGCCAACGGCCTTCCGCTCAACTTCTTCGTCGCCAATCCCTGGGCCGCCAGCGCCCTCCAGTACAACAACGCCGGCTGGTCCAGGTACGACGGCCTGGAAGTCGAAGTGCGCCGCCGCTATTCGAACGGCTTCTTCCTGCTGGCCAATTACACCTTTAGCAAAGTACTGGCCGATACCACCTTCGCCGAATCGCAGAACGAAGCCCAGAACTATCAATCGCTCCAGAACACCTCACTCGACAAGTTCGTCTCGGCGATTAACGTGCGCCACTCATTCGGTATGACCACTTCTTATCCGCTGCCCGTCGGCCGCGGCAAGAAATTCGGCTCCGGCATGAACAAGGCGCTGGATTACGTCGTCGGCGGCTGGACCATCAACGGTAATACGCACTGGTCGACCGGAGCGCCGTTGACCATTTCGTCGGCGCGCCTCACCAACGGCTCGGGCATTGCCGAAACGCCCGTCCTGAAGAACATGACCCTCCAGCAGTTGGGGAGCGATATCGGTGTCTATCGCACCGGCAACGGCGTGTACTACATCAATCCGAACTCCGGTCTGTTTACCATCAAGGGAACCGGCAGCACGGCCAACATCTGCACCGCCGGTGAGACCACCCCCTGCTGGGCGGAACCCGCGCCCGGCGGATACGGCAACCTGCCTTATGATGGATTTTCCGGCCCCCACTTCTTCGATCAGGATCTCTCCATGATCAAGGACATGCAGTTGTTCGAACGCCTGCACTTCCAGGCGCGCCTGGAAGCCTTCGACGTCTTCAACAACGCGAACTTCGCCGGACCGAGCTTGTCGACCGATTCAACCACCTTCGGGCAGTTGACCTCGACGTTCGACACCGCCCGCGGAGGCGGCGTAACCTCGCGCATCGTGCAGTGGTCGATGAAGTTTATCTTCTAAGATCACTTCGACAATACAGGCGGTCGCCCTAACCGGCGGCCGCCTTTTTTATGGCACTCTGCCGTCCAGCCCTGTGCGTAGCTTGGGGTTATTCCGGTAACCGAACGAGCCCCAAGCTGACGCATGGGGCTGGAGCCGTCGCTACCGAGCCGCGACCACAGGCAGCGGTCAGTTCACTTCAATAATCGTGGCGGTCGCCATGCCGTAGCCGATACACATCGACTGCAGGCCATAGCGGCCGCCTTTCTTTTTGAGGATATCGACCAGCTTGGTCATCAGTACCGCGCCTGTGGCTCCCAGAGGATGGCCGTGCGCAATTGCCCCGCCCTCAATATTCAGCCTTCCAGCCGGCGGCTGAATTTCGCGAGCCCATACAATCGGCACCACGGCAAAAGCCTCGTTGATCTCGAAAGCGTCGATGTCTTCGGCTCGTAAACCAGCCATTTTCAGCGCCTTCTGCGTCGCAGCGATGGGCCCCGTGAGCATCAGTTCCGGATCGCTCCCCACCACTGCCCGCGCCACAATCCGGGCTTTTTTCTCAAGCCCGTACTTCTCGGCAGCCGCGCCGCTGGCCAGCAGCACCGCGCCTGCGCCGTCCGAAATCTGGCTTGAATTCGCCGCCGTCACCACCCCATCGGGCCGGAAAACAGGCTTCAACGCCCGCATCCGCACCACGTCGGGATTCGAGCGAACCCCTTCATCGCGAGTGAGCCCATTGATCTCAAAAACCTGAGCGCTGACATCGGAAGCCGAAGCCCGGCAGTGGCTCTCGACCGCGAAATCGTCCATTTCCTCGCGCGAGATCCCCCATTTTTCCGCGATCAGCTCCGCCGAGATCCCCTGATGCAGCAGCTTGCACGGAAAATCGGCGCGGAACTCGTCGGTCAACGCGGAGTCGGCGCCCATCTGCACGCGACTCATCGATTCGACACCGCATCCGATGGCGATTTCCATGTCTCCCGCCGCGATGGCCTGCGAAGCGAAATGAATCGCCTGCTGGCCGGAGCCGCAGAAACGGTTCAGTTGCAGCGCCGGCGTTTCAATCGGATATCCGGCCTTCAGTCCCGCCAGGCGGCCGATGTTGGTCCCTTGTTCTCCGGTCGCCGTCACGCAACCGCAGACGATGTCTTCCACGTGCTTCGCGTTGAGCGCGACCAGCGTCCTGGCAAGAAGGTCGACGGGGTGGGTGCCATGATGGGCGCCATCCGCTTTTCCGCGACCGATGGGAGTTCTCACCGCATCCACGATAAACACGTCCATAATTTATGTCCTCATTCGAACCAGGAAATACAGTCCGGCCAGTGAGAATAACACGTCCGGCGACCACGCCGCCATCTGCGGCGGCAACTGGCCCAGCGCGCCCACCTGCTCAAATAGTTTGTCGAGCGACCAGTAAGCGATCGCAATCGCCAGGCTGACGCCGACGCCGGCCATCGCGCCGCGGTTCCCAGCGAGAAACGCGAACGGGATGGACACCATCGCCATGATAAACGCGAACATCGGCACTGAGAATTTCTTGTTGAGTTGCACCTGCAAGGAAATGGTGTCGAAGCCTTTATGCTGAAGGTCGGCGATGTAATTTTGCAGTTCCTGGAAATTCATCTGCCGCGACTGCTTGGCTTCGCGCATGAAATAATCCGGCCCCTCCTCCAGTTCCTTGAATGTGCGAATCCCATCGGGAAAGCTGTCGTAGCCGACGGTGCGAGTGCCCTGAATATCCACCGACCAGCCGCTTTGAAATTCCCATTTGTTCAGCGTTGGCTCCCATCGCGCGCGCTTGGCGAAGATATGGCGCTTCAGGCGAAACGGCGCGGGGTCGATCTCGTAAACATTGACGCCGCTCATCACGCGCGCAGCGGGATCGAAATACTCGTAGTAATAAATTCGGTTGTGCTCCGTGTTGATCCACTTGCGCTCCGGATGCAGGTAGGTTTGCGGAGCTTTGCCCTTAATGACGGAGCGCAACTGATCCTGCCGGCGGTCGGCATCCGGCACCCAGAAGTGATCGAACGCGAAAAGTCCGCCGCTCAAGCCCAGGCACGCGACCAAAATGGGCGAGGTGAGCCGGTGCGCGCTGATGCCGCAGGCTTTGAACGCGGTAATCTCGTTGTGCTTACTCAGAATGGCGAAGACTACCAGCACCGCCGCCAAAACCCCGATGGGCGTGAAATCGTAAATCAGCCGCGGCGTGAGGAACAAGTGATATTCGAGGATGGTGCCGATGCCGATGCCGTTGCGGATAATATCGCTCAACAGTTGAAAGAATTCGAAAATGTGAAAAATCGCCACGAACGTCAGCAGCAGCATCAGAAAATAAAACAGGAAACTGGCCAGCACGTAGCGGTCGATGATCTGCGGCACCAAAGGAAAACGGCCCTGTTGCACTTTCGCCTGCTGGCGGTCGAGAGCGCGCTGAGCCCGCTGTTGCTGCTGCTGCTGCGGGCGGAAGCCGCGAAAATACACGACCATGCGGCCGATGATGTCGCGATCGCCGGGTTTTTCGAGGCGGATGAGCATCGCCAAACCAAACAACGCGAACAAAATGTCGGGCAGCCACACCGCCATCGCCGGCGACAGCTTGCCCTGTTTCGACAAATTGACGAACATCCCCAGGCCGATGTAATAAATCAGCGCCAGAGCCACCGTGAGCACGACGGCTCCTGATTTTCCCGCGCGGCGGGTGGTGATTCCCAGAGGGACTCCGGCGAGCGAAAGCAGGATGCATGCGAGCGGCAGTGCAAAGCGCGTGTTCAACTCAATCTGCGCGTCGAGCTTCGATGTTTTGTCGAGCTCCGGCGTGCGATACGCCATGCGGTAGAGAGGCCGCGTATCCATCTCCGTAACAGGTTTCGAAAGGGTCGCGGCTTTCGGCTTCTCCGCGTAAAGGGCCTGATCGCCCTGGCCGGAATATTGCTCGATGTGATAGTCGCCGGCATCCTTGCCGACTTCATAAGTGCTGCCGTTTTTGAGAGTGAGTTGCAGGCGGTTGGCGGAAGGGTCGGGCACGGCGATCGCTTCCGGAGCCACAGTGATCACCGGATTATCGCCGCGCTCCGATGCGGAAGGCGCGCGCTCGCCCGGAGGCGTGACGTCGGCGACAAAGATCTGCCGCCAGCGCGAAGGAGGCCCGACGATCACGTCGCCCACATAGAGAACCTTGTTCGGAAACTGCTCCTCAAAAACGCGCGGATGGACGTCGGCGGTCAGTTCGCTGGCGATGAGAACGTTCTTGATGCGAATCTCCTCGCGGATCGACCACGGGGTGAGCCAAAGGGACGCGGCGGCGGCGCAGCACATCGCCAGGAATCCGAACAGAAGAATCGCCGGCACAACGCGGCGCCCCGGAACTCCGGCGGCGCGCATGGCGGTGATCTCACCGTCGGTGGACATGCGGGAGAGCGTGACCAGCGTTCCGATGAGGACGCCGAGAGGGATGGCGAACGGGAGCATCACCGGCAGCACTAGAGCGAACAGGTAGGCGACGGTGCGCGGCGGGCCGGAGGTGCGGACCAGGAATTCGAAAAGTTGCCCGGCCTTTTGCAGGAACAGGACGAAAGTGAACATCGCCGCGCCCAGCATCGCGGTGACAAAAATTTCGCGAAAAATGGTCCGGCTGATCAGGCGCATTTACTGAGATCCCAAATGATCGCTCCCTGCGGTCGCGGCTCGGCAGCGCCGACTCTGAGCCGCGACCATAGGGAGCGATCTGGCCATCGTATTTCTCAGTTAGACGAGCCGGAGGGCGGCGCCGGTACAACCGGTAATTTCGGCAACTGCTCCTGCGGCAGCTCGAACTCGATTTCTTCGAACAGCAGCGCCGGCGAAACGATGGACGTAGGGGCGAGCAGCCCTCCTCCGCTCAGGATGGCGAGAGGCGCACCGTTGTTCACGTAATCGAACAGCACAGTTTCCTTCGACGCGTCCAGAAGGTCGCGCAGGGAGCGCGTCGAAACGCCGCGGAAGCGCAGGCCGCGCACCAGTTCCTCCCGGCCGTCGGCATAGAGGCGATAGACCAGGACCGGCGGACTGATGGGCCGCACCGAACCGCCGGACTGCGGTCCGCTCTGCGCCAGCGCCTGCAATTCATTGCGCCCGGCCGAGAAAGGATAATCCAGTTTGCGCACCAGCATGCCGTAGGGCTTGCTACGCTCCTTGCACATGTCGATCAGTTTTTTCTTCAGATCGGCGAGAGACTCGCTTTGCGAGGTCTTCACGAATAGATTGCTGATGGCGCCGGAGCGGGCGCCGAAACTGCCGCCGAGCCGGGCGTGACCGTTCGATGCCGCCGAGCTTTTCAACGGTTGGCGAGTGGTGAGAAAACTCTTCAGCACGCCTTTTTCAACCACCGAAACGGGTTTGCCGGGCACGCCTTCCAGGTCCCATTGATAGAAGCCGACGAGCTGCTTGCCGTTCCAGGCGGTTTGCGTTGGGTCGTCGACGATGTCCATCCAATCGGGCAGAATGCGTGAACCGATCTTGGTGTCCAGCTCGCTGGGAATGAAATTGATGTTGCGGCCGGGCTCGGCGAGCGGTTTGCGAGGCGCGCGGAGGTTGTCGCCCAGCAACTGCGCGAGCAGCTGTGCGGCGGCTTCCGGCTCAAACAGAGTGGGTCCGGAAAACGATTCGCCCAACGGAGCGCGGGTCAAGGCGCGCACGTTATCGGCGACCGCGGTGAAGCCCTTTCGAATTTCCGTATCGGAGGCGAGTTTGTCCGGCTCCAGCGCCTGGAAGGACGCGGCGTCGCGGACCATCATTCCATCCGCCGCCTGGCCTTCGGCGCGCACGAACAGCCGCGTCAGGCTGTCGTCGTAGCGCAGGGAGGTGCCCTCATTGGTGAGCAGATAGGTGACACCGTCGAGAATCATCAAATCGACGCCGGAGGCCATCACTTCGGGAACGGAGCCGAACAGAGCCGACAGCTTGACGGTGCGGGCCATCCAGGCGGCGTCGTCGACCTTGCGGTGGACGACTCTACCCAGGTTTTTCGCCGGCTCGATGCGCGAAAAATCGGGAAGTTTTTCGGTCTGCGCGGCGGCCGAGTTCAGCGCGGCGCGCTTGCGGGACATGGATTCGACGGCGGTCTTATAGGCGGCGTCGGTCGAGAGCCAGAGAGCGTCGCGCAGCGCGTTGTAATCGTCGTCCAGGGGGAAGGAAGTGTCGTAGCGCGCGCCGGTGAAGCGGCCGCTGAAAATGTGGCCGGTATCGTCGAAATCGTAGCCGCCGACACGGACATCGATTTGCGGCGCGCGGAAGTGGACGCGCGAAACTGAAATGGGCGAGCCGAGCACGGCGGCAACCTGAAACTGCACAGTGTCGGTAAGGTCGTAGCTGAAAAAATAGGGCGAGTCGTCACCGCCCCCGACAATGCGAAGCTCGCGCGAACGCTCCAGCTCGTCGCGCATGGCGCGCAGGATGACGTCGTCGTCATCCGTTTTCTTCTGAGGGAGCAGCAGCGCGGCGGAAGCGGCGAGCAGCGTGACTACGGCCAACGAACGGGTGATCATTGCTGACTCCCCGAGGATGACGGACGCGACAAATACGGCGGCCGGTCCGTCGAGCGCTCCTTGCGCTGAATCTCAATTTGCGACACCAGCAGCGCGGGCGAAACGGCGGAGACCGGGACGTTGCCCGATTCCGCGCCGCAGATACCGTTAAACACTTCCATTTTGTCGGACGTGGCTACGATCTTCTCGAAGCTCGACAGGGGCGTGCCGACGATGTCCGCGCCGCGAATCAGCTCGTCGGGCCGGCCGTCGGCGAACACGCGATAGACGATGAGAGGGATGACCGTGAAGGCCTGCAAGCCGCGGCTGGCGGTGGTGGTGTATCCTCCGGTGACCTGGTCGAAATAGAGGCCGTAGGGTTTCCCCTGTTTTTTCACTTCTTCAATCAGCATCTTACGCAGCTCGGCGTCGCTCACTTTGTTCGTGGACTCGACAATGAGATTCGACTGGCGAGAAACCACTTCATTGCCGGGCGAGCGCCGCCCGTGGCCGTTGGAGTTCGGAAAACCGTCGATGGGCGAGCGCGACATCAGGAAGGTTTTCAAAATCCCGTTCTCGACGGCGACAATGCGGCGGGCTTTCACGCCCTCGTCGTCATAAGCGTAGGTGCCGTTGAGGGTGACCCCTTCGAACTCGACGCGCGTGGGATCGAAGATCACCGAGAGAAAGGAGGGGAGCACCGGTTTGCCGACGCTCTTGGTAAAAGTCTGCCCTTCGTTCTCGTCCTTCTGGCGATGGCCCTCGATGCGGTGCCCGAAAATCTCGTGGAAGAACACGCCGGCGGCGCGGCCGGAGAGAATGGCCGGTCCCACAAAGGGATCGGCGGGAGGGGCGTGCAGCAGGTCGGTCAGATTTTTGCCGGCCTTTTCGACTGCGGCGAGAATTTGCGGGTCCTTGGGAAGCGTGGACGGGTCTCCGGTTTCAAAACTTTCCATGGAAGCCAGATCCATGCCGTCGCTGGCCTTTCCCCGCGCCGTGATGATGAGGCGGGCAAACAGGCGGCCGGATTCGATCCGGGTTCCTTCGGAAGTGACGATGGTGGTCATCAGGCGCTGCGCTTCGACGGCGACGTTGGAATTGATGGCTCCAGGGTACTTCGACATTTCGGCCGAGACCTTTCTGAGGCGCGCCGTCCATTCTGCTGCGTTGAATTTCATTTTGGGAGGCGAGGAGAAGGACGTCTGTGGCTGCTCCACTGAGAAATCGTCGGAGCTGTCGGCCGCGGCCGAGCGCAGTTTCTCGTCCGACTTGATGCGAATCAGCCGCTGGGCGGCGCCGCGATAGACGCGGTCCGTGGTCAGCCAGACGGTTTTGCGAATGGCCTCGGCGTTGTCGTCGAGGGCGATGCGGGTGGGGAGCGTGAAGCGCACGCGGTCGCTGCCGACGCGGCGGTAATTATCGAACTTCGGCGTTCCGGCGCGGACGGTAATGTCGAGAATGCGGTCGTGATTATGATTCTGGCCGTCGATGGAGCCGCGGGTAGCCAGGATAACGTCCTGCTCCTGGTCGGTAACTTCGTAGCCGAGGAAGTAAGGCGCGGGGTCCGCCTTCTGAAGGGCGGTGAAATTCCGCTCCAGTTCGTCGGACAAAATTTTTACGAGCGGAGATTGAGCGTGGGCGCAGAGCGCCGTGAGCGAGAAGACAACGAGAGTGCGCACTGCTTCAAGGATATCAGGCCGTGCTAAAAAGATCGCTCCCTATGGTCGCAGCTCGGAATAGTACTTACTATGCGCATTCTCACGCCGGGATCGACACCAGTCCACGATCCTTCAATCCGCTAAGCGCCAGTCCATAGCGGCCGCGCACGCCGGTTTTTTCGAAAATATGCTTCAGATGGATTTTAACCGTCCCCGGGCGGATTCCGAGATCGTTGGCGATCTCCTTGTTTTTGAAGCCCTGCTCGACCAGTTCCAGCACCTGCTGCTCGCGCGAGGTCAATTCGCTGCGCGGATACCGGTCGGAGCGGGAGGAATCGCGGAATACGCAGTCCTCCATCCAGCTGCGGCCGAGGGCGACGGTGCGTAAACATGCCAGCACCACCGGGATGGTTGCGGTTTTCCGCAGAATCCCGCGGGCGCCGGCTTGCAGGAAGCGCAGCGCTTCGGCTTCGGTGACGGAGACGCCCCAGACGACAATAGCAGTGGGATGGGCGGCCGGCTCGGTGGTCTTCACTTCCGTGAGCCATTCCAGAATCGCCTGAATTCCGAAGGCTTTGTCCAGCATCAGGACGTCCGGGGAGGTGCGGCGAACGATGTCCATGGCCTGCGCCAGGGAGTCGATCGCCTCGGCGAAAACCAGATCCGGGGAGCCCCCGAGCAGCGTCCGTACGCCTTCGGCGGTGACCGGCTGGGTGTCGCAAACCGAGACTCTCTTGATGGGCGAGAAATGCGGCCCATTTAAAGTGGAAGTGGTGATCTCAGTCAAGGTGGTCATTTAGTCTCTCTTCTTCTCTCTGTCTTCTGCTGAAACTGGCTATCTCCGGTTCCTGGAAGTCTCATCGTCCGGGAGTATCACTTTGTTAGTAGCAGGAAGGGCAAATGCCTCTCATGTTATGATCGCTTTTAGCCGATTTACAACCTTGGAACGAATTCCAAAGTGGTCCGCCAGACGCCATGCCTAAAAGTGAGGCCCCTTCAGAAACGAAGAAGCGGGCCGTTGTCATCAGTCCGAACTCGCGGATGGCGGATGAATTATCGCCTCTGCTGACGACCCATCTTCCGGGCGTAGCCTCGAGCCATATCCGCAGCTATCCGTCGCCGAGGGACGTGGGAGGGGCGATGGGAGGCGGTCTCCCGCACCTCGTTTTCCTGGATGTGGTCACGGATTCCGAGCAGGCTCTACAACTTCTGGGTGAAATGTCGCGCATGGGGCCCTCCATCCAGGTGGTGGCGCTTTTGGCGGGCAACGATCCAGACGCGATGCTGCGCTGCCTGCGCGGAGGGGCTGCCGATTTTCTGATCCAGCCGTTTACCGGGGAGCAGCTGGAGGGGGTGCTCGCCAAAATCGCCCGCACTCAACAATCGGAAGGCGGCGGCAAGGAACCGGCCAAGATCATAGCGGTTATGCCGGCCAAGGGCGCCTGCGGAGCCACCACCATCGCCTGCAACCTGGCTTTCCAGTGGAAAAGACATGGCGCGAAGCGGATCCTGCTGGCCGATCTGGACCCGCTGACGGGCACCATGTCGTTCCTGCTGAAGATCAAGTCCATTTACAGCTTTGTCGACGCCCTGACGCGGTCGAGCGAGCTGGATCACGATCTGTGGAACTCCATGGTGACGCAAGTGCAGGGCATCGATGTCCTGCTGGCGCCGGAGTTGCTGGTGGAGGGCGCGAACGAGCTGCGCGATCCGTCGCCGATTCTGGATTACGCCCGGCATAACTACGATGTCGTGGTGATCGACGCGGGCGGAGTGTACGGGGAATGGAATCTGAACCAGGCTCGCATGGCCAGCGAGCTGCTTCTGGTGACCACCAACGAGCTGCCGGCGCTGCAAGCGGCGCAGCGGGCGCTGTCCTATCTGGACGCGAACCGGATCGGGCGGTGGAAGATCCGCTTAATCGTGAACCGCTATCTGCGCGATGTCGGACTGAGCCGCGAGGTGATCGCTACCGCGCTCCACACCGAGGTCTACGACATTTTCCCCAGCGATTACGAATCGGTGCAGAAGTCGCTGATGGAAGGAAAGCCTGCGCCACCGAGCACGACGTTCGGAAAGAGCATCATGCAACTGGCCGACAAACTGAGCGGCGGACGCGGGGAGACGAACCCAAAGAAGAGTTCCTCGCTAGGCGGGCTGCTGGGATTATTCACGAAAACGTCGAAATAGAGACGTATTTCGTGCACGATTTGTTCCATTTTTATTTGCACTCCGCCCTGCAACTTTCCTGCCATCGCTTCGTCGAATGAAGTGAGGAGGAAACGGAAATGGGCAACAAGGTGTTGATGGCCGCGACGTTGGCTTTGACGACGGCGTTGGTCAGCGCCGCGCCGCCGACTTTCACTCCGCTGGAAAACAAAGTGCGCCACGAGCTGGTCATGCTGCCTTATCTCAACGTGTTCGACGATATTTCGTTCCGCGTGGACGGCAGCACCGTGACGTTATTCGGCGACGTCACCAGGCCCGTTCTGAAAAGCGACGCGGAGAACGTAGTGAAACGGGTGGAAGGTGTCGCGCGCGTCGAGAATCAGATTGAAGTGCTGCCGCTGTCGAGCTTCGACGATGGAATCCGCCTGCGGACCGCGCGAGCGATTTTTGGATACGGACCGCTGCAACGATATGGAATGGGCTCGCAGCCCTCGATCCACATCATCGTGAAAAACGGCAACGTAACGCTGATGGGATTCGTCTCTACAGGTATGGACAAGCAGTTGGCCTTTACCAGAGCCAACGCTGTACCAGGAGTGTTTGCAGTAAATAATCAACTCCAGATCGATAAATAAAGCATTCGTGCTTTGACCTTCGGATAGCCCGGACGCAGTCACCCCTCGTCAGATCGTGGGGGTCCAGGTTGATCCAAGCGGCGGTCCGGTCCCCTCCGACCCGGACCGCCGAAACTTTTTTAGAAGTAGCTTCAGCCGATTTCTGGCTCTACTGACATTCGACCTTTCAGCGGCACTTCGCGGAGGAATGTGTTTAAGACTACCGCTCCGCACATGATGATCGCGCCCACCACGAAAATTGCGTGGATGCCGTGCACCAAGGACGTGCGCACGTTGGCCAGCAGCAGCTTCAGCAGTCCCGCGCCGCCTGGGTAGCGGGAGAATCCGGCTTCGAGCTGCGGGCGGATTTGCGCCAGCATCAGGGGATTGTTGAAGGGTTTCAGCGCAATCGCCGGCGTGCCTTTCGGAATCGCTCCGTTGAAGTCGTGCTTATAGATCGTCAACAGCACGCTGCCGAAGATCGATACTCCCATGGTGCTGCCGATCGAACGGAAGAACTGCGTGGAAGCGGTCGCCGCGCCCATGTGTTCGCGCGGAGCCGAATTCTGGACGGCCAAAGTATAAACCGGCTGGATGAGACCGATCCCTAGTCCGACAATCACCATGCCGCGCACCACCTCGATGCGCAGCGTATCTCCGTTCATGCGCGCGAACAGGATCATTCCAATGGCGATCAGCGTCGATCCGGCGAGCGCGAGGATCTTGTATTTTCCGGCGCGTGAAGTGAACTGGCCCGCTCCGATGCTGCCGACCACCGCGGCCATCATCAAGGGCGTCAGCAGCGAACCGGATTGCGTGGCCGACACGCCCATCACGCCCTGCATGAACAGGGGCAGGTAAATAATGATGCCGAACATTCCCATGCCCAGCACGAACGATGCAATCGAGCAAATGGCGATAATCGGGTTGCGGAACAGCGCCAGAGGAATCAGCGGTTCCGAAGCTCGCGTCTCGGCAAACAGGAACGCAACCAGCATGACGCTCGAAAATACCAGCAGAGATTCGACGCGCGTCGAAGTCCAGCCGTAATCGGTGACCCAGGTGAGCGCCAGCAGCAGAGGAACCAGGCAGAGAATCAGCGCGAAGACTCCGGCGAAGTCGATTTTTCGTTCGACGCCGCGCGGCCGGAACGATGGAAACTCCAGCCAGATCGCGATGGCGGCGACCAGGCCCACCGGCAGGTTCACGTAAAACACCGCGCGCCAGGAATAATGATCGGTCAGCCAGCCGCCGAGAGTAGGTCCGAAAATCGAGGCGAGTCCCCACATGGCTGCGAAGATTCCCTGGTATTTTCCGCGTTCCATGGGAGAGAAGATGTCGCCGACGATGGTGAAGGTTAATCCGAACAGGATGCCCGCGCCGATACCCTGAATGCCTCGGAACAGAATCAACTGATTCATGCCGTCGAGAGGCAGAGCGATCTGCCCGGACGCTCCGCAAAAGGCGGAGGCCAGGACGAAAATCACCAGGCCGGTGAGAAAAAACCATTTGCGGCCATAAATGTCGGAGAGCTTGGCGAAGATCGGGACCGAAACGGTCATTGACAGCATGTAGGCCGTCGCGACCCAGGGATAGCGGTCGAAGCCGGAGAGACTGGCGATGATGCGAGGCTCGGCCGTGCCGACGACGGTCTGATCGAGCGCGGCGACCAGCAGGGCAAGCAGTAATCCGCCGAGCGTACCGACAAGCTGAGGCCGCGTGAGCCGGATGAATCCGGAGGTGTGGTACGTGGGGTCTGCGGTGGCGGCCATCTTTCGATTGTACGGGACGCGCGTGACTCGGAGTGTGTTGTCTGGGGGCTCTGGCGCTAAAATAACGCCTAATAAACGCCTGAGCGATTCTGAGCGAGCCACCACGGCGCATCACATAGTCAGCATGGACGGTGCGGGCGGCGGGAGGAGATCGGTGAAATTGCTATTTGTTTGAGGCCGGGTGAGTTAGGAGCCGAGATTGCGGAGGGATCGAACAAGGGAAGGCGGTCTCGTCTGTAGGAATGTATAGGTGAGCGGAGGAACGATCCTCCGCATTCACGCCAGCGGGAACTGGCGATAGAAGAATGAGGAGGACCATTCACCTATATGTATTACGTTGGACTGGATAT
>Ga0182024_10002831_pt1 | contig 42362 bp, 36 predicted proteins | sample P32metaG_FD_120480 | JGI IMG/M metagenome (GOLD analysis project Ga0182024, IMG submission 120480) | Permafrost microbial communities from Stordalen Mire, Sweden - P3-2 metaG (Illumina Assembly) | ecosystem: Environmental > Terrestrial > Soil > Wetlands > Permafrost | place: Sweden: Stordalen... | reverse complement strand
GTGCCGTGGTCGAGACGGACAACCAGCAGAGGCCGCCTACACACGACAACTCCCGCAATAGCGGGGGTCTACCCGAAATCGGGGCGCCCGGATTTGAACCGGGGACCTCTCGCTCCCAAAGCGTCGCCGCACACAGGCGAAAAGACTTGGGAACTGGCGTGGTTGCTGGCGCATCGGCTCATGCGGGAGCCGCGAAATACGACGCGATCGGAGACGATACGACGGGTTACGGACACTCAACGGCGCCGAGTGTCCGATCGGCTGAGAAGCTCCCTGGAGAACGTTCATGCGGACCGTGCGCTCCGGCCGTAGGGCCGATCGAGTTGCAGTTGAGCCATCGAGGATGCATGCTTCTCGTGATCTCCAAGACGAGCGGCGCGGCCTCGTCGTTGATGACGAGGAGCTCTAAGACGTGCTCGCGGCGACGAGGCTGTCGATCTCCTCGAGTGCCTTCAGCGCGTCCGGCGGATTGATGTGGGGCTTGATCTTGCGAAGGAGCGCAGCCCGCTCGCTCGGTGGGGCGTCGCCTCGCTCGCTCGTCACCCACATCGCGGTCGCAAGACGCTCGAGCTCTACAACGCCTCGGCTCGACTCGATGACGCTACGCTCGTCGTCATCGAAGTCGATGAAGTCGTCGACGGCATCACGGACTTCGCGGCGCTTGTGGCTCACCGTCAACCATCCACCCGTCGTGGGGGCCGAAGAGTCTCGACCCCGGTGTGCGTGTGGCGAGAGCCAGCCGGGCTAAGAAGCCGCGCTCGGAGGGCGGCACGCGGCCACGAAGCGAATCGCCAAAACTGTGGTCACGAGCGTCGGCTCCGGGTAGCGGATCTGCGCGCCAGGTCCCGTGTAGTCCTCCGCGAGGAACCGTGCGAGCGCGAGCCGCACGAGGTTGTCGATATTCCCGTTGTCGAGACCCGGTATCGCGTCGCCGAGCAGCCTCGCTGTGCCGATCCACCCATTTGCCTCGACGACCATGAACTCCACAGCGGCGGCTTCGATCGGTTCCAGCTGCCGCAGGATCTCCGGGAACGCGGTGGGCACTGGGTTCGCGCCGGTCGCCGCGTTCGCGAGGAGGTACGCCCACCGCTCCTGCATCTCAGGCCGCTCCTCGTTAGACCCGCTGTCCAGGATCGGCATCAAGAGTTGAAGCGGGACCTCATGGGCCTCCAGGCCACTCGCCTCGACGATCTCCTGCGCGCGCCCCACCACGCGCTCGCGCCAGCGCCGCCGCTTCTCGGCGACCACCTCGCCGAGCCAACCACCTGCTTGATCGGTGGCCGGACCGAGCAGCTTCGCCAAGAACTTCACGACGGGGTCGGTCAGACCAGCGACTGCACCCTGCATACCGGCAGCGATGATCTCGGTGGTCGTCGGTACGTCGTCGGACATGTGCGCTCATCCTACGCTCGGCCACGAGTCATTCCGCACGGGTCCCGAGGCTAGTTTCCTCCGGCCAAATACGAATGGGGGCAGCGCGGTTGCAGCCGCCTGCCCCGTGCCCATCGGGCATGACCGTGAACGGCGCCGCTCTCGCTCTCGCCCAGGCGCATTGGCGGCAGCGCGCGCGCGTCTCACTAGACAGGTCTGCCGTCGCGGTGAGGCTTACCATGGACCGGTGACCGACACAGTCATCTGGGCTGCGGCGCGGCCCGCGGACATGCTTTCGGGGATGCAGCTCGAGGACGGCTGGCGCGTGGTCGAACGGATAGGCAGCGTCGCTGGAGGTACCGGTGGCTCGTTCTCAACTCCCTACGTAGTCGAGCGGGACGGACAGCGAGCCTTCCTCAAGGCAATCGACTTCACGCGCGCGTTGGGAGATCGCGATCCGACCGCAGCACTGGAGCAGCTGACCCGGATCTTTAATGACGAGCGCGAGCTCGTGAGGACGTGCGGCGAGCACCGGATGCGCAACGTCGTCGTCGGCATCACTGATGGCGTCGTCAACGTCCCAGGCGGGGGAGCGGTACCACAAGTCAGCTACATGATCTTCGAACTCGCAGACGGCGACATCCGGCGTGCGATGAGCCTGAGCACGGCACTCGACGGCGCCTGGATCTTTGGGGCTCTCAAGCAGGTAGCGCTAGGAATCGGACAGCTGCATTCGGCCGGCATTGCCCACCAGGACGTCAAGCCGTCGAATGTCGTGACGTTCGAAACGGTGTTCAAGCTCGCCGACCTTGGTCGGGCGAGTGTCAGGGGCGGGTCGAGTGCTCACGACGAGCTCGAATGTGCCGGCGATCCTGCGTACGTCACGCCGGAACAGATGTACCACTTCCGGCTCGAGAACTGGGACGCTCGCCGACGGTCGATTGATCTTTATCACCTCGGTAGTCTGATGCTGTTCCTTCTGAGCGGAGTCAATGCCAGCGCGGCGCTAGTTGCGCATCTAGACCCTGCGCATCGTCCGCCGCCGAGCGGGCACTGGGGTGGGACGTTCGACGAGGTCCTGGTGCATCTTCGAGAGGCGAACGGCCGTATCGTTGACGAGTTTCCTGTCTTCACCGACTCTGCGATACGTGACATTGCAATCGCTCGATACCTCGAGTTGTGCGATCCGGACCCGAGAGTTCGGGGGCACCCAAAGAACCGCGTCGGTCTGAGCAACCCTTATTCCGTTGAGCGCTACGTCTCTTACTTCAACGCGCTAGGTGCGCGGTCACAGAGGGAGCTTGTCCGGCTTACGCACGGATGATTCTTCCATCGGAGCACCCTCGTCGAATTGTGCCTCGCTGGCACAGCCCGGAAGTGAGCGCACAGCGGGCCGAGAGTCACTCCCTCGCCGGACCAGCAACGGCCACTGGTCCAGAGGCCCTCGCGAGCGTGGATCTGCGTCGTCGAGTAGCAGACTTTGCATCGCACCGTAGCGACGCGCACGCCGGCGACCTAGTCAGTGGAGCTTTGATTGCCGCGCAACCCTCGCTGGCGCAAGATGCCGCGCATTGGCTACTGGATAGTCCGAGTAGCAGCGTGCTCGCACGGCGTTTGGCCGACGCCATCTTGCGGCCGCCGCCGACAGATTCGCAGGATCGATTCGAAATTCCTTATGACACTGCGGGCACCGACCGCGAAGTCGCGAGAGAGCGCATCCAGATCCTGCGCAGCCGTTTGGCTCATGCTCCTAATGACCCGATGGCGTGGGCCGAGCTCGCGCGGCAGCACACAGTGACGGGCAGCACGGACCACGCTCTCGACGCCATGCGGATCGCAGTCGCAGCTGCACCCAGCGACCGATATCTCCTGCGCGCTGCCGCGCGTCTTCATCACCACGCAGGCAATACCGATAAGGCACACAATCTCCTTGTCCGCGCTCCGAGAACGCCTACGGACCCTTGGCTGATCGCTGCTGAATTGGCATTTGCCGAGCTGGCCGACCGGCGGCCGCGCTTTGTCAAGGCCGGACGACGCATGCTTGACAGCGGCCTCGCGCCCCGCCACCTCACCGAGTTAGCGAGCGCACTCGGGACCCTACAACTGGAATCAGGTCAGACGCGGAGAGCCCGGCAGCTCTTTAGACAGGCGCTCGTGGCACCGAACGATAATTCGCTCGCTCAGGTCGAGTGGGCACTGCCTCAGATTGGCCTCAGTCTGGATGCCTACCTGCATACGGTGAGCGCGTCGTGGGAAGCGCGTGCACTTGCGGCGGCGTCCGCTCACGAGAGCGCGCAAGCCGTTGTTGAAGCGTGGGGCTGGTTCTTCGACCAACCCTTCGCCAGCGAACCTGCGGTGTTTGGCTCTTACCACGCCGCAAAGGCCAGACAGTTCGACGAGGGAGCCAAGTTGGCGGCGCAGGGTGTGGCCGCGAACCCCGAACTTTTCATGCTGCGGAACAATCTCGCCTTCTGTCTAGCGAAGCTCGATCGCGTTTCGGAGGCGCGTGACCAGATGCAGCGTGCATCGCTGCGAGCGGGAACGCCCGCTGAGCGTGCCACGTCGTACGCGACGGAAGGACTGGTCGCTTTCCGTTCCGGCGACCTTAAAGCCGGAGAGTCGCTATACGCCAAGGCGATCAGGACGATGCCCGACGCCCGAGGAAAGCTGCTCGCACTGATCAACTTCGCAGCTGAGAGCAGCCGCGTAGATCCTGAAACTGGGCGCGGATTGGCTCTCCAGGCGCGCGATCAGGCTGCGCGGCAGCCGCAACAACACGACATGCGCGACTGGCTCGGACACTTGGCGCCCGATGCCTGAATCACGAACTTGCAACCCCGCAACCAACGTGGGCGACGCGCAGCGTGCTTGCACTTACCGGCCGCCAGTTCGCGTCGAGTCTGTCTTCGGGGACCCGTGACCGGGGGCAGACCGGATAAAATCGAACGATCGCCGATGTGGGTAGAGCACCACCGAGCGCCGAGTCGCTAGCCGCGGGCTGACGCTCGCTCCGGATGTTGAGCCGCGAGTCCCCGCTCAGACGGATTGAGAGACCGCAGTGTCGCGTCTGTTCCCGGTGGTAAGCGCCAAGCCGCGACAAGACAAGGCTTCTGCGTGTAGCGGCGGGTTCGAACGGTCGTCTTCGGGTTATGAGCCCGCAAAGGCCAGTTTCGTCTGGCAGCAAATATGCCGATTTGCAGGGATTTCGTTGTTGCGAGTTGAGCCCAGTTTTGCTCAGTATCGCTCAGATTGATGCCCGAATTGATGCCGGCCGCGGCCGAGCGGCCTACGGGCGATACGGACTGAACCTCTACGTCGACCAACTGCGAAGCAGCGATGGCGTTCTCGACGAAGCAGGCAGCAACCGCTCGAGTGGCGCGCCGCACCACCCGTCGGTCTAGAAGATCCCGTACTCGCGAACGAGCGGATCCAGCGCTGTCTCGAACAGGAGCGCCAATAGGCCGTTCTCGAGTTCACCGGCGAGTCTGTGTCCCTCGCCGTAAACGTCCGAGTTCGCCACTTCGGAGCGCGCAAGCCTGTTCAGTTCCTCGCGCACTGCCGCGTCGTTGAGCATTGCTACCCAGCGGTCGTAGGCACCCAGAGCACGAGCTCCGGCGTCTACCGCGTCGTTCGCTATGAACGCCGCTGCAAGCCGATCGACAGGTGGCATCGACAACTGCTCGAGAAGGAACGAGCGCATGTCGCCGGCGTCATGCCGGTGGCAGAGGAGGATCGGCAGGAGCCCGCCCGCGAACAAGACCTTGCGGGAGGTCTGGAGCTTGAGGTTGCGCAAAGCCCACTTCTCCCCGGTGCCTTGGCGCTCCTTGCCAACAAAGTCGACGCAGATGGTGCGCCAGTAGCGAATCACGTCGTTCAGAAGAAAACGAGGCGGCTTATACGGCTTGATGGAGTGGTCAAGGTAGCCATCAAGGACTCGTTCCAAGCAGGCTCGGTGAACCGAATCGTTGGCGATCGGCTGCGACTCGAGCAGAAGCAGGATGCGCCGCGTGAGGTTGCGGTTGTCGTCTGCGTCCAGGCCTATACGCTCGACGACGTGGTCGCAGAACACGGTCTCTCCGAAAACTCCCTGAGCGCCCGGCTTGCGATCGTCAACGCCGATGAGACCGCCGATCTCATCGACTGACGGACGCACGCCCTCGCGCTCGGATCCATTGACGAGGATGAGCCAGTCATCATCGCTGTGCTCCGTCAGCTCCTTGCGCCCCCACGAGCCGAAGAGCATGACCGACGTGTCGGCATCGACGTCCACGCCTTCGAGGCGACCTCGCATCAACGGCAACTTGCGCTCTGTCCGCGCTCGCGCCCCAAAGAGGGCCGGGAACACAACCCCGCTGTGCTCGGCGAGCTGCTCGAGCGGGGTCATGGGCTGATTCAGCTCTCGCGTAAGGGCGCTTCGAGGATCCAGGGTACGTCCGTGCAGCGAGCGAGTAGCGGACCAAACAGCTCTTCATGCTCAACAGTGAGCGCCTCGTGGTGGCACTCGTCGGTGACTGAGCTGATGTGGACCTCTCGGAGACGCGACGTGAAGCGACTCAGGAGGTCGTGTCCCATCTCCATGCTTGGGTCGACCGACCAAGCGTGTGGCACGTCGAAGCAGAACCCAGCCGCGGGTAGCTCATCGAAGAAGCGCTCAAGTTCGTCTGCCGTACGCCCCGCAGACTTGCGCGCGTCCATGTTCTCGATGACGAGCCGGCTGCCTAGTGGCTTGTAGGCGGCGACGTCCTCGATCAGATCCGGGTGCAGCACCATCGCGTCGATGAAAGCGGGCATGTCGTCGAGCACCGCGACGAGCTCGGATTCCGGCATTCGCCGGTCCTTGGTCGGACCGTGAACGCTCACGTAGCGGAACGGCAAAGCCGGTCCGGAGGCGAGGTAGTCGAGAAGCGCGGGGAACTCGCGCTCGGATAGCGCGGTGAACTCGACGGCGAAGCTCGACACGGCCGTCGCTTCTTCAATCAGACGAGGCCAGTCGCCGCGATGGTCAACCATGTAGCCAGTCGAAGCGCCCAGCGGATGATGCTGGCGCAGCGATGTTGGCTCGGTGACAACGCTCACGTGCATCGTCGCCACGCTAACAAGCCCGGCCGACGTCAACACATTCGAAGTCGGCTCGAATCTTCATCACTCCAGCGTACGCTGGTGTGTACTTGTGCACCACCGGACGCTCACACGTCAGGCACTGCTGCGGTCGACGGCCGCTGCGTCATTGGGTAGGCTTCCGAAGCCGAACGCGACCTCCGCGTACTTCGCTCCCTGCGTTGGGTCGGGCGCGTAGTCGGCATAGATCTCAGTCGTCTGGGCGTTGCTGTGGCCCATCCATTCCTGGATGAAGCGCAGGGGCGCGCCGGCAGCGGCCATGCGCGTGCCGAGGGTGTGGCGCAGGTCGTGGAAGCCTCGTCGCGGATGCCGGCGCTGGCGCGCGTCGTCTTGAAGCGCTGCCGCATCTTCGACGGGTCGTAGAGGGTGCCTGTGTGGGGATGGCAGAGGCCGAGGTCGTCGTCGCCTTGGAAGGTCGAGCGCTTGAAGTGGCGCTCGAGCTAGGCGTGAGGTAGGCAAGGATGTCTTCGCTCATGGTCGAGCATTGTTGCCAGGAATCCTCCGGCACGCCAGTCGACGCGCACCCACGCCGGCGCGGCCTTGCGCCTAGGTCGGGAGGCACCCGCGCGCCGGAGTGCCCGTGAGAAGATCGTGAGAACACACGCATCGTAGATGCCTAGTTTCCGTGCGTCCGCGCGGACAGAAAGGCCTATCAACACTGGGGCGGACGCATCCCGAACCCTTAAGTGCTACTTGACTGTCTCGTGGTCGGGAACGCCAACCTCTGCGTCGGCGATCTTGGCTGCGCAGCTGCCCAGATCTACCAATGCCTCACGAACGGGAGAGCAACCCGGAAGAACCGCAGGTCGGCCTGAACGGCGTCGAGGTATTGCTGCTGCGGCTCTTCCAGCGTGCTGTAGTCGACGTGCGCGACGTTCATGCCAGGGTCGTTATCGAGCGGAGGGGCCTGCCAGGCGTCGTGCATGTAGCCGCCGGCGACCTTCCGCGTCGCGGTGACGAGCGCCTCGTACCTCTCGGAGACCGTCGATGCTTCTGTCCGAATCTGCGCGCGATAGGTGTTGAGCGACTTCTGCACCTCGCTCAATGCGCCCGAGATCCTCAGCCGCTCGTCGTTGCCAATCTCCTCGTGACCGGGGAACGGTGCGCAGCGTCGCTGGATCACGTAGGGGAACTCCTGGTATGAAACGACGGCGGCAAACGCATCGGCGTAGAGCTTCTGCAGACGTGTTCGCTCTGCTCGCACCCCGTTCAGCCACCATGTGAGCACGGCGCCCACGGCCGACGCGAGTCCCACGACCAGCGCAACAATCGCTTCGGGCGACCAGGCGGTCGCGATGACGGTCATGCCGCGTCCTTGGTGTCGGTGTGTGGCGCCTCCGGGCCGGGCCAGTAGTCGTACTCGCGCCAGTACGCCTCGCGGAAGAGATGCACGCGGACGTACTGGATGAGTCCAAGCAGGCGCTCCTCGGGGTGCCACTGAAGGCCAGGCCCGTCGTCCGGCGACCACATGCAGAGGCTGCCGTCCGCGTAGCGGTGCTTGGACTCGGTCGGCCCGTCGACAGTGACCGCGACCAAGTACGGCCTGGTGAGGTTCGCGAACCGGACTCGTACGAGGCGATGCTCGCGATATTCGGGCACCGCGACCATGAGCGTGTAGACGATCTCGGCAGCGGACGCGTGCCCGGTTCGGGTGGAGTGCAGCGACGGGTAGGCGCTGCGCGCCGACGCCTCGAACCTGAGGCGGTAACGGAAGTCGGCGTGCCAGCCGGTCGGGCTAGCGGCCCGCATGCCCGTAGGCCCGTGTCGCCTTGAGTCGGCTGGCTCCCGCACCGAACGCGGCCGTGATCGCCGTCGACTCGCCGATGCTCAGTGCGTGGGCGAGGTCGTGCTTGCCGGCGGTGTCGGCGTCGATGTACTCGGGGAACGCTCGGGCAAGCGCGGCACGCGCGCGGTGCGGATCATCGGCCGCCGTGACGGCATCATCGACTGCGTCGCCGAGCTCCCGCAGCCGGTCGATTGCTCTCGTGGGAGTAACACCGTCGGGCAGCTTGATTGGTGCCGACACGCCGGCCGGATCCGGTGTGAGCCCGTACCCGAGGTCCTCGGCGGCGCCGAGCAGCAGCTCGCGCAGGCTCTCCGCGATCGCGGTATCGGCGCCGACATGCACGAGCGCAAGCGCCTCGAGGTTGAACGAGCTCACGACCGGAGTCGAGTCCTGCTTAACGGCCGCCTTCGCAAGTCGGATGACACGAGCGCGGTGCACGCGCGTCCGGCCGTTAGGGCCGTTCAGCAGTTCGGTGTGCTCCTCGGGGTCCGAGGCATCCCAGTCGTGCACCTCGGTGTTCGGGATCCAGCGCCCGTCGCCCTCGGCGCGCGTGAGCGCAACGATCAAATCGACGCTGGGGTCCTGGTCGTCGTCGAGCAGCTGGTGGAACTCCATCAGGATCGCGCGCTTGCAGACCCGGCACGTCGCCGCGGGATACTCGTGCAGCACCCCGCTGAGGACGAACTCGGCGATCTCGGCCACGATCGCGTCGGGGGGCAGGTCGTCACCGTCGGGGCCGAGCTCCGGGTAGATGCGACGGTCGAGCACGACGCCACAGTCGGCATCCGCCACCGGCCGGTTCACCGTGCCGTGCGCGACTGAGCCCGAGTCGAACGTCTTCAGCGCGCCGGGGAAAAGCCGCGCGACGCGCTTGACTAGGTTCCTGCGCGCCTTTGTCTCGGACAGAATCCCGTCGTCGACGGCGATCTGTGCGCGCACATCCGCGAGGATCTGGCTGGCGTAATCAGGGGTTGAAGCCACGTTGGCTCATCGTGTCGGAGTGCAGTGCCGAGCCTCGCACGACCCCGGTCATCACTCCGGTTACGAGACCCAGAAGAGATGCTCCCATCGCGTGCGGACGGAAAGACTGCCCTGCCGAGCAGGAGTGATGAAGCCCCGCCCGGCAGGGCCAAGCGCACTCAACGACGCCCGATTTCTATATGACGCCGGAGACGGACGAACGGTCGCCTCGAGAACATGCGAAGTTGCCGTCGTGGCGATCGGCCGGCGGCGGAGCACCGGCCCGCCCGTGCATGCCGCACTACGACGAGGCGCGCCTCGTGATCACGTTCCGGCCGTCGGAACGCAAGTTCCGAGATAAATTGATGCCCGATTGATGCCCGCTGAGATCTCGGGCGCTATCCCCACAACGAAGAAAAGCCCTGCTGTGCAGGGCTTTTCTCCATAGCGGGGGCGGGATTCGAACCCGCGACCTTCGGGTTTATGAGATGCACGGATCGTCGTGCTCTCGGGCATATCACGTGCTCTGAACTGCTCTCAGATCACGTCAGGTGAGCTCATATCTGCGGAGTTCGGGACCGATTTCGGGACGATTCCTGCGTGAGTAAGAATCGGTCGTGCTCGCTCGTTCAGCTCTGCTTTCCGGCCTTTGCCGGAACGCCAAACGCTGGGTCCACGGCGCGAACTCCGGCGCGAAGGCGGCGGCGTAGCGAGCGCGCCGGCCCGGCCGAGGCTCAGAGCGCGGCGAGCTTGGCTCGGTCGTGGCGCGCGAAGATGCGCCTCACCGTGCCCGAGCGCGAGCGCATGACGAGCGACTCGGTCGTCGCGCCGCTGGCCCCCTCGTAGCGCACGCCAGCGAGCACGTCGCCGTCAGTGACACCGGTCGCCGAGAAGAAGCAGTCGTCGCTCGCGATCAGCGCGTCGCAGTCGAGCACGCGCTCGAGGTCGTAACCGGCTGTGCGCGCAGCGTCGCGCTCGGCGTCGTCGCGCGCCCAGAGGCGGCCGATCAGACCCCCGCCGATGCACTTCACGGCGGCTGCGGCGAGCACGCCCTCCGGCGTGCCTCCGATCCCCCAGAGCAGATCGACGGCGGAGCGCTCATCGCAGGCAAGCAGCACGCCGGCGACATCCCCGTCGCTGATCAGCCGGACGCGTGCGCCGGCCTCTCGCACGCGGCGCAAGCCGTCCTCGTGGCGCGGCCGGTCGAGCATCACGACCATGACGTCACCGACGTCTGATCCCTTGCGCCGGGCGATGAGCTTGACGGTCTCTTCGAGCGGACGGTCGAGATCGAGCAGATCGGCGACCTGAGCCGAGCCCGCCATCTTTTCCATGTAGACGAACGGCCCGGGATCGAACATCGTGCCGCGGGGGGAGAGCGCGATCACCGCCAGCGCGTTGGGCATGCCGCGCGCCGTGAGCGTCGTGCCCTCGAGCGGATCGACGGCGATATCGACCTCCGGCGGCGAGCCGTCTCCGATGTGCTCACCGTTGAACAGCATCGGCGCCTTGTCCTTCTCACCCTCGCCGATCACGACGACGCCATCGAAGCGCACGCTGTCGAGCATGTGGCGCATCGCGTCGACCGCTGCCTGGTCGGCCGCCTCCTTGTCGCCGCGCCCGATCAGCCGCGCGGCGCCGATCGCGGCCGCCTCGGTGACCCGCACCAACTCCAACGCGAGGTTGCGATCGGGTCTGTTGGTCGGGTCGGCGGTCACGTGCGACTCGCTTCGATTATGGCTCCCGGTACCCGGCGAGTCTTCGGTCTAGCGCGTCGAGCTGCTTGGTCAGGGCTGGCGGCAGGCGGTCCCCGAAGGTCGCGAGGTGCTCGCGTAGCAGCGGCAGCTCTTCGCCCCAGGCCTGGGGGTCGACGCGCAGCAGCTCTGCGACGGCGTCGGGCGAGAGGTCGAGGCCCTTGACGTTCAGCGCAGCGGCTGAAGGCACGAGACCGATCGGCTCATAGACGGCGTCCGCCTTCCCCTCGAGGCGGCGGAAGATCCACTCCAGCACGCGGCTGTTCTCGGCGTATCCGGGCCACAGCCAGCAGCCCTCGCGGTCCTTGCGAAACCAGTTGACGCAGAAGAACTGCGGCAGCTCCGCGGAGTCGTGCGCGCGGCCGCCTATCTCTAGCCAATGGGAGAAGTAGTCGCCCATGTTGTAGCCGCAGAACGGCAGCATCGCGAACGGGTCGCGCCGCAGCTTGCCGACGACCCCCGTCGCTGCGGCGGTCGTCTCTGAGGCCATCGTCGAGCCGAGGAAGACGCCGTGCTCCCAATCGAACGCCTCGTAGACCAGCGGAACGAGATGCGAGCGGCGCCCGCCGAGCAGGAACGCATCGATCGGCACGCCGAACGGGTCCTCCCACTCCGGCGCGATCGCCGGATCCTGCTCCGCAGGAACCGTGAAGCGGGCATTCGGATGCGCTGCCGAGGTCGGCGAGTCCGGCGACCAGTCATTGCCGCGCCAATCGATCAAATGCTGCGGCGGCTCTGTGCTCAGCCCCTCCCACCACACGTCGCCGGTATCGGTGCGCGCGCAATTGGTGAAGATCGCGTTGTAGCGAGTCATCGCCATCGCGTTCTGATTCGTCCGCGTGCTCGTGCCGGGGGCGACGCCGAAGAAACCGGCCTCGGGGTTGATCGCGTAGAGCCGGCCGTCCTTGCCCCACTTCATCCAGGCGATGTCGTCGCCGATCGTCTCGACCTTCCAGCCAGGGAGCGCCGGGACCATCATCGCGAGGTTCGTCTTGCCACAGGCCGACGGGAACGCACCGGCGAAGTACTTCACCTGCCCCTCGGGCGACGTGACCTTGACGATCAGCATGTGCTCAGCAAGCCAGCCCTCCTCGCGCGCCATCACCGAGGCGATCCGCAGCGCGAAGCACTTCTTCCCGAGCAGCGCGTTGCCGCCGTAACCCGAGCCGAACGACCAGATCTCGCGCGTCTGCGGGAAGTGCACGATGTACTTGTTCTCAGCGTTGCACGGCCACGACACGTCCTCGGCGCCGTCGGCGATCGGAGCTCCAACCGAGTGCAGGCACTGGACGAACCGGCCGTCCTCACCGAGCAACTCGAGCACCGCGTCGCCAACGCGCGCCATCACCGACATGCTGAGCGCGACATAGGCCGAGTCGGTGATCTCGACGCCGAGCTGCGAGATCTCCGAGCCGAGCGGTCCCATCGAGAACGGCACGACATACAGCGTGCGCCCGCGCATCGCGCCACTGAAGAGGCCTCGCAGCGTCGCGCGCATCTCGACCGGGTCGCGCCAGTTGTTCGTCGGGCCGGCGTCCACCTCGCGCTCGGAACATATGAACGTGCGGTCCTCGACGCGCGCAACGTCGTCCGGATCCGAGCGCGCGAGGAACGAATTCGGCAGGCGCTCGGGGTCCAGCGGCTCGAACGTCCCCGCCTCGACGAGCGTGCGGCAGAGCTGGTCGTGCTCGGCCTGCGACCCGTCACACCAGTGGATCTCCCCCGGCTGGGTGAGCGCGGCCACAGCCTCGACCCACGCGAGCAGTTGCGTGTTGGCTGTCGGCGTGGTGGTCTCCATCAGTGGCGAGGCTCCTTCGCGGTTCGCGTCACGGTGTACGCCGCCGGACGACTAGGACGAACTGGTGCCTCACGAGCTCGCAGACTCGGGGTGAGCGTCCGAGCGCGACCGAGCACCCGGCTGGTGGGCATCTCCCACCGCTTCGCGTCCATCGCCGCTGGCTCACGCATCGGCTAGCAGCGCTCGATCGCTCTCGATGGTAAATGGACCCGGAATCGCGGCCGCTCGTAGAGCGGCCTGAGCGGCGGCGATCCGTGCGACCGGCACTCTGTATGGCGAGCACGATACGTAGTCGAGCTTTGCGTTGTGGAAGAACTCAATCGAGTCAGGATCGCCTCCGTGTTCGCCGCAGACGCCGAGTTTCAGCCCAGGTTTGGTGCGTCGGCCCCGCCTGGCGCCTATCCGCAGCATCTCGCCGATGCCGGGCGCGTCGATCGTCTCGAATGGCGAGCGGTCGATGATCCGGGCGTCGATGTAGGCGGGGAGTACGCGTCCCTCGATGTCATCGCGTGACAACCCGATACCGGTCTGGGTGAGGTCGTTGGTGCCGAACGAGAAGAAATCGGCGTGCCGCGCTATCGCGCCCGCTTCGAAGCACGCACGCGGCACTTCGATCATCGTGCCGACCGTGTAATCGCCGAATCCTTCTCCCGTTGCAACGCAGTCAATCAGCGCGCGGATCAGCGTCAGCTCACCGACATATGCCACGAGCGGGACCATGATCTCCACCACAGAATCGGCTACGCGAGTGGCGGCTCGGAACAGCGCGCGGACCTGCATCTCGTACAGCTCCGGAATCAGCACGCCGAGGCGGACGCCACGCGTGCCAAGCATCGGGTTAGCCTCCTGTAGAGCTTCTATCCGAGCACGCTCCACCGACCCGGCGGGCAGCTCTTCAGGGCGTGGGAGGAACTCGTGCAGTGGCGGATCGAGCAGCCGCACGGTGACGGGCTTCCCCGTCATCGTCCGCAGGATCTCCTCGAAATCACGCTCCTGCAATGGAGCTAGGGCATCGATCGCGGCGGCCCGGGCTGCATCTGTGTCGGCGAGGATGACGCTGGCCATCAACGGCTGGCGCTCACCGAGGAACATGTGCTCGGTACGGCATAGCCCGATCCCCTGTGCTCCAAGTTCGAGCGCTTTGCGCGCGTCCTGGGGCGTGTCGGCGTTCGCGCGCACGCCCAACGTGCGGAACTGGTCGGCCCATCCGAGCACGGTCTCGAAGTGCGCCGACACCGTCGGCGCGACGAGGGCGACGTCATCGGTCGTGATCTCACCGGTCGACCCGTTGATCATGATCACGTCGCCCTTGCGCAACACGGACCCGTTGACGCGAACCTGCTCTTGCGTGAGATCGATCTGCAGCTCACTCGCGCCCGTCACCGCGGGCCGGCCGAGACCACGCGCTATCAATGCCGCGTGGGACGCCTTCCCGCCCTCGGCAGTGAGGATGCCTCGTGCCGCGTGAAAGCCGGCCACATCCGCGGCCTCCGTGAACGGCCGCACCAGAATTACGTCCACGCCGGCTCCCGCGCTCGCGATAGCCTCGGCCGCTGTGAACACGATCGCCCCGCGCGCTGCGCCCGGCGAAGCGCCCACCCCGCGGGCCACGACCGAGTAGGGCACTCCGGGCTCGAACGTCGGATGCAACAACGTGTCGAGGATCCGGACGTCGATCGTAAGCATCGCCTGCTCACGCGTGAGCAGGCCCTCCTCGACGGCGTCGACTGCGAAGCGCACGGCGGCCTGAGCGGGTCGCATCGCAGTGCGCGTCTGCAGCATGTACAGACGCCCTTCCTCCACCGTGAATTCTGTGTCCTGCATGTCGCCGAAGTGCCTCTCGAGCTTGCGCAGGATCTCGACCAGCTCGGCGTGCGCCGCTGGAACCCGAACGGCCATGTCGCCGAGATCCAGCGTGTTGCGGGTGCCGCTGACAACATCCTCACCCTGCGCGTCCACCATGAAGTCGCCTGAGGGAACAGGCTCGCCGGTCAGCTCGTCCCGGCTGAAAGCAACGCCCGAACCAGACGTGCTGCCCTTGTTGCCGAAGACCATCTGCTGGACGTTGACAGCGGTGCCCCACATGTCGGGGATGTGGTTGATGGCCCGATAGTGGACGGCTCGTTCGCCCATCCAGGAGTCGAAGACCGCGCGTATCGCGTGTTCCAGCTGTTCCTGAGGATCGGTCGGGAAGGCGAACATTGCTTTGAACTCATGGGTGAGCTCCCGCAGCGCTGTGACGTCGAGCTCGACATCGAGAACGACGTTGCGTTGGCGTTTAGCTTGCGCAATCACTTCCTGAAAGCGAGCGGCGTCGATCTCCATCACGACCGCTCCATACATCTGTACGAAGCGGCGGTAGGAGTCCCAGGCAAAACGCTCGTTCTGGGTACACGCCGCCAACCCCTCGACGCTATCGTCGTTCAACCCGAGGTTCAGCACCGTGTCCAGCATCCCGGGCATCGACTCGCGAGCGCCAGACCGGACCGACACCAGCAGCGGATCTTCGCGATCTCCGAGGCGTTTTCCGCATTGCTCCTCGAGAGCCGCCAATGCTCGGGTCACCTGTTCGCGCAGGCCATCCGGGAACGTCTGCGCCCCAGCCACATATGCGGCGCACGCCTCGGTGGTGATCGTAAACCCGCCGGGGACCCGCGCTCGCCCCAGAATCCGGATCATCTCGGCGAGGTTCGCACCCTTGCCACCGAGCAACTCGCGCATCTCGCCCGAACCATCCGCGAACGGCACGACCCAACTATGTGCTCGCATCGGCGAGCACGCGCTTTCGTTGAAGAGCGGACGGTCTGTGGCAGAGGCTCCTCCTTGGTGACGGTGTAATAACGCGGCTCGCGGGGGGGTCCGTTGTCTCGACGTGACGAGCCGCGTCTGCCCACCATTCCCCGCCGATCGTGAGATTGCCGGCCGAGTCAGGGTGCTGATCCGTCGCTACCGTCCGTTGCTTCCCGCGCCCTCGACTCCTATCCCGCGCGACTCTCGGCGTCGGGCGGGGTGGAGAGGAAGGAGGCCCCCCGCCCAACAACCGCGAGCCGCGCATGATCTCTGAGCGTTGAATCGGAGCTGAGATTGGATCAATATATCATTGGTTTTATGAGCGACGCTGTGTCTGAAGCACTGGGGCCGTACGGGCTACGCGCACTGGGCGAGGAGCGCGACCAGCTTGGTGAGGGGCCAGTATGGAACCAGCGCTATGGCGAGCTCTGGCACGTGGACATCGCCGGAGGGAAGGTTCACGTCTCACCGCTGCCGCATAGCCTGAGCGTGACGCTCGACTTCGACGGCGAGGTCAGCTCGGTGGTGCCGCGGGCGGCGGGCGGTATGGTCGTGACGGTCGGTCACGAGATCGTCACGCTCGACGCGGATGGGGTCCGCGCGAAGCTCGCGTGCGTCGAGCACGAGCTCGCCGACAACCGGTTCAATGACTGCCGATGCGACACGAAAGGGCGGCTTTGGGCCGGGACCATGTCGAAGACGCGTCGGCCAGGCACTGCAGCGCTCTACTGCCTAGCTCCCGGCGAGCCGATCCAACGTATGGTCCCTGAAACCACGCTGTCGAATGGCATCTCCTGGAGTCCATCCGGCGAGCAGATGTACTTCGTCGATAGCACCACGCAACGCATCGACGTGTTCGACTTCGAACCATCGGCAGGTGCCATCAGCGACCGTCGAGCCCTCGCGTACGTCGAGCCGAATGATGGCCTTCCAGACGGCATAGCCGTCGATTCCGAAGGCAGTATATGGCTCTGCCTCTTCGGCGGCGGCGCGCTCCGCCGCTACTCGAGCGACGGCGTCCTCGAGGAGGAGATCCAGCTTCCAGTCACTAATCCAACCTGTCCGACATTCGGCGCATCTGATCTTGGAACGCTATTCGTCACGACGGCGAAGCATCGACTCTCGAAACGCCAACTGGCAAGTGAGCCGCTTGCCGGGGCCGTGCTGGCACTCGAACCGGGGGTTCGCGGCTTGCCTGTCAACGAGTTCGGGGGCTGAGCGCCCGACGGACATGCCGCGAACTCAAGACTCCGCGGCTCTGATGGACCTCAGTGCACGCAACTAGCTAGGCCGAATCACGCAGGTGCACGCCCGGTCCGAGTTCCCCGCAATGAGTTCGCGCTACTCGGGTCGCGCCTGCCAGCCTACTTAGGCGGTTCTGCGACGAATCCGCGAGCCACACGGTTGGAGGGCGCTGCGATCTGCCTGTGCGCGAGCGACCTAGCGAGGTCGGCACCGATACCTGGTTACCGCCTCATAGAGCGCGGTGAGCAGCGCTCGCGCACGCGGGTCGGTGTCGTCATTGCGTAACGCGTTCATGGCATACGAGATCCCAACTCGATGGGAAGGCCACGCGCAATGGACGGATCCACCGGCGCCGCCGTGACCGAAGGCGTCCGGTGGCGGCCCGAACGCGTGCCGCTCGGTCTGAAGCTGAATGCCGACCGCGAAAGCTTGTGGCTCGCCGAGCAGCGGCTCCCAACGACGCGTCACCTCGCGGCAGCCGACGGCGAGCGTTTTCGCCGAGAGAAGCCTCGTGCCATCGAGTGCGCCTCCATGGGCAAGACAGTCGTAAAGCCGGGCCATCGACCTTGCCGTTGCGATCCCGCCCGCGCCGGGAATCTCGGCTCGCTGCCAGTCCGATCTGTTTGACGGCAGATGGTCACGGGGTAGCAGTGGTGGGTTATTCCATACGCGCGCGAGCAGCCCGTCTGATCTGAGCGTCTCGGCATCCCACCACGAGGGCGGAGTCCAACTCGGGGCGTAGCGCAACGTGGAGACTCGCTTCTCGAGTTCCGCTGGCAGGGCAATCCAGATCTCCAGATCAAGCGGCCTCGCCACCTCGTCGGCAAAGAAGCGGCCAACGCTACGTCCGTCGACGCGTCTGATCACCTCGCCGCATAGCCAGCCGTAGGTCAGTGCGTGGTAGACGTCGCCCGCGCGGGGGTCGTCATCCTGTGGCTGCTCGGCGAGTAAGGCCGCCATGCGAACGTCGTCCACGAGGTCTTCCTCGGATACGGCAGTGGCGAACCCGGGAACTCGTGCCCGGTGCGAGGCGAGATCGATTACGCGGGTTGCTTCCTTACCGCGGGCGGCGAACTCCGGCCAGTAGCGACGCACTGGCGCCGACAGGTCGAGCTGGCCGCGATCCACCAGCATCAACAGGCACAGCGCCACGAGAGCCTTGGTTCCGGAGAAGATCACCTGAAGCGTGTCGCGCTCCCACAGGCGCGTCCCGGAAGGGTCAGCGACCCCGCCCCATAGATCGACTACAAGTGCACCGTCGATACTCACCGCAAACGCGGCGCCCAGTTCCTCCCGCTGCGCGAAGTTCTCGCCGAAGACGTACTGGACCGCCTCGAAGCCGCTCGCAACATTCCCGGAGATTTGAACGGGCTGGGCAGCAGCGGTGCCTCGTGGGCTCGGATGGCGCGTGGGGCGTATTCGTCTCACCGACCTTCGCGCAGCGCGTTTCGCAGCTGGGCATCCCGCGGCGCGGACGCCGGAGGCGCGGGTAGCCCCGAGCCTCCGATCATGGCCTCTCGCTCGATCTCTCGCAGCTCGCCTCGGTGGATCTCGCCGCTGATGGTCTTCGACATCCCCGACGTGAACTCCAAACGATACCGGCGGCCGGGCGGCGCGAGATCAGGCTCGCCGCGATCGAGAAGGTGCAGCAAACGTGGCGTGGCAAGCGCGTTGGCTCCGCAGACGCTCACTCGCAGCGCGCCGCGCTCCCACGGGCGCACCGCAACCTCTCCTGCCACTTCACCGCACCGGTCGCCAGTCAGCCGTCCGCCAAGCACCGTATCAAAGGGCCCGCCCGCGCCTCGGCGCTGGTCGCCGTTCTCAGTACACGTGTCCCGCACCGCAACCACGCCTGCCGGCCGCGTATCGGTGCCCCAAACGTACCTATTTCTCGTCACCGCCTGCCATCACCCTTATCGCCAGGTCCCCGCGTCAACGGCGAGCGTCGTCGGAAACGGCAAGGCGGCCGTGGTGCACGAAGCTCCACGGCCGCCCGCCTTCTTATCCGCAGCCGATCAGAGGTACGTTACTTCTGTCGCTGCTGGTTTACCTTTCCGGTGGCGGGTTATACGCCACCCGCGCACGTGGTCAGATACAAGTACTTTTGTATCGCCTTAGTTCCGATATTGGCCTTAGTTATTGTCGCCGTAGGTAGCACAATCTTCTTGGTTACCTTCTTACCGGCGAGCGCGTTGTAGGCCTGTTGAATGGCCTCTGTGCCCATAGGTCCCGCCGGCAATCCAACGAGTGAGGACAGGCTGCCGTTGTTAATCTGCGAGATTTGCTCGTAGTCAGTGAAGTTGCTGACCACGGAAACTCCCTTTGCGCCGGTTTGCGCGATCGCAGTCTCGGCGCCATCCGCGCCGGGTGCGACAACGCCCAGGAACCCTTTCAGGTTCGGGTCCGCGGCCATCGCGGCCTCCGCCACCGAGGTGGCCGATACAGCTGAGTTCGTCGGGTTCTGAAGCGCGGTCTTGAATGTTACGCCGGTACCCTGCAACCCTTGTTGGAAGCCCTGCACGATGCCGTCGACCGTGGGAATTCCTGGCGTGATGCCGATCGAATCAGCATCGCCGGTGTTACCCATAGCCTTAGCAAGCGCCTTCGCGTCGGCCACGCCTGCCGCGACGGCGTTATAGCTCAGCTGGGACACGGCTCCCTTTGTGTTTGTCGGGATCTGGTCGAAGTAGAGGAACTTGATGCCTTCCTTCATGGCCTGCAGGACAGTCGGCGTCAGAGCGACCGCGTCGTCCGGCGCCAGGAGAATCAGGTTTGGCTTCGTGGCAATGGCCGCCTGCAGCACTGGTAGCTGTGCCTGGACGGTCTGGGCGGTCGGGTTATCCTGCGTAAGCTTGATCCCAAGCTTGTGCGCTTCCTGCTTCGCGTAGCATTGCAGCGTCAGGTAGAACGGGTTCCCCGCGATCGGGGCCACGGCGACCAGCGCCATCCTGAAGGGTTTCTTTGTTGACGCCGCTGCAGGGCCGACGACCATTGTGACGGATACGGCCGCGGTGGCCAGCATCGCCACTATTCCACCGCCAATTCCTCGGCGGGACAGTTTCCTTAGCCTCATTAACTCCATCCTCCTTTGTGCGAAGCGCGATCTGCGCCGCATCTCTTGTTTTCCTTGATCTACTGATTGGTAAGTCCCGTCCAGCACGTCGCTCTAAGACGGCGGCGTTACGGTGACTCCAGGTGTCGCCGTCGGATTCGATCGAGCCCGACGGCGCCGATCAGCACGAAGCCAACTGCGACTTCCTGCCAAAACGAGGAAACGTTGATGATCGTGAAGCCGTTTAGGAGCACGGCTGGGATAAACACCCCGATGACCGATCCGATCATGTTGCCGGTGCCTCCGTAGAGACTGACGCCGCCAAGAAGCACGGCGGTAATCGCTTCAAGGTTGTCTGTGCTGTGACCGGTTATCGTGGTCGTTCCGAAGTAAGCGTTGAGCAGGTAGGCGGTCAGGCCCGCGAGGAGACCCGTCATCGTGTACAGGCTGATCCGGTGTAGATCGACGCGTATGCCGGCGCGCCGGGCGGCTTCTTCGTTTGCGCCTATGGCATAGGTGTGCGCTCCAAACCGAGTCTTGGCAAGCACGATCCCTGCGATTAACGTCAGGCCGAACGTGATGTATAGGAGGTAAGGGACGCCTAGGAATCGTCCAATGCCGAGACCGGTCGTTAGCGACGGCGGGATTGTCCTCAGGTCGGCGCCGCCTGAGATGATGTTGCCGAGGCCTTCAGCGGCGCCGAGCGTGCCGAGCGTGACAATCAGTGGGCTTAGGCGGCCCTTTGCTATCAGCACGCCGTTCACCAGTCCCCACGCGAATCCGCCGGCCAGCGCCACGAGTAGCCCGAGGAGGGCAGTGCCCAGAGTGTCGGGCAAACCCTCCATTGCCTTTGCTGACACGACGGACGCAAACACGACCACCGAGCCGACCGATAGGTCGATGCCGCCTGAGATCATCAGGAAGGTCAATCCGACTGCGAGGAGCATCGTGGCCGAGGCGTCGAGCGACACGTTGCGGAAGTTTGAGATTGTGAAGAACGCGCTCGAGTTTTCGATCGTGAAGAAAACGATCAATAGCACCAAGACGACGGCTACGGCCAAGGTGTGATACTGGGACATCCGCAACACCAGACTTTGCGCGCGCGCCCGCCGAGGAGTCCCGCCAACGCCTAGGGCGTCTCGCTCTGGCGGTGCGCCTGACGTCTCGTGCGATGAGGCGGTGGCCGGGCTCATAGCTCCTCGTCCTTTTGCACGAGCGCTCCTGTCATTGCAGCCAGCAAAGCGTCGGCTGAGGCATCTGCGCGGGAGAAGCGCGCGACACGACGGCCCAGGCGGAGCACCTCGATGCGATCAGCAACCTCGAGGACCTGTGGTAGATCGTGGGAGATGAGGGCTACGGCCAACCCGTTATCGGCTACTCGGCGGACGAGCTCGAGGACGTTTGCCGTTTGCATCGCCGCCAGCGCTGCGGTCGGCTCATCTAGAAAGACGACCTTGCTCGCCCACGTCACTGCCCTTGCTACCGCGACGCCTTGTCGCTGGCCACCAGAGAGAGCAGCGACGGAGCGAGTCGCGGCAGCGATATTGATACCAAGGCCCTCAAAGGCATCAGCCGTCTGGCGACGCATCTCGCGCTTGTCGGTGAACCCGAGCTTGCCTAGTACTCCCTTCCGCAACAGCTCGCGTCCCATAAACAGGTTCGCCGCAGGATCGAGCACATTGGCGAGCGCTAGGTCCTGATAAACGGTCTCGATGCCCAGGCGTCGAGCTGCGATCGGCGTCGGCATGCTGACGCGTCGCCCTTCATAGAGAATCTCGCCCGCGTCGGGTTGCAAGGCGCCGGAGAGGATCTTGATCAGCGTCGACTTGCCGGCGCCGTTGTCGCCGACTAGTGCGACGACCTCTCCAGCGTACATCGCAAAATCTGTTCCGCGCATGGCTTCAACGTGTCCGTAGCGCTTGACCACTCCGCGCGCCTCAAGCACGGGGGTACTTGCCGGCGGCGAGCCGTTGCTCGGGCCTATATGACCCGAACTCGTGGCGACCAACCGGGGGTCCAGCTGGGGCGGGCCCTGCCCCGACAGACCGGAGCTACCCAACGGCTCAGTCCTCTTCTTCATTGCTAGCTCAGCCGCCGCAGGCTTGGTTGAGCGATCGACATCCACAATGAGCGGCGACACATAGATCGCCAACCCAACGACCTATTTGGTCGTCAACCAACATTCCCTCTCCCTCCATCGTCCAACGATTCCGTCCCAACAGCAAAGGCTCTTGAGGGGCGTCGCTTGCTGGCCCTCAAGCGTCTCAGACCGTGCCTCGCTCGAGGCCTCAAGTGATCTAATCACACAATGACTTGCCCTGTCAAGGATGAACCCGCGAGTAGATTTCTGCGCTCCGCGGTCCTAGCTCCGCTGTCTTTGTTAGACCACTTAGCCGGACTGGGGAACGACGCGTACCGCCGCGCGCAACGAGCCGTCGGGCGGGGCGATGGGTCGAGCCGTTTCACCGGCGGGGCGACCGGACCGACCACCGGTTTGTCAGCGTCCGCTTCCTGTGGATCCCGGACGTAAGGCACCACAGCACGTCGAGTTGCCCGTACTGCGTGCTATAAGATTCGGTCATTAGATGACCGGCGAGCGGAGCACTCGCGTATGGCGCGCCTATTGAACGAACACAAGCAAAAGTCGTGTGTATCCCAGGCCCCCCAAGGGATCCTGTCGCGCTGGTCCGCACGGCGCAATGAGCGTCATGGGTTCGCCTGAGCGTCTCGGTCGAGCAACGCGTTCGGCCCCAAGCTCAACTCTCTACGTCCGGGTCAACCCGGCGGCCGATGACCCGTTCAAGGAGTGGGTCGAGGATGCTGTCGTCGAGTTGCTAGCTAGCCTTCGCGGTGCGCTGCCGCCGCCGAGCTCGGACATCGCAGCCCCCGTCACCGTGGCTGTGATCGTCGCTCTGCCTCCGACGATGGACGATGATCCTTGGCGAGCTGCGGCCGGCAACGCGCTCGTCGAAGCCGTGAGGGGGATCGTGGGCTCGATCACGATGGAACTTGGAAACGCCGTCCGTATCAACACGATCGTTACAAGAGACGAGGGCGCGCAGGCTACGCAGGATGCTCTTGGCTTCCTGAGCTCACCCCGCGCAAGCTTCGTCGCCGGGTCAACGTTCGACCTCGGAGGTGCCGAGTGCGCGTCCTAGTGACCGGCGCGGCCGGAGCGATCGGGAGCGCGATCGTCGATGGACTACGCGAGCAGGCCGAGCACGTCGTGGCGCAGGATGTGGATGCCTCTGCGCTCCAGCAACGTCACGGCGCTGCCCATACCGTCACCACCGACGGAGATCTAGGCCACAGCGGCTACCGCCGAGCGCTTGCTGACCTGTGTCGCGCAAACACCGTCGATACGGTCATTCTCGCCCACGGTGTCGACGGCGCAGGGCCGTTGCATCAGTTGGATGACCAGCGTGTTCGACGCGTCATGGGCATCAACGCGACGGCCGTGGTCGCGCTCACGCAGGACCTCATGCCCCAACTTCGCGAGCGCGGCGGCGTGGTCGTGATCGTCGATTCGCAAGCGGGGCTTCAGAGCGAGCCCAACCTGGCCGCTTACTGTGGTGCCAAGTTCGCGCTGGTCGGCTGGGCGCGGCGATTGGCGCCCGCACTCGCAGTTGACGGCGTGCGGCTCCGGCTGCTTTGCCCTGGCTGTACTCGGACACCCTTGCTCCTCGCCGCTTTCGGCCGATTCGCCGAAGCGGCCGGCGAATCACTCGACGAGGCCCTCGCCCGCCGAGTCAGCAACATTCCGGTCGGGCGCATGGCCGAAGTTGAGGAGACCGCCGCTGCGGCAATCTATCTGGCCGACCGCTCCGCTCCGAGGCCATCGATACTGGCCGCAACGGGAGGGGAAGTGCTGCTCTAAGCGCGCTCTATCGGGGAGACGACTGGATGGAGCTCAATCTAGGCCTGCGCCCGACCAACAGCACTGGGGGACGACTCCGGCTTATCGATCGGGGGCGCTCTGCGCTCGTCTTGAGGCACGCGGTTGGCGTAGACCTGCTCGTAGCTGTGGCTATAGATCTCGATAATGTTGCCGAATGGGTCCTCGCAGTAGCACCAGCGGTACGGCTCGTCATCGAACGACACCGTAACCGCCGTGCGCTGCTTGCCCCCCGTCTCAGCAATCCGTCGTGCAAGACCAGCCACGTCGGGATCACAGATGCAAATGTGAAATACGCCCACGTGCCAGTAGTTGAATTCCGCGGAGGCGGGGCTTGTCTTCGGCTCTAGGAACTCGAATAGCTCTATGCCAACGCCGTTCCCGGCCGTTAGGTGTGCCTGCTTCATCGCCCCAAACGCGTCCCCGAACACGGAGCTAGCGCCACGACCGGCGTGACCGTCTTGCGCCTCGATCATCGCTGGCGCCATCAATACACCGAAGCCAAGAACCCGCGTGTACCAGTCCACTGCCCGGTCGATATCCGGGACGGTCAGACCGATGTGACAAACGGTCCGCGGAAATGCTGCTGCGCCTTCACGGTCGGATTCTCCAACGGCCATTGTCGTCAAAGCCTCCGTCGTCCTCGCCCAGCCGGACGTGAGGCGCGTTTACCGTGTCTATTTGGGATCGCGGCGCAATCGTAGGCTCGGCTCGACATCGGACGTGGGGTACGTGTTCTCATGGGCGACTCATAGCTCCCAGCGATTGCGGATGTCGACAACGGCCTTCGTTTCGGCCGACTCTCGCAGCGCGTCGATCGCAAACGCCTGTGCCAATGCGTCGTCGCGGCCAAACTCAAGCGGGCGTCCGTCGCGAATCGCGCACGAAACGGCCTCGAACTCCGCTCGGTATGGGTCCGTCGTACTAGTCGCGATCTGATTACGCTCACCGCAGACGCGGAGCTCTAGCGGAGCACCGCGGCAAAGCCAAGGATCGGGCACCAGAATCACGCCATCAACGCCGACGATCTCAAGCTCGTCGCGCCGCGGGAGATTCATCGCCGCATCGAACTGGCCGACCACTCCGTTCGGGCCGATGAGCAGTCCGTAGAAGGCCAGATCTACACCGGACGGCGCCATCTCGGCGTAGCCGAGGACGCGCTCTGGCTCGCCGACCAGCAGGCGAAACGCGCTCACGCAATAACAGCCGACGTCCAGGAGAGCCCCACCCTCGAGCTCAGCCGAAGTCCGAACGTCGGTCGCTGGATCAGTCATCGTAAAACTGTGTGATGCTCGGATCAATCGCACGGGACCGACAGCGCCGTCAGCGACCAACGTCCGGATCTGGTTCGTCTGCGAATGGAAGCGGTACATGAACGCTTCCACGAGGAGTTTGCCGGTCCGCTCGCTCGTATCAAATGCAACAGCGACGTCGTCGGCTCTTCGACTGAGCGGCTTTTCGCATAGGACATGCTTGCCGGCCTCGAGGGTCTCAATCGCCCAGCCGACATGCATCGAGTTAGGCAATGAAACGTAGATCGCTTCGACGGCGTCGTCGCGGAGCAGGCTCTCGTAGGAGCCATGCGCGGTCGGAATGCCACGCGCATCGGCCCAGTCCTTAGCCTTGTCGTAGTTCCTACTCGCAACCGCGTGAAACTCGACGATCTGGGAGTCGGCGCAACCCTGCAAAACCTGGTCATTGATCGCGGCCGTCGACATGAGTCCCCACCTGACCGGAGGTGTCATACAGCCTGCAACCCAGCGGACCTCGCGGACTCTCGCGACGGACGATCGCGTCGCGGCGAACAGCACGATTCGATGCGAGCTGGCCAGAAGAAGCTCATACCGCGGCCTCCCGCTCGTGGTCCAGCGCGCGCAGCTGCTGCGCCGAGGCGTCGATGGCCTCAGCGTATAGCTTCGCGTCGGAAGCAAAGACGACGAACGACGCGCCGGCACTCCGCAGGTGTCTTACCCAATCCGTGAGAGCGCCGACAGCGACCCCCCACGGCTTCCCGTTTCGCGTAGCGGCCTTCCCAACTTCTTCGATGGCTGAAATTAGCGCCGCCGAGTTGAGGTCGAGCGGCAAGCCTAGGTCGAAGGACAGGTCGGCCGTCCCGACGACGAGAGCGTCCACGCCGTCCGTAGCCGCGATCGCAGCAAGTTCGCCCAGCGCTTCCGTGGTCTCTATTTGCACGACACACCCAACGTGCCCTGAACCAAGGGCGCCAGCTGTCGCTCTGGCTCCTGTTGCGCGCCTCGGCGCAAACCCGCGCGTCCCGTTCGGGGGATACCGCACAGCATGCACGAGGCGAGCAGCCTGCGCGGCGGAATCGACCTTCGGTGCGACGATGGCGTCCACACCCGCGTCGAGAACCGCTCCCAGCAGTTCGCTGTCGGACCGTGGAAGACGTACGAGCGTTCTCGCGCCACCCGCTTTGGCCGCAATGGCGAGCATCTGAGCGTCGCGGACGCTCAGCGCGCTGTGCTCGAGGTCGATCCAGACGAAATCAAACGCCTGCGCGATCCGCTCCGCGAGCACCGGATCCGATGACGATATGACGGTCCCAACCTGCCAGCCGCCTTCGCGGGGAGCGTCAGGATCTGAAGCGCCACCGTTGAAGGTGGGCTCGCGGGCGTCACACTGCGAAACGTCTCGTCCCGCAGCGTGACCGCGACGGGACTCGTCGGCGTCCGGAGCGTGCACAGCGCCACGCTATCAGTTATCCAATCACTGGACAACTGGCTCGCTGTCCGTGTACGATGCGCGCCTTGGAGAGCGGAAGGGAGCGCGCTTGTGGCCAACCCGACACGACCTGCGTACGTCCGCCTGACCGCCGGTCAGGCGCTGGTTCGATACCTCGCTGCGCAGTACAGCGAGCGCGATGGCGTGCGCCGGCGGGTCATCCCAGCGATGTTCGGCATTTTTGGCCACGGAAACGTGTGCGGCGTCGGCCAAGCGCTCGAACAGGATCGCAAGCTCATGCCGTTCTACCAGCCGAAGAACGAACAGGCAATGGTCCACACCGCGATCGGATACGCAAAAGCAAATGATCGGCTCGCGACGTTTGCGTGCTCGGCTTCGATCGGCCCCGGCGCAACGAACATGGTCACCGGTGCTGCAACGGCAACAGTGAACCGCGTGCCGGTACTGCTGTTGCCTTCTGACACGTTTGCCACGCGACTACAAGGTCCGCCGATGCAGTCGCTCGACGATCCGGCATCTGCAGATCTCACAGTTAGCGACTGCTTCCGGCCGGTGAGTCGCTTCTTCGATCGCATTTCGCGGCCCGAGCAGCTACTCGTGTCGCTCCCACAAGCGGTCCGGACACTGCTAGATCCGGAGCACACAGGCGCCGTGACCGTCGCGCTTCACCAAGACGTCCAGGCCGAAGCGTACGACTATCCCGCTTCGTTCTTCGAAGAGCGGACATGGCGAGTCTCTCGCAGACCGCCAGCGCCCGAGGAACTCGATCCAGTCGTCGAGTTGCTGTTGCGGGCGCGGCAGCCGCTGATCATCGCTGGCGGCGGCGTCCACTACTCGGGGGCCAGCGAGGCGCTCGCAAGGTTCGCGGCCGCGCTGCAGGCGCCGGTGGCGGAGACGTCGGCCGGCAAGGGGGCTTTCCCGCCCGGGGAGTTATCGGTCGGTGCGATAGGACACAGCGGTACGCGCGCGGCCAATGCGCTGGCGGGCGACGCCGATGTCGTGGTGTGCATCGGCACGCGACTGATCGATCTGACGACCGGATCAAACACGCTCTTGCAGAACCCCAAGCTTCAGATAGTCGGTCTGAACTTGGCCGCGGCGGACGCGATGAAGCTCGGAGGTCTGCCTCTGCTGGCCGATGCGCGCGTCGGTCTCGACGCCCTGACGGAGCGGATCGAGGGGCGATCGGCAGTCGACCCTGGATGGCTCGAGCGAGTTGCGAGTGACAAGGCAAGTTGGATCACCGACCTCGAACAGAATCTCGAGCCTCGGGAGGGCGAGCGAATGAGTCAAGCCCAAGTGCTGCGCGCTCTCAATCGCCACTCCGGACCGGACGATGCGGTTGTGGTTGCGTCGGGCACACCGCACGTAGACATTCACAAGCTATGGGACTGCGCCACGGGCGCTCGTGTGTACATGGAGGTCGGCTTTTCCTGCATGGGGCACGAGATCCCAGCCGCGCTCGGCGTACGCATCGCAAGACCAGACACCGGAGAAGTCTTCGCCGTGATCGGCGACGGGACCTACCTCATGGGCAGCTCGGAACTCGTGACCGCCGTGCAGGAGCGACTGAAGATCACAATTCTGGTGATCGAGAACCACGGGTACCAGTCGATCCATGCGCTTCAGCGCGATCGCATCGGCCGGAGCTTCGGCCTCGAGTTCCGCGCACGGAGCGAGGATCCTCCCGCGGAACTCGACGGTCCCTACGTAGAGATCGATTTGGCGACCAACGCTGGCAGCTACGGCTGTGCGGTGTTCGCTGCGACGACGGTCGCGGAGGTAGAGGCCGCTCTTGCACAGGCACGCGACGCGAGTGGGCCATGCGTCGTCGTCGCTAGCGTAGAGCCGCGACGCCTGATGCTTGATTCGCGTTGCTGGTGGGACGTTGGGGTGCCACAGGTCGCAACGCGCCAAGAGACGATCGACGCGGTCGCGGCAAGCGACAAAGGACGCGCACGTCAGCGCTTCCTCGGTTAGTTGGCGGCCGCCGTGCAGATCGTGGCCACAGAAAGCGTGCCCGACGCAGCAGCCGTGGCTTTCGCGCAACTCGGGCCGATCGTGGTGGACGACGCCGACGACCCGGCGATTCTGGCGGGCGCGGAGGTGCTCATCGTCCGCACACGTATGGTTGACCGCGCCCTGCTCGCTCGAACCTCGCGGCTGCGAGTCATCGCGCGCACAGGTGTAGGTCTCGACGGCATCGACCTCGACGAGGCGACGAAGCTGGGAGTGCCCGTGGTGTATGCCCCGGATGCCGGTACCCTCCCGATAGCCGAAGGCACGCTTGCGCTCATCTTCGCGACCAGCAAACGGTTACTCGAGCTAGGCGCGATCGTGACCGAAGGCCGTTGGCACGATCGTTATCGCTGTGATGTGCGCGATCTCGCTGGGGCGACGCTCGGCGTCGTGGGTCTCGGACGAATCGGCTCGGAGGTCGCGAGGCTCGGGCAGGCGATCGGAATGCTCGTCATCGCTCATGATCCTTGGGCGCCCGATGACAACGGCGACGCGACGACCGTAGGAGTGCGCCGCGTAAGCCTGCATGAGCTGGTTCGCGAGGCAGACGTCGTGACGCTCCACTGCGAACTCAACGAAAGCTCACGCGGGATGATCAGTCGTGACCTCTTGGCCGGCGCGAAGCGCGGAGCCATCTTGATCAACGCCTCGCGCGGCGGACTTATCGCCAACGACGACGTGCTCCTCGAGGCGCTCGACCAGGGGTGGCTGTCGGCAATCGGTCTGGATGTCTTCTCTAGCGAGCCGCCCTCTGTCGCGAATGGATTGCTGCAGGATCCGCGGGTGATCACAACACCGCACGCGATCGGGCTCACGCGAGCATGGAACGAACGGGTATTCAGCTCGCTCGCAGACGACGTCAGGCGCGTACTCGATGGGGGCGCTCCCGAGCACATCGCTAATCCGGAAGCTCTGAGACCACCCGCCCCACGGTGAGCTAGCGGCTCGGCGCGCTTTGTGTTTCCGGTTCGCGCGAAGACACGGCTTAGGGTCGTACCGGCACGCCGGATGGGCGCGCCGCAAGAGCCGTCCGCGACGGCCTGGGACGACCAAGCCCGTCTGGCTCCTCCGCGGATGGCTCTCGTTCGGCGGAATACTCAGCCAAGAACTCCTCAACCGAGTCGAGGTGTTCCTTCATTGCGCGACGCGCAGCGCTTGGGCGTCCGCTGGCGACCGCCTGCATGATTCGCTCGTGCTCGGGAAGCGTGCGGCTGCCGCGCAGCATTGGCCGCGCGGTCGGAATGCGCGCCTCGAGCGTCGCCGAGTGGATCCTCGCCGTGAGCCCGACGAGTGTTGAGTTCTTCGTTGCCTGAATCAGTGCTCTGTGGAAGGCGATGTCGGCCTCGTGGTACTGGCGCTCGGCGGCCGGATTACGCTGCGCTCGTTCAGCCGCATCGCGCATTGCAGCAAGCGCATCCGAGAGTCGCGCGACGTCGGACTCATCCGCGCGCTCGGCGGCCATACCGGCCGCCCCGATCTCAAGTACGCGGCGCGATTCAAGGAAGTCGGCCAGCGTCTTCGCGCTGGAAGGCCCGGAGAGCAACGCCGCTAGTACGCCCGCGTCGAGGGTATCCCAACGATCCGACGGCGTCACGGCCGCACCACGACCGTGCTTGACGGCGATTAGGCCTCGCTCTTCAAGACTGCGGATGACCTCCCGTGCGGTGCCGCGGCTGATGTCAAACTGGGCCGCCAAATCGGTTTCGCGCGGGAGCGACTCGCCGACGCCGATATCGCCGTTGACGATGTCCCCAATAAGGATCTGGAGTGGTCCCCGGTGCAACCTAGGCACGGCGAAATCTAATCATAGGACAGCCGGGAAACCGAATCGCGAGCATATGTCACGACCCGAGCGGCTCCCGGAAGAAGCTGCTGCGCGCCGTCGTGCCGCCATCGACGTAAAGAACCTGGCCGGTGATGTAGCTGGCCGCGTCCGATGCCAGGAACGCGACTAGCGGCGCGACGTCCTCGGGCAACCCGACGCGTCCAGCGGGGATTCGCTCGGCGTAGAGGTCGTGGCGGTACCCGGCGCGTTCGCGGTAGCGGGGTACCTCGATCACACCCGGTCCCACCGCGTTCACGCGCACACCCTCCTCAGCCAGGTCGATGGCAAGCGCCCTCGTCCAGGCGTTGATCGCGCCCTTGGTGGCTGCGTAGACGGTGTGTCGCGGAAGCGGTGCGCGGGCATGAATGGACGTGATGTTGACAATGCTTCCGTGACCTGCCGCGAGCAGGTGGCCCAGCGCCTGCTGCGCGCAGAAGAAGTAGCCGCGGATGTTGAGATCAAACAGCCGCGCGTATGACTCCGGCGTCGCGTCTAGAAACGCGAGTTCCTGCGTTAGCCCAGCACTATTCACAAGAATGTGGAGACCGCCGAGAGCCTGTGCTGCTGTATCCACGACGCGCCGGCACTCGTCGACGTCACTGAGATCGCCTTGTACGGCCATGCACGCGACGCCTGCGTCGCGCAGGTCTTCGAGCGTTTGCTCCGGCGAGGTGCCCGCGGAGTGGACTGCTACCGCAGCGCCCTGCCGTCCCAACTCGACGGCGATCGCTTGTCCGATGCCTTGGCCTGCTCCGGTCACGAGCGCGCGCCGCCCCTTGAGCGCGGGGTCAGTCATCCGCCTGTCACGTTGGTTGGCTGTCGACGTTGGATGATGTCGCGAATATGCCGGCTGGCTGTACGGCCTCCCATGTGCGACTCTCGAACGAGCGTTGCATCGCCTCGAGTACCTGCGCCGTCTCCAGCGCCTCTTTCACCGACGGGATTGCGTCAGTCCCGTCGACGATCGACTGCAGAAACAGCTTGGCCTCGATGACTTTCAGGTCGTTGTAGCTCATTGGGTTCCCAGCGTCGGGCTGGAAGTGCCCGAAGTCACCGGCCGCGGGACCGACGAACACGCGCCGGAAGCCAGCGTCGCGGTCGGCGCTGCTGTACAGCTGGAGTTCGCCCATGCGTTGAAAGTCCCACGCAAGCGCTCCACGAGTCCCACGAACCTCGAATGCCATGCCTACGGGGTTCCCGACGTTCACGCGGCTGACCTCGAACGTCGCTCTGCCGCCGCTCACAAAGTGCGCGAGGCTCGCGACGTAGTCCTCGTTCTCAACTTCCGCGAGTTCGCCGTCGGCGACGCTGAACTGACCTGCCTCCCGGTCACTGGCGCGAGGGCGTTGCGCGATCTGGATCTCACCTTCTGCGTTGACTGCTTCGATCGGCCCGGCTAGAGACTGGGCCATGTCGACGACGTGCGACATCAGGTCGCCGAGAACACCGAGACCTGAGATCTCGCGGGAGAATCGCCAGCTGAACGCCCGCTGCGGATGACTCGCGTAGTCGACGAGAAACACGCCGCGGTAGGTTCGCACGTCGCCCAGCTCGCCGGCCGCGATCAGTTCGCGTGCGTGGACCACGGCTGGTACGTGGCGGTAGTTGTAGCCGACGAGAGTGCGGATGTTGGCGTGACGCGCCGCGGCCGCGATATCGCGCGTCTCGCTGGGGTAGCGCCCGAGCGGCTTCTCTCCCCAGAAGTGAATCCCACGCTCTGCGAGCGCGAGCGCAAGTGGCCGGTGCATGTCGTTGGTTGTCGCCAGGCTGATGGCTTGGATCCCAGGATCGGCGATGACTTCCTGCGAGTCGGTGGTCCAGCGCTCGAAGCCGAAGCGCTCCGCGGCGCCGCGGGCGCGTTGCTCGAGCGGGTCGGCCACGATGAGAAGACGAGGGCGCACTGGGAGGTCCGGGTAGTGTTCGCCGACGCGCTTGTATGAGGCGGCGTGGACGCTTCCCATCCAGCCTGCGCCGATCAACCCAATGCCGAGCTCCTCAGTGCTGTGGGTGTCAGGCATGGCCGGTATCTACTCGAGGTGTTGATGAGATCGGTGGATCGTGTCGACGCCTAGCGTACGCAGGTGTGCCAGGCTCAGCTCGGCATCGGCGCGGGCCCGCTCGTACTCGGTAGGAAGCCGATCCTGCTCGAACGTGGCCCATCCGTCGTAGCCGAACTCGCGGAGTCGCGTTAGGAAGCCCTCAAGATCGACGGCGCCCTGACCGAGCGGGCAGAATGTTCCGGCCGCAACTGCCTCCTCGAAGCTCAAACCTGCTCCCAGTGCATGACTCAGAACGTCACTGCGAACGTCCTTGAGGTGAACATGACGGACCCGTGGCGAATACCGCTCTAGGAGCGCCTGTGCATCCACACCGCTATACAGACAGTGGCCGGTGTCGATGCAGAGCCCGAGCCGGTCGTCAGCCTCTTCGAGCATCTGATCGATCTCGCTTTCGAACTCGACATGGGTCCCGGCATGCGGGTGGAGCACCGCCGCCAGTCCCGAGTCTGAGGCTAGACCCACGAGGTCGCCGAGTGTGCTTATGAACGTCGCTCGTTCGCTGCCGACCAGCGGAGGACTCTCATTCTGGCTGCCCGCCGCAGCTGAGCGCTCGGGAACGAGTGCGCCAATCAAGACGAGCGCGTCGGCGCCAGCGTCGGCGAGCAGCGCACATGTCCGACCGGCGTCGCCGAGGATTCGTCTCGTCTGCGTCGCGTCGTGCAGGCGATCCATGACGTATCCGGCCGAGAGCTCGAGTCCTCGACTCGAAAGCTCCGACACGAGCACGTCTGCATCGAACGGCAGATATCCGAACGGTCCTAACTCCGTGCCGTCAAATTCTGCCGCTGCGACCTCGTCAAGCACAAGGTCCCAGGGTGGTTGGTCGACCGACCCGCCGGGCTCCACTCCCCACGTGCCCGGGGCCGTACAGATGCGGATTCGGCCCGTCACTTGGCCGTCCAACCGCCGTCGATGATCAAGCTGCTTCCACTGAACAGCGCGGCACGTTCCGACGCGGCGAATACGACGGCGGCAGCAACGTCGTTTGGCGTCGCAAACCGGCCGAGCGGAATCTGGCCCAGCAAGTCGGCGCCGATGACGGGGTCGTCTAGCTGCGCCGCGGTCATCGCGGTGCGAACGAAAGTCGGCGCAATGGAGAGAACGCGAATTCCGTGCGGCGCAAGTTCGACGGCGAGAGCCTTCGTGAGCCCCTCCACGGCGTGCTTAGTTGCGCAGTAGACAGTGCGCTTCGCCGCGCCGACATGTCCCATCTGCGAGGAGATGTTGACGATCACACCTGCCTTTTCTACAGCGATCATCCGGCGGGCGACCGCCTGCGAGGCGAAGAACGTGGCGCCTACGTTCAAGCGCCATAGTCGCTCGAACGTCGCCACTTCGACGTCGGCGAACGGCTCAGGCTGATTCGCGCCGGCGCTGTTAACGAGTACGTCGACGCTCTCTAGGTCCTCGAGGACGCGGGCGAACGCAACTCCGTCCGTAACGTCGCACACACGAGGGACGGGCTCTGCTCCAGCCTCTGCGATGGCCCGCGCGGTCAGATCGAGGTGATCCGCCGAACGCGCAACGATCATCACCACCGCAGCGCCCGCTTGCGCGCATGCGATCGCAGTTGCCGCGCCGATCCCGCGGCTCCCGCCGGTGACAATGACGTTCTTGCCGGCGAGATCGCCCGCAAACACTGTGCCGGCGACTGCCACCGCACCGCTAGCCGATCCGCGCCTGGCTCTCGACCAGACGGTCGAGTCGCATCGTCGCCGTCAGCGCGTGCCCACCGAAGTGCTCAGCTTCTGAGATAGCGGCGATCATCGGGGCAATCAGGCGTGTTCCGTCATCAGTCAGGCGCTGATACGTGCACGTCTTGAGAAACTTGCCGACCCAAAGGCCTCCGGTATAGCGGGCGGCACGCATCGTCGGGAGCACGTGGTTCGTGCCGATGCCCTTATCGCCGTAAGCCACAGTCGCCCGTTCGCCCAGGAACAGGGAGCCGTAGTTGCGCAGCTCGGCCAGATAGTCGTCGAGTTCATCCTCCGCTACCTGCACCTCGAGGTGCTCCGGCGCTATCTCGTCGGACAGTTCGATCGCTGCCGCACGGTCCGCCACAACCGCGATCGAGCCATGGGCTTCCCAGGCCTCGCGAGCGACAACTCGCGTGGGCCATGTCTCGAGCAGCTGATCGATCTGCGACAGGACCGCTTCTCCCAGGCTGCGCGACGTAGTGATAAGCACCGCCGGCGATGTCGGTCCGTGCTCGGCCTGGCCGAGCAGGTCAGCCGCAACGAGCTCTGGATCGGCGTGCTCGTCGGCGATGACGAGGATCTCCGTCGGGCCTGCGAGTAGATCGATTCCAACCCTTCCGAAGAGCTGGCGCTTGGCTTCCGCGACGTACGCGTTCCCCGCGCCGACGATCATGTCTGCCGGTTCGAGTCCCTCGATACCGAAGGCCATTGCGGCGAGCGCTTGCACCCCGCCGAGGCAGAGGATGTGATCGGCCCCGGATGTCGCCATCGCGTAGAGCATCGTCGGATCGATCCCCCGGCCCTCGCGCGGTGGCGCACACGCGATGACTTGCTCGACACCTGCCACCTTCGGCACTATCACCGTCATAAACGACGAGGCGAGCATCGGATAACGACCGCCCGGAACGTACGATCCGACAGTGCCGACCGGGATCTGCCGGTGGCCCAGCGTCACGCCCGGGACGATCTCGATCTCGAGATCGCAGAGGGTGCCACGCTGCGCCTCCGCGAAGACACGTACGTGGTCCTGCGCGAACGCGATGTGCTCGCGCAGCTCTGGATCGATCGTCGCCTCGGCCGCCGCGATCGCCTGGTCGTCAATCACAAACGACGGTGGATCCCAGTTGTCGAGCTCTCGCGAGTACCTCCGTACCGCGTCGGTACCGTCGCGCTCGATGCTGGAAAGCATCTCTGACACGGTTGCGCGAACCTGCTCCGTTACGAGAGCGCTGTACAGCGGAGCGTGCTTGAGGTACTCGGGCATCGATGGCCTATCGCTTCGGGTTTGGCTCTGTAATGTCGTTCGTTGGGGGGGAGTCATCTAATCACTGGAGGACTGAGTCGTCAAGCAGCTCCATGCCTCGACGCTCCGTTGCTGATGCTTGAGTTCGTCGACGCACGCGCCCACAAAGAGTCGGCCCTCCGGGCCGACCTGATCGCTAAGCCAGCGGCGGGATTCCCGGACCTACGCGGTCACGCGTAGCGCTTGCTACCGTCCGTGCGCGCCGCCGTGAGAACGCCGGAGCGGGAGGGTGTGGCGATGTTTCGCGCGAGGGTGTCGGCGAGCAGCTGCGCACGGATCGGTTTGCTGATGTAGTCGTCCATGCCAGCGGCGAGGCATTGCTCGCGGTCCCCTGGCATCGTGGAGGCCGTCATCGCGATGATCGGCAGGTGGTCAGGTCCGGTCTCGCCACGACGGATCGCTCTAGTCGCCTCGTAGCCATCCATTTCGGGCATCTGGCAGTCCATCAGCACAGCGGCGTAAGCCGTCTGGTTTATCGCGGCGAGGGCTTCACGACCGTCGCTGACTAACTCAGCGGCGTATCCGATGCGTTCGAGCGCGCGGGCGGCGATGATCTGGTTGATCGGGTTGTCCTCTGCGACCAGCACGACGGGCGAAGTGTCAGTCAGTGGCGCCGGCGCGCTGGACATGGCGTGAGCGGCCAGGAGGAGCTTCGCTTGATCGTCCTGCTCCGCCAGGGGCAGGCTGAGCTCGAACCAGAACGTGCTGCCCTGCCTGGGCATGCTCGAGGCGCCGATCGCGCCGCCCATTGCTTCGATCAGCTGCGCGGAGATTGCCAAGCCGAGACCCGTGCCGCCGAATTTTCGCGCCGTTGAGTTATCAGCTTGGGTGAATGGCTGAAACAAGCGTGCCAACGTTTTCTCGTGGATGCCGATCCCCGTGTCTCTTACCTCAACGCGGACGTGCGCGGCCTGCGAGAGCGGCGTTGTTTTGACGTGGACGCTTACCTTGCCCCGTGCGGTGAACTTGACCGCGTTGGAGAGCAGGTTCAGAACAACTTGGCGGATACGGGCGGCGTCGCCGTGGAGCCAGGCTGGCAGATCGTCATCAATGTCGACGACGAGCTCAACGCCTTTCTCGCGGGAGGTGACGAGCAGCATTGCGCAGGCCTCGCCGACCGTCTCGCGAAGCGAGAATGTGCCCGGGTCGAGCTCCAGCTTGCCGGCCTCGATCTTGGAGTAGTCGAGGATGTCGTTGATGACGAGCAGCAACCCCTCGGCGGCAGAGCGCGAAAGGTGGGCGTACTGGTGCTGATCCGAGTCCAAGGGCGTATCCAGCAGCAACTCACTCATGCCGATCACGCCAGTCAGCGGCGTGCGCAGCTCATGGCTCACCGTGGCGATGAACATCGATTTCGCGTTCGATGCCTCGACCGCCTCGTCGCGGGCGATGGCGTTCGCCTGCGCGGCCCGCCTTGCGTCATCGCCCAGACGCGAAGCCCGAACATAGAAGAACGCAAACGCCATGAGCAGTAACGCCATCCCCCCGGCGATCGCGACTTCGGCCTCCGTTTGGGCAGTCGCCGCTCGCGCGGCGTCAACCAGACCGATCGCGCGAAACGCCTGCTCGAGAGCGCCTCGAACGATAAGCAGACCTTCGAGATCGAAGCCGTTCGGGATTGCACTGGTGGAATCTGGAGCGTCGACTTGTTCGAAGAGGCTGTAGAGGCTCGCGACCTCGGGCTCCAGGATCGTCAGGTCCGCTCGCCCGCCCGCGAGCAGGGCGGCTTGGACGCCAGGCTGCGAGGCAGCAGTGAGACCTCGCAAAATCGTTGCTTCGTCGAACTTGATCTCCGAACGGCTTGCGTTCGCAGAGCCGCCGGCGGCCACATCGGCGTTGAACGGCGCCGTCTGAAGATCAGCGAGCGTCCGCGTCAACGAGTCGACCCGCACTTGCGCGTTACGGCTTGAGTTGGCGCGTGCCTCGAGCCCAAAGATGGCGAGCACCAACCCCATGGTCGCCGCAAGGACGATCAAGAAGCCAAGCCGCTTGTGGCGCCTTACGTACATGGGGCCCCGTCGGTTCTATATCGACTGCTCGTCCAGAAGTCTGAAAAAGCTATGACCCGGCACGAGGCTACGTCACCTGCCGCGAAGTCGAGTTCGACACTTTGGACGGATCGCGTTTCAGGACTCCGCGCTCGGCGCCGCCGCGCGTGCGACAGGACTGCTCGTCGTCGTCATCTCGCCGATGCGCGTAGCGCGGGTACGAGCGAGCATGCCAGCTCCGCCGCGACCGCCGCCGCCCAGGGAGGTGCGATGTCGCTGCCGCGGCCGATATTCATCAGCTGAGAGCAGACCCGTGGCCGGCCGTCAAGCGGCGAGGTCGAGTACTGCCTGCACGTCGCGGCGCAGCTCGAGGAAGTCGCGTGGGTGACGTGGGATTGCGCACGCAAGAATCGGTCCCGAAACCGGTCCCCAACTGCGCAAATATGGCCTTCTCTGAGAGCACCTGAGAGCAAGTGAGAGGACGTGACAGGCCCGAGAAGGGCTGGATCTGTGCATCTCATAACCCGAACGTCGCGGGTTCGAATCCCGCCCCCGCTATGCAGGAGCCCCCTCTCTCGCCAGGGGGCTTTTGCGGTTGAGGGGGATCAGCACCACGGGGCGTGTCAAACGCGGGTCAAACCCCGCGAACCTCCGCGTACTGTCGGCGAGTCCACGGGGTGCCCGCCAAGCCGCGACCTCGACCGGGCCGCGCCGAGCAGCGCGACCGAGCCGGTCCGTCGTCGTTGCTGCTCATCGACCGCCCTTCGCGGCGCCGTCAGGGCCCTTTGCGGGGCCCTGGTCGTGCGGCGCACGCGCGAGAGCATCGAGAACGACTGCGCGCGATCAGCCAACAGTTCGACGAGACGCTCCAGTCCGTAGCCGAAGCCTATGCCGATGCGCTCGGGGAAGACCTGTGATGCGTGTCACGCTCTGTCACGCAGCGTGACGCTGCTCGGGCGCGCGCGCACGCGCCTGTGTAAAAGGGCGACTTGCAAGTCTTGGGGGATTCCTAGTCGATTCCTGAGTTTTTTCCAGACGCGACGGCGAGTGTGGTGAGGATGGGTGATCGGTGGTAGCGATTGACCGCAATGAGCGCTGACCTGGAGCAGTTCGCAGGACCTGCCCCCCATTGATTACGATCGGGCGGGGGTCCGGCCGGTCAACTTCGACTGCCCTGGTGGCTGCGACACGGCGTGCTCTCTCTCGTCATCGCGGAGATCGTCGTGATCGTGACCTGCTGCCAGCGTCGCGCGGCTAGCTCGACCTGCCTTGCCGGCGAAGCCGAGTCCGCTTGCGCTGTTGTGCGCGTTGCTTGACGCCGGGTAGGCCCGCGCTTCGCTGCTTGGCCGAGCCAGGCATGCGGCGGTGGACTGCGATACGTCGTCTCGCTGGTGTTCCCATCGTCTAGCCTCGCTGAATAGAGCAACAGTTGACCTTTCCCCGGCATCCCTGCCGGGGACCGCGCTGGTCCGTATCGCCGTCACCTGAGTGGATCAGCAAGCGGTGCCCGGCAACCCGAGTTCTCGTTGACCGTTCCGGAAGCCGCCTTCGACGTGCTGCTCGTCTGGCGCTGTCACTTCCGTGGTCGCGGATCCCTTGCCTTGGGCGGGTGGTCTTCACCCCTGCTGCCCCTCGCGGGTGGTTTTCGGCGACGGCTAACTCGAGGCGACCTCCCGGCCGGCCGCGAGCTCGGCGTGCCTGCTCGACGCAACAACGTTCACGCCATTGATGGTTCAGGCGCGCCTGCCGATATCTGACGAGATAACCGTGGATCCGTGGGTGCAGTTCGACGATGGGCAGCTCGCCAGCGCGGTCGCGAGGCTGCTCGGACACAGCGACCGGTTTTGGCAAGCGGTGACCGCCTCTATCGGCGGCGGCGATGCGGAAGGCGAGGCGGCCAAGCTGCTGCCGCTCGAGGGCAAGGGCCGCAAGCTAGTGGCGGGCCACATCGAATTCGCCGCCCAGTGTTTGCTCTATCGAGAGGCGCACAATCAGCCGGTCGAGCGCGCGCCGGTCGAGCTCAACGATCCCGAAGTCCGAGCGCTTGTCTGCCAGGACCTCATGAATCGACGACCAGTCGTCAGTCCGACGGGCAGTAAGCGCCGCCGCCACATGCGGATGCTCGACTACGCAGAGACGCTCGAGCTGCTGGAACGAGTCCTCAGCGGCCTGTGCCTCTGCCTGGGCTGCGACGAGCCGGCAGGCGACCGGTTTGGCGAGCCCGAATACCGCAGCGATAGACGTAAGCGCTCAGCAGGACGCTATTGGTGCTGCGGCAGCCATGCCGAGTGGGAGGTGGCAGCTGGCAAGGGCACGGCCGCAACGAAGCGCGTGCGCGATCTAATGCGCATCGCTGCGGATGTTCCGCACGAGAGCTTTGAGGAATGGGTAGAGCGCAAGGAAATAATGCGGAGACCCTCCCCGCCCTCTAACGAGGACTACTACCGCCGGCGGCGATCCAAAACCCGGGGCAGCCCTTCTCCAGCGAGATCCGATCGGTGAGGCTCGCCGAGGCCTGACGTTCCCTCCGCACGGCGCACGCGCGAGGTCGCCGACCCCCAGTGCACTCCCTCGCTCGTGGTGGCCGTGGCAGAGCCAGAGCTCGAATACCTATCCCGGACCCGGAGTGACTCCGTAGCGAGCCGGCGTGCACAACGGTTATCTCGACAGATAACGAGATCGTCCCGTCCACGATGTCGAAATGCACTCCAATGGACCGCATGAAGCCAGCAGCACAAGGCATTCGACACCCGCTCGGAAGCCGTTAGCCCAACCGGCCCGCGCGTGCGCCAGGTGTGGCGTGTCGATCGTCGACTACCGCCGCCAGGCGATCTACTGCGGCGGCCCGTGCCGCGCCGCCGCCAGCCGCGCTAAGAGGCTTGCAGACTCCGCGGGCGACCAGATACTCGCGCTGCGCGAAGAAACCGCACGAAACCGCACACACGAATCCAGCGTTGCGGAATGACGACCGAGCAGGCGCTCATCAGTGGTTTCGCACTCACCGACGCGCAGCTCGACGCGCTCGCGGACCGGATTGCCGATCGGCTGGCCGCGCGCATAGCGTGTCCGCCCGTCCCGCCAACGAGTCGCCGTTTGGTGACGGCCGACGAACTGGCGGCGATGCTCGGCACGTCGCGCGAGTGCGTCTACAGGCACTCGAGTGAGCTGGGCGCCGAGCGGATCGGCGACGGACCCCGCGCCCGGCTGCGATTCGATCCAACGCTCGCGCTTGCACGCGGGAACGCTAAACCGGCTGCCGCGACGCGCGCCACAGCTCCTCCCGGGAACTCCCACCTGCGTCGCTCGACCGCAGCGGCCGTTCCGCTGCTGCCGGTTCGTGGAGAGCGATGAGCGCGCGTCGCGCACAGCGCGGTAAGCCGGCGACGCTCGAGCGGGGTAACATCGCAAGTGACAACCAAGTGCGGGCGCGCCGCTGTGAACGGCCGCCCGCGTGGCAACGAAGGGATTAGCTTCGATGCAGGCGCCACGCTACAACCTCGCGCACGCAGCATCAGCCGCCCGTCCGGGCAGGCTACTCGACGCTCTCGCTTCGTCTGCTTTCAATACGAAAGGTGACGCGTGATGGCACGCACAGCTACAGGCCACATCGTTGTGAAGGAAACGCGCGGCGGCCTGGTGTACGGGGCGAGGTTTCCCGCCTACGGCGCCAAGCGCTACGTGACGCTCGGGAGTGCTGCCGACGGTTGGACGCACGAGGCGGTCGAGTTGGCCCTCGCGGAAGTTCTCGCCGACGTGCGCCGCGGTATTTGGCGCCCGGTCGTTCACGCCGAGCCCGTAGCGGCACCACGGGAATGCCCGACGTTCCACGAGTTCGCTTCTGAATGGTTCGAGCGCCAGAGACTCGAGGGTGGCCGACGCGGCGGCGGGCTCACTGCGGCCGGCGTCGCCGATCTCGAGTGGCGCCTGTCAGTCCACTTGTTGCCGTTCTTCAAGTCCATGCGGCTCGACGCGATCACGGTGGAGGACGTGGACCGCTACCGACTCGCAAAGGTCCGCGCAGGGCGGCTCAATGCGACGAGCATCAACAAGTGTCTGGCTACGCTCTCAGCGATACTCGAAGCGGCGACCGAATACGACTACGTGGCGCGCAACGTCGCGCACGGTCGCCGTAGACGGCTCCCGTCGGTAACACCGCCGAGAACATCGCTCGACCGCGCCGAGCACATCACAGCGCTGCTGGACGCCGCCGGGGCGCTCGACGACGCCGCTCTCCGCCGGCGCGGGCAACGCCGAGCCCTCCTAGCTACGCTCGTGTTCGCCGGCCTTAGGATCGGCGAGGCACTGTCGCTTCGCTGGTGCGACGTGGATCTCGCACGCGGCACGATCGAGGTGCGAGCGAGCAAGACCGACGCGGGCGTGCGGACGGTCAACGTGCTCGCCGTACTGCGCGACGAGCTGGGCGCCTACCGAGCTCGGGCGGACACGGACAGCGGTGCGCTCGTGTTCGGCACAAGCACGGGCAGGGCGCAGCACCGAAGCCAGGTTCGGAGCAGAGTGCTCGCGAAGGCGGTTGAGCAGGCAAACGCAAAGCTCGCCGAGGCCGAGACCGAGCCACTACCGTCCGGACTGACGCTTCACAGTCTGCGCCGTACATTCGCGTCGATCCTGTTCGCGGTTGGCGAGGCGCCGCCATACGTGATGGCGCAGATGGGACACGCGACCGCCGAGTTGACGCTCGCGATATACGCCCGCCAGATGAGCCGCCGCGACGGCGAACCGGACCGCCTACGGGCTCTCGTCGAGGGTTCCAATCGGACACCAACGGACACCAGCGCCGAGGTCGTTGCGCTCGACGACCGGAGGCGGCGGGCCGCGTGAAACGTGAAAAGCCTCTGTTTGTAGGCTTTTCGTCACATCGGGGCGCCCGGATTTGAACCGGGGACCTCTCGCTCCCAAAGCGAGTGCGCTACCAGACTGCGCTACGCCCCGTGGCTGACGGACCCCAAGAGTAGGGACTCGGAGCGCTCGGAACCGTGC